>Ga0126342_10004610_pt1 | contig 23638 bp, 22 predicted proteins | sample Cyp1metagenome_FD_92528 | JGI IMG/M metagenome (GOLD analysis project Ga0126342, IMG submission 92528) | Coral microbial communities from Lord Howe Island, Old Settlement Bay, Australia - Cyphastrea 1 metagenome | ecosystem: Host-associated > Invertebrates > Cnidaria > Coral ...
GCCGAGACAGTACCTGGCACTTTCGCCGAAGCGTTCGCCTGGTTTCTGAAGGCCATCAGTTGATCGCTTTGGTTCGGAGTTGGTCAGTTGATGTCAGTTGACTTTGAAATTCCATCGTTTCCCACTGGTGTCTTTCCAGGTGGGAGGCAATGGCTGCAGCTTCGTGTCATTGTGAGCGAAGATGCTTCATGTGAGTCCCAAAGTCGGACGAACGCAGAACTTGTGGTGATACATCTCAGATTTGGCAGCTGAGCGCGACCTGAAGGAAATCTTTGACGCAGCGATTCAATTCTGAACATGTCATATATGTCTCAACATCACAAGATGTTGAAGAAATCAGCTGGCTCCAGCCGAATCTACAGATGCTGTAGCCCTGCACAATGAACCAAATCAAAACCAGAGTCACTCGAGTTGGGCCATGCTTGGCCACACTTTCAGATCTTTCAGATATCGTCGATATCATAGCCACCGTGGAAAAAGATGTGCCATGGCGTGCCAATGGGGCGGAACCAGGCAGTGGATGACAGCGGGGTGCTGGAATTCAATTCAGGCACTTGAGATAGTCTGAATGAATCAACGAAGCCAGAATTTAGGTCTTGTGGCAATGCTTTCACTGTGCTGTCTTGATCGTTGTAAAAGTTTCGATGAATTCTGTTCAACATGAGTGATGAAAGGCAAGGGATGTTTCATCACTGTCTCGGAGCTCTAAAGTTGAAATTGCAAGTCAAGATTTAATGTGTTTTTCACTGGAAATTGAAACATTTGACAACATCAATGCACTTTCCATTTAACCCCTTCAAGGCCAAGGTTCCTAAATCTTCTTGCGCGCTTTGCAGCACAGGAGTTCTGAGCACTTCTATCGTTGGAAGCAAGACCCAATCTCCTTCAACACTGTGGTTGTTGCTTGGCTTCATCCAGTACAGGCTGCGAGGTCGCACCAGGATGCACCAGGTAGCCTATGGGCCTATGGTAATCCAACCCGACAAAGGAAATTCCATGAAAACGCCCCGTGTCTCCGCATCTATGGACGGTTTTCCCGTTGAAAACAATATTTTCTCGGCTTGTCATGTTTGACTGTAGGAGGGTAGTGAGCACACCACCAAGGACCTAGAGTTGAAGGTTGGACGATGGCGCTAGGCGAGCTCAGAAAGTTTTCGAAAGGGGTGGCAGGGTGTTGACTGTCAGCTTTATGTCATTGTTTTTGGGTTCGCGGTTTTGAGTGTATTGATTGACTTTCCTTCATGGGTGAAACTGTTTATCTTAAGATTATGTGGCAGGGGTTGGCCATCACCTGTACCGAGTGGTCCGCCATTTCCACGGCAATCGCATGCAATCGCAATCTTCGTCTTCCGTACCCTGGGGCGTCAGTAGGTCCAACGGTCCTTGTCCACAGGGATAACATGGGATAACTGGCTTGTGGCAGCCAGGCGTTCACAGCTCTTTCTATGATTGAGATGCAGAAGTCTGAAAGTGTCAAAGTGTTGCATTGTTCACCCGCCGACAGGGAACGTGAGCTGGGTTTCGACCATGTGACAACAGGCTAGCTATGGCTAGCTTTACCCTACCTCTCGTACTACTCACTTCGATTAGTCGGCATCGAATTCATCGATACAGGGGTCTTGACTTAAGTCGCGTCTTCGTGTTGAAGTCGCATCTTGATTGGCGCCCACTACACAAAACATCACAAAACACAGTTTTTACTATGTTTTACTCAAATCTTGTGATTTGACATTTGTACTAAATCATACGTTATTGTTGTTACCAGCACGCCAGCTCGCTTTTTCTATGGTTGACCTAGTTCCATAGTTTACTTTTTCCCTCGTGTAGTTTTTTTCCCCGATAGCTGGCAAGCAAAAGGTTTAATTGCTGGAGATGTCAAAAGAAAAAGTGCATTTTGACTGCTCGCGCAATGTTTCCTTGATTTCAGCCACTACGATTTGCAAACAATGCTTCTGATGTGACTTTAGCGGCGTGATGTGAGTTGACACCCCAGGGTAAAGCTAACCTGTCTCACGATGGTCATTTCATGTCATTTCTGCATCCATTCGCTCCAAAGGCCCGGCAAACTTTGCAACGGAGGAGCTGCTTGGTGACGGGGCTGCAGATGCTGCAGTGTTGTAGGGTGGGTGATGTCTTTGCTTGAAACGTAGGAAGCCCGAAATCGGTGGTTGATGGTTGATGCTTGCCGTTTGTGGATAGTTTGCCTAACAAATTTTGCTCGAATATTAGGATTGTTGGTACCGAATGTGGGCACTGCTCAAGTGACATGTGTTTGCTTGGATGGTGTCTACTTTGCCGGGCACGGAATGAAGAGCACGTCAAAGTAATCCTGCAACACACGACCTGGGCATCCACATTCGTGCCCTGCAATATTTTGGAGCTTTGGTGCTAGGGTGAGATAGGGGAATTCAATTTTGACCTAAGCCCTAAAATGTCTTCCGTGTATCTATGGTCACGCTTGGCTACTAAGGTACATGGTTTGCTGGAGACAAGTGTTCATGCTGGAAAAGTGAATGGACAGGGTACATCTGCAAGGCACTCCATCTCAGCTGCCGCGATTCGGCCAGCTTGTCAGACATTCCGTTCGCAGTTGCATTCTATGTGGTGACTTCCACTTCGATGATTTGTAAATCATTTTGATATATTTTGATCTACATTTTCCAACTACTTCTATTTGTAGTTTTGTGTTTGATTTTATATGATTTCGTTGCTCGCAGTGCTCGTGTCATGACCTCCCTGGAGATTGGGCTCGCTGCCACGAAGGAAAGTTTTGGGAAAGTGCAGCCGCATGGCTTCCAATTGAAGAAATCGGAGAAATGTGTGAAATAATCATTGACTGGGGTAGGTTCCTTGTTTGTTCCATGTTTGTTATCTGTGCAACATTAAGATCTCCACAGTCGCAGCCATGGCACCCCTTTCAGTGCTGTCCTTACCACGCAGATGATGGCTGAGGCCATCGAATTGACCCCAAGGGCCCAATGACATTCGGATAGGTTTACATAGAACATTGTAACATGCAAGGTAAGGAAGCCAAGAATACGGAACAGCCGTCTCCAGTCCAACAAATATGATCACATATACAATACTAGACAATATGATACAATGTATTTCAACATGCAATTACTACTACAAGATAGTACAAGATAGTACAAGTACAATTACATAAAGTATGCCTTCACCTGAAGCAGAATGTCACCTTCGATTCCAATAGGCAGAAGCAACCTTTATTTCAGGGGTTGTGAGTCATAGAACTGGCAGGTGTCATCTGGCTGGCGTGGTGTGGATGAGGCCATGTGGAATCCGGGGTCCCAAAATTCGCCCCCCGAGCCTTGTCCGCCTGATAAGAATCTAAAAGGAGAATTCGAGATCGGTCACTCTTGGGAGCCTCGTTTTGTATCTTCAGGCACCCAGAGTTTGGGCCGCCAAAAGAGGCTGGGCAGGAGGGGAGACCACATCAACTGCAGCAAACAAGTCCCACAGACTGAAAAATGTAGCTACGAAATGTCGGTTCTTGACTCTTAAAAAGTAGAGTCACAATTTGGTGGTTCATAGAAGTCAATAATCACAGCATATTTTCCAACCTCAAAATAAGGCCAGGGTCGAAACGCTGGTACCCTGTCATCAACATAGCTGGTAGTAATGCCCCTCACTGCAAATCACTGAAAATCAAAAGTGTAGACCCATCTCATAAATCAGAATCTTCACATTTGTGGCCGAGATCCTCTTGATGGTAATATGCAAGTTTCTGACCCATCGTTCCCCGGACCATGCCGGGACATGCCGGGACCATGTTCCCATCGGCTCTGCCAGGTGCTTTCCGAGCTCACCCGTCGCCTGTCGCGCTTGGCGCGCCATGCCCCGTGGCACGCCGCCACCCACGCAGCGCTCAGCGCAGCGCAGCATACCGGGCTGCCGTGCGACACCCGCGCCGAGACAGCAAAGCTTGGTGCTGTGGCTGCTGGAGGAAGGCTGGCCGAGCGGGGGATGTCGTGGGTTGAGAGGTACTCCAATTATGTCGGGGTATATAGGTTCATTGCATTTCATTGCATCATCTGAATCCATGGATGAAAGAGGGGTTGTCTAGTCTAGTCAAGGACAGATGGGCAGAACGACAAGACCACGAAGGTCACTCTTGGGTCTCAGGTGGGCCGCAGCATGGGCATATTTGCGGAGGCCAGCCGCGGGGCTCACTTCATCTCACTTCAAGTTGCCGCTGTGTTCTGTGAATTGTTCCACGTTGTTTCATTGTTATTCTCCAGCCACAAGTTGCAAGTTCATTTTAGATATATGTCACGAATTTTCAGTACATTTCATGACAAGAGCAGTCATGAGCAGGAAGAGTTCATGACCTTTTCAGCATCTGCTGTTTGGTGAGGCAGCTGGGCGGCGGCCTCCAGCCAGATGCTGCCATGCTGAATGTTCTCCTGCATCTCGGCCATGTGCCATGGAGGATTTCATTGCTCTCTTGGGATGAAAAAAAATCGGGCTGCATGCAAATTCATTCTTTAAACCAGAAAGACATGATTTTTGTGGGCACGGCTCTTGCAACAGAGGCAATGGTTTCGTCAACTCGTTTTGGCTTTAAGAAAGTTTTTTGATCACTTTTGTTTCAGTTCCGCAAAGCGTTTCCGATGGTGCCTGTCGTATTGAGATTCACTGCAGAAACGTTGGCCCTGTTTGATGTTGGGTGCGGCTCCAGAGAACGTTGGTTAGCAGTTTTTGAGTCCAGAGAAGATGGTAAGGTCCAGCTCTACAGAGTCCAAGGGTTGGCGTCAAGGCCTTCAGCTGCTGCAGAATCTTGGTGCTGTGACAAGTGAATATTGGTAAGCGCTTGCAACAATTTTCCAGGAGATGCCTAGAAAACTTATTAACAGTTGGGGAAGCAAAGATCTTTTGTCAGATTGGAGATGGCGGATTGACCGCCTAATTCACACTGATACGAAAGAAAGAAGCACTGGAAGAAGGTCTTCTTTGCTCCTTGTCAACAAGTTGGTTGTTCAAAAGTGTTCAATGGAAAATGCCAGTCACTAGTTCTAGGCTTTCTAGGCATCCTTCCAGATGGCCAGCACCTGATTCTCTTGGCGCACCGGTCTTTGTAATGAGGATCTTCCTTGAGAAAAGCATCGGACTTACAGCCCGCACCGTTGCTTGTCTGCATGATTCTGGTCATGGCGGTTGCAGCTTTGTTGGATAAGCCAGATTACTGACCAGTCCGAGGCCATGAAAGTAATTCCGCTGGTCTCCTGGCCAACTGCCAGAGAACTTCTCATTCAGATGAGACGTCAGGCGAGGTTGTCTTTTTCAAGCTCCCGTGCCTGAGCAGCCACCAGAGCGGCTCACCTACAGTAGAGGGCCTAGCTGCTTTGAGTACTGTATTCTTTCTGTTTATCCGAGGATTCACGCAAAGTTGTTTCAAACATCAGCACGATCAATATCCGCCAGTGATTTACCGGGTAACTTCCTCGTCAGTTCCTTCACTGCCATGATTTGCCATGCATTCTGTTCGCCAGGTGGAAATGAACGTTGTGGTTTGCAATGCTGCCTTAGCAGCAGGAGATCATGGCCTTGTGGTTGTGTCCCGTGTCCGTTTGCTGAGAAGTCATGTTGAACTTTCTGAAAATCTCAGAAAAATCACGCCTGTTCGATTGATTTTGGCATGTTGATTCAGCTGGCTCCAGCCGAATCTACAGATGCACAATGAACCACACAACCAGCAGAATGATCACTGAAGTTGCTATGGCCATGACTTCACATATCGCAGCCATAGTGGGAAAAGGTGTGTCACTACGCGGTTTCACCATGTCTCAGGACCATTGTCATGATTCGAAACTTTCACTATCAAACCATATCAAACCATATCAAACCATATCAAACCATATCAAACCATATCAATCCATCAAACGCCTTCAAACGCGTTCAAACGCGTTCAAGGTCCATGGACCTTGGCGGTCAAGGTTCCGGAATCCTTTTGTCACAGGAGTTCTGGATTTGAAGCACTTCGACCACTGGAAAGTGGAGCCAGATCTGATTTCCTTGAACACAGCCTCTGCTACCTGGCTTGATGACAGGCTGCAAGTTCAATCAAACCGGTAATCTAACCAGGCTTGCAAAAGAAAGTTGATTTCCGATTAAAACCAGATTGTACGCGTGGGTATTCTTAGTAACATATCTTAGAAGTCCCCATTAAATTTGGATGAAATGGTTCAAATTTCCGAGTCACATTGAATGGTTATCCGAGAATCTTTCGAATTTCCAAGATAATCCAGAGGTTGGTAAATCAACCAACAAAAAAGGGAAGATCTTCTCCAACAGATACCCTTGCAAGAAAGTGATGTCGTTCGCCACAAGTCTCCAAAATGCTATTTATATTGTGTGTATATATATAATTAGATGTATATACACACTATTTTACCATATTTATTTATTGTTAATTACTGTACACTATTTTACTACCCTGAATGATTTTTGGTTTATGATTTCCATCAACCATAGGTGATATTTACCATAAACCAATTTGGATCCTAAGGACCTCCTGGTGAAGGCTGGTCGATGGCAACAGGCCCCTGCTGAGCCGCTCACCGGGCGATGCTGTGGGTGGATATTGAACTCCTGAAAATCTTGATTTACTTAGGATTTACTTAGGATATCTTAGGATTTATATGGAGTGATTCCATTTGGGCACCCTTTTTTGGGTGTTTTAAGCTGTGTTAAGCATGGAAGTATTGCAGCATCATCCGAGAGCTCCCAGGTGAGCCAAAACACTCGTTTGAGCTGGCTGAAGATCCCTTGTGTTTATCCCAAGAACACCATCAACAGGATCGATTCTTCATTTCAAGGTTAACTATAGTTTATTCTTAATAAAGTGTAACTGTATGTGCTTAGGATTCGTTAGGGGGCTAATACACCAACTCATAGGGTTTCGCCAGGCCCAGCAAGCTTTGCAGAGCTTGGAGGACCTCTTGTCACAGGCTGCATTAAGGTTGATAGGATGGTGACTTCATGGTTTGATGGTGATATGATGGTGATATGCTGAGTTTCTTTAGATGAAACAATACTTTGTCACTTCCACGGGAACTACTTCGCTGGGTAGAGGAGAAACACCTTTTCGTATTGATGCTCCACAGGACGTCGGTATCGAGCGTGACACCCTCTCTTTGAACATCCAGGTGCGCAGACTGCCAGGTGGACCTGAAACATCAAATTCTGCAGCTTCGCAACAGATTCAAGTTACAGTTTTTTTGGTACGGGGGAGCATTGAGCAGCTGCGCGGTTGAAGAAGATTTGACAACAGTCACCATACCATGTTTCCCCAATTTACATGGAGAGTCCGCCAGAGATATAAGAATGGACATGAATGGAAAACCAGCCATACACCCAGGGTTCTTCCCATGACCTCTCCCACACCTGCGGCCAGCTATCTGCTTGTCCCTGGCGCGCAGCTGCAGCAATCGCAGCAATCGCAGCACAAGGCAGGCATGGGTATTTGGATGTATTTGGAACTTGTGCTGGTTGGCTGGGTGTACAGCGCAAGACTGCAAGATTGTCTTGGATGTAGATGTTATCTATATATGCAAAGATACTCACGGACACACATATATAATATATACACCCATACATACGTATACAGAGTAACTTTATGCGTGTCGTCTGGAGGTTGTCAAATTGGTTGTTTGCCCATATACTCTGGGTCGGACTTGAATTCTGCCAACCTGAGCAGACTTGAATTCTATCAATTTTCCATCCTTGAGTTCAGGGAATCTAATCTATCACACTTTGCCCCGAAAACTGGCTATTGACATCTATTGACTTGGTAAACAAACTATAACACGATTAGATTGTCTAGATTTGTTTGTCATTATCATTGATGTATGGTTTTTTGATTTCTCAATCCTTTGTTTTTTACGGTTGAAACGTTTTTCTACCTCCCTGGTGAAACCTGCAGGAACTGGACTCCAGCTGGACCTTGTGTCTTTTTCATCCACCATGGCGGTAACCCGACAAAAGTTCTGTGGTCGGGATCCGGTGCACCACATGGCTGACCCCAAATTGCTGGTTTCAAACATGGCTGGTATTTTTTTGCATTTCATATATGGGATGTCATCCTTCCCATTGACTTTCATATGTTTCAAGATGGTTAAAACCACCAACCAGATAATGTTAGACCCAATTCTAGAGTATCATTTGATGATAATTATCAATTATCAACGGTTCATTTCATAGAACATGTAGTTAAACTTGGTAATGCCCATTATTCTTTTGTCAAGACGCACAATTCTCAACACCTTTTGAGTAAATAATCCTTTCAAGACATGGTGACATGGCGGTATTGGAAAATCCAAGGCCACTCATCTCAACCATCAAGCGGGATATTCCCGGCAATCATCCCCAGGCTTGTGAGCGTTTCAGCGCTTGGTTGCCGGCGCTGCAGATTTTCCAGGATCAAAGGTTGGACCAGAAAATTCATCATATTCCAATTGCTATAATAGGAACATAAATATTTATGCATGGGGTACATGGGGTACCTAGCCCATTGTTTGACCCATACGCACCGGATCGGGAAGTCGCAAAAATTGTCAATCTTTTTGAGATATGCCCCCCCCCCCCGCGCTGCAGCCATTGGAGGCATCATGACATTGCCCCAGACCTGATTGCCTACAATTCTGTCACCAGCGCTTGCTGCAAAGGCGAAAGCGGCTTGACAATATACAAAAAAGCAGGGTGGATGGGCGAAATCTGATAGCTACACACTTAGAAAGACTTATATAGTTTTCACCTAGATCACGTAGATGGTGTGCGAAATGAAGAGGCGTCAGGTTGATATCATTTGCGGGTCCGTTAAGTAGAGCTGAGGGAAAATGATTGGCAAGTTGTGATACAAAACCAACTGCATGCGGCTCTCTGTCCTTTTGGCTGGTCTTGATGAGCAGTTGTGATGATCAGTCAAGCAGTCTGCGGATGAAATTCACTTCATCTAGTTGAATCGTGTTGAATCCATCATCCATTTTCACTATCCATTTATTTGAGAGATCATCTATGCATAGATGATCACCTCATTGTGTGAAATCGTGACAAGTCCATACTGCTGTTGTACACCGACAACACAGAACCCTAATGTCCGTGATGTTCTGAGGTTGGAGCTCTGGATTGCACTTCTTTTCTGACATCTTGATACTTGGAGAAGCTGCGTGTAGATAATCGGAAACATTTTTTCTGGGAAACAGATAATGTATTTAAATGTATTTAATACACTTGAAGTATCTTGAAGTCATGGTTGCTGTATTAGGTGGTTTTGTCTGGTCAAGTGCAATCATGTTCACCAGTCAATTCTGGGGCTCAATCTGCCTCCAAGTGTGGCTCAGCACCAGGACGGCTGAAAATAGTTCTGTGGAAGTTGCTGGAACTGCAGTGTTGGCGGCTTGCAAGAGGAACGAGGAGCTGTGGCAAAGCTTTGATGTGGACCAGTGACTTGTCGCACAAAAAAGTCCAGATGCTGAAATCAGATTCACTTCGATCAATCACATTTTTTTGCAATTCTTGATCGCTGAATCGAGTTGAATCATGTTGAATCAGATTTTTGGAAAACTCTCTGAATGGATCTTCTTGGTGCCACGACAGGAGTGGCCCTGGTGTTTGGAGCTTTTGCAAATGCTCCATTTGCGACGTGCAGCCGATGTGGCTGCCTTCACAGCGACTATCCTGGCCTGTGGAAAGGCCATTGGCTTGACACAGCGATTTGGAAACCACAAAAATCCCATGGTGAACAGTCAAACCCATTGGATCCATGGGTTTTCATGTTCCCAATTTGATATGTCCCAGCTCTTTTTTGAGCAGCAAAAAACAGAAGATGATCCTTTTGGAGTAGACACGCCCAATTCTTTCAACGCGCAGGAAGTCACAGGAGAAGGGGAAGCCCAGAAGAGCACATCTTTTGTATATAATGGTATATCCAATATAATGGTACGTATATAGCATGGTATATATCGTGGTATATCTAATCTTTTATTCCCCCCAACGCAGGCCAGCCCGGCCATCCGCGTTGCCGTGACAGGGGTCGAGAACTTCAGAGTGCCAAATGCTTTTAGATCAGCTGACAGAGATGGCTCCTCCACCATTGGCTGCTGTGAATGTTCAGATGATGCTACACCAGGCCACGTTGGAAATCATTTGGCTGTGTAAATGGGGAAGATCAGGATTTTCCAGTCAATTTTGGGTATACCGTATACCCAATTTTTTCGTACAAACGATTTTTTTCCTGGTGGTGTTTGACTAGTTACCCAGGGCATCCCGGTCCCAGTGGTTGCCTGGAGACTTTGTGCGTTGACGCGTTGGGTTTTTGACCGAAGTTGTGGCTGTTTGTTTGAACAGTAGAAAATACATGAGTGCGGTTCAATCCTATGCAAAGCAAAACCACGCATATCATGATAAAGATGCTGAACTGGCAATGCTGAACTGAGATAACTGAGGGAATCAAAGTAGTGATTGAAATTAGCGCGTGTTTGACCATGTCTAGTCGTTCTAGTCTTTGTTGCTGTTCTTTGAGCATTAGCTCACCCCCTACATGTAGCATTTCATTGCACGTCTGCTACGCGTATGGTCATTGGAATGACTCCAAACACTTCAATGCTCAACATTCCACTTCAACATACTGCATCCAGATCGATTCCGAAAAAAAAAACAACAATTTGGCTGACAACCTATGCATTCCCATGGCGGGAACGGCTCAACAATGGGGCAACAAATGATGCGAGCAGCTCCCGGGTCCTGCGAGGTACAAACACCAGTTGTGTAACTAACCATAGATATATCTACTATATAAAATGTCATAGGAATGATGTCTAGTAATACTATAAATATCTATAAATGGGCAAATCTATGTTGGATTATCCATAAATCGAGTTCATCATGGAATTCACCTAGTATTACTAGTATTGTGTATCAACTTAGCACCGGGCCAAGGTCGCTGGACGATGGCGCGATGCCTTGCAGCTCTTGGTCTCCTGTGCCCAGCGTGCCTTGCGCTGCGACGAGGCGACGATGCTGGGAGTCACTACGGCTGCAGGCCGAGGCCGCCGATGGCGAAGGGCTGTGCTGGTCATGAAAACCTTGGAACACCGCGAGATGAAACCTGCCACCTGGCGAACAGAAGTTCTGTTTCAGTGACGCAAGATCTCAATGATCTCAGATTTTCCGAATCGCGACACTCATCACTTTCGATTTTTGCGAAACTAGGAGTTTGTGAGAAGGCTATTCCACGCTATTCCCCAACTTACTGGGCAGACATGTCGGCTATGATGGAAGCCCCGAGGATGTCGCTGTGTGTTCCACTCTGATCACGGCAGCCTCAGAGCAGCTCAACCAAGCTTCTACCACCTCCTGGCCCGTATCCGAACTGCTACATGAGATTCAAAGAAGATCTCTTGCTGATATACGAAATCAAAAAAAAATACACATCTATTAATATATATATAACAACAAAAATATATAAAAGAATTATTCTCTAGAATATTTAATCATATATTTATATAATATTATATAGAAAATATTAGAAAATGTATTATTGCATAACGAAAAAAAATATTATTTATGATTGTTGGTAATTGGTAATTTTTATTTATGATAGGTGGTTGATATTTCATCTTGCGAGGATATATTGTGTTTTGATAGGAATATATATTTTTTGGATTTGGTTTTTTTTTGGATTTGTATATATTTTTTGGATTTAATTGTTTTTTTTTTGATTTAGGATTATAAAAAATGTGGGAAATTTGTTTGTTTTTGTTTTAAATAAATATAGGATATTATTGAAAAATACAAGGGGATGGAAATTTAGATATTGAAATTAGGTAAATATTTTAAAATAATATATAAAAATGGAAAAAAAAAAATATAATAATAAATAAAAAATAAATTTATTAATAATTTAGAACAAATATCTAAATTATTTTAAATTTTGAGGATATTGCTATATGTTATATGTTGTTTAATTATATAATAGCATAGATTTAGCGCTATATTATTTGGAAAATTTCGATATAAATGGGGATGGACAGAAATTCGAAAATCTATTTAAAGGGAGTATGATTTGGGAAAGGGTGAGGGAAGGATGAGATTTAGTAGGAGGGTAGGTAGATTTAAAAAAATGGTAGTTATTTCTAAAAAAATTATAATAAGGGTTAATTAAAAATATTTAGGGCTAAAGAAATATAATGAGATTTAAAAAAAATATATATATATATATAAATTTAAATAAATATATTATTCTTAGTTGTGGAAATTAAAGTATTTTAATGAAATGTGCGTTTTAGAAATTTCTGGAAGTTGGTGTGATGTTGTATCTAATTGGTGGTTAATATATTTGAATTTTCTTTTAATTGATAATTTATCGTGAATTTTTTATGGATACCATGTAGATGGTTGAAGCTATTCCCTTATATTTTGGGAATTTTGTACATTACTTGTGGCTCGCTTTGTTGTACAAAATTCATTTAAATACCGACAATTATTGGGTCGATATTATAACAAGTACCTATGGGGAAAGGCCCGCATGGGCAATGCCTATTACTTTGACTTATTGATGTATTTTTTGGCACCGCTGAAAGCTCTTGAGTTTAACTATTCTGAAAAAAATGCGAAAGAGTGGACTACCAAAGAGTTTGTTAGGAAACTTAGGGGGTCAGTTTCCCAAAATCTGATTTCGGACCTCGTTTGTACCTCGTTCGGACCTCGTTAAATTTGTAGCCAGTCAAAATCGAGCCCGGAGAGGTTTTGGAAAGGTTTTGCAATGGTCTGCTGCTGCTGTTGCTGTTGTTGTTGCTTGTGTTGCTGCTTCTGGGCAAGGCGCGTCATGCGGTGTACCACAGGGCAGAGAATATGGATGAGATTTGTAATTGTTCATTCACTTGGCAACATTCGAATCCCGAAGTCTTCCATTCCTTATCAAATTCCTTCAGGAAAGCCACCAGAAATATTCCTTCAGATTACTATTCAGACATATTTGAGATTCATGTGTGGAGCCACCAGAAATATTCCTTCAGATTACTATTCAGACATATTTGAGATTCATGTATGGAGACGCGTCCTGATGGGGATGTGGAAAATTTGGCATATATTTTTAAGATTATGGAACATAATTATACACACGCGTCCTGATGGGAATTTGGAAAATTTGGCAATAGAAAAGTGCATTGCCAGGGATCTAAAAATAACACTTCTATATAGTGCGTCCCATGGCGTTTTAGACCTAATTGCATTGACTTATTTGATTTCCTGAATGCGCGGCGTCCCATGTAATTTTTACCTTGGTTCCGCATATGTATTGATTTTCACGTCCCAGTGTATATATGGAATAATATTAATTATATTAATTATTTAATATAATAAATTTTAGGGGTGGGAGGAAATGGGCCGATTATATTATATTATCTTTTATTTACATGTATTTGTACAATATAATATATTGTATCTTACGAAATGATATATTGATTTATATTTGATTTTCGTATTGAATATTATATGGTGGGGGATGGGGATGGATATTAAATAATAATAATTATATATATTTATGAAATATATTGAATATTATAATATATTTTGATAATATTTATTTATATAATATATTAGATTAGATTATGATATATTGATATTATTTTTTCTATATTGAATGTATTTTTTTTGAATCTTGAATTAATTATATTGATTTTTTTAATATTAGATAATTAAAAAAGGAATATTATTGGATATTATTTTATATGGAAAAAAAAATGGCTATGATTAAGTATAATATCTGTTCTTATCAATGTGATAATTGATATATTTCCAATTGAAAAAAAAAAAAACACATATAACATATTATGATACCAGTGGCATGTGTTGTTGCCTTGTAATTCTGCTGGAAAATTATTTTGAGAACTTAAGATGATTCCTAAAAGGATTTCCTTGAAGGAAAGCAGCAGGGATTTGTTGCCGCGATAAATGTCCCCCTTTCTTATTTTGTCGCCTTGCCTCCTGTTGGACGCTCTGTGCCTACACTCTTTTTTGTTTTGCTTCCTTGGTATATTGCTCCTTTTCTTTCCTCCCCCCAAGGAATCAGGAAACTAAGCAGGAATTGCCAAGTGATCTAGCTCTGAGAATTTTCTCGTTGATGCCAGACATGGCAGATATTGGAAATAGAATTATATAAAATTATTTATTGGATATTGATTAATAAATAAAAATTCAAGGAAAAAAATCGAAATTTAAAATATAGGATAGATTAAATATATATATATATAATTATAATTATTTTGTTTCTTATTTTGAAAAAAATAAAATATGAATATTATTATTTAATATTTATATAATAATTAAGGATAATAATTAATGATAATAATTATATATAATAATTATATATAATAATTATATATAATAATTATATATAATAAATATATATAATAATTTTAAATAATAATTATATATAATTATTATATATGATATTTAATTTTTTAGATTAAAAAATATGAGTATATTTTTTATATATTAATTATATATTTTAAATATATTGGATAAATTTCTTAATCTAAAAATTAATTTATATTAATTGAAATTAATTTTATTTTAGCAAGGAATATCGATATTAAGATTATTGGAAATCTTGATTTTTTTAAAGGAATTTCTCCCTTTCCCCGCGAACAGGGTTGAATCGTACCCCCCCGATCGCCTTCTTAATATGCGATTTCATGATGATATAATATCATTTTTTTAATATCTTAATATTTTAGATTTAAAATATGTTATTTAAATATGATTTATTCATTTTTTTGATTGTTAGTCGGAAATATATTATTTTCCAAATAATTATATGATTTTTCTTTTTCTTCTTCTTTGTCCTTTTGCTCTTGTTCCTCCTTAATTATCAATTTCATTAATTTCCTCAGCCTCATTATAATCAGCATCACCATTAATTATTATTACCATCATTATCCTCATCACCACTATCATCATCATTATCATCATCATTATAATCATCTTCATCCTTATCATAATTATAATCTTATAATCATCCTCATCCTTATCCTTATCCTCATCGTTATTCTCCCATTCTCCTCCTCCTCCTCCTCCCCCTCCTCAATATCATCATCATTATTATTATTATCATTATCATCATCATATATATCTTGCATTGCCTTGAACATCTTGTGTCCGGATAATATAGGTTTGGGGTGTCATTTGAAATATATTTATTTTGATATTATGTTTCCTTTGCTTAAAAATCTCGCAAAATATTAAACCCCAACAGCAACCCTGCTAGTTTTCAGGCCCCCCTGGCCTCAATTTGGAATTATATTTGATATAGGGGGGAAGTATTTAATATTTAAAAAAAAATGAATAAATATAATTAATTTGTTTAATATATTTATTTAAATAATATATATATATATTGTAATTATTATGTCTAAGATTTCATATTTTTAAAATATAAATAAATTGGAATTCTATTTTTCTTAATCAATAAGTCTTTCTGGATCAATTAAAGAAATATGATTGAATTATATAATTAAATATATTTAATATAGTTTTTCTTTTGATAAATATATATGATTAAATATATTTAATTATATAATTAATAATTTTCTAATTATATATATAGATATAAATTATGAATTTAAATATCGATAGAATCGGATCCTTGCCTCACGAAGTGTAAATTGTCCAAATAATACGATTTTTTCCAAGTAGGATCAGAAATTGCGTTTCCAAGGCTCAGATGCCCATAAGAATTCCTGAGAGCAGGAATGTTCCTGAGATATGGGCATTGGATCCCAAAAGGAGCAATAAATAGGAAAAAATATAATAATATATGGTCAATTGAGAAATACGCAATCCAATCGGTGCAAATAATGCGATGAAAAAAAATAAACTAAAATCTAATCAGCAGGTACGGATTCACGCTCCCCTTTTTTAAATTCACCAGCTGGAATTTCGCGTCTATGAAAATGAGCAGATAGGGCGCAATATCCTCTCATGAAGATATCTTATTCTATAAATCTTCTAGGGCACCTTTCATCTGCATGCCAAATTCTTCCGTTTCAAATGCAGAAAATTAGGATCTCGATAATTTTATATAGCTCTCATCGATGATTTCGAATCAATTTGATTTTCTCAATTTCCATCCTTTCCATTATAATTCTTTGGGCTTCCAAGGAGACGGTGGGATCTTGGAGTCGCACGATCTGCAGGCGGTAAGTCTTAATTTCCAAAGAGCAATACAACTATGTCCAGGTTGAGGTCAATATAGTGATATTTGGTGGTATGATGGGATTCCGAGCTCCTCATAATAACAAATCAGGTATTCAAAGATATAGTGATTAACATCATTATTATTTTTCCAGGGCGTATTATAGCAAATATCTCGGCTGTGCACTGTCTTTCTTGCGGGTTTTTCTTCTGTGGAGCTTGAAATAATATGTCGCTCTTCATTTTGATCAAATGGGAACGTAGCCTGTCGGCTAGCAATTGGGCAGCGCTTTATTGAACCTATCTGCTGACAATATCAAGAATATATTTATTATTATATTATAAGAAATTAGTAAAATCCTAAATTATATCAAAGAAAATAATAATATTGGCTTGGAATATAGGGCCTTTGAACCTCTCTAAGATGATATCCCATATTTGGAATCTAACTAGTTTGTTGCAATGGTGGACAAAATGGTGGCGAATGGAGAACAAGACCATTATAATATTTTTTTTTTTTCAAATTAAGTGATCTCTGAAATATCTAATTTATTATTATTCATTATAATTATTTCTAATTTGATTTGGCAAAATTAATTGCCATTGGATACCCTCCAAATTCCGAAAATAAAGGAGGAATTCCATTTAAATAAGGATATAAAAATCCTATATTTGTTTTTTCAAAATTCAAATTAAAAATAATATAAATAAATATATTATATAGAAATATTTGGAATTTAAAACAAATTAAGTTGTCCTGGATCCACTACCAAATAAATTTCCAATATTAATAAATAATAATAATTTATATATAAATAAAAAATATTTCAAAAAAATCGGCAAAAAAAAATAATAAAATATAAATTTAAATTATATTAAAAATAATAAAAATAATAAACTATAAAATTCCAAAATATTATAAAATTCTAATTAAAAAATAATAAAATAAATTTATTAAAATATAAAAATAATTTACCCTCAAAGTCCTAGAACCTCAAAAAAAGTGGTCCTTACCGAGGGGACCTGAATGGGTGTATTCGCCGAGGGTTTCTCAGTATTGTCGAGATTCCACACACCGAGGGTTCGCCGAGGGTCCGCCAAGGGCACCTTCCATTTCATCATGACCATGATCCCCCATGATCATTGTTTGTACCTTTGCAAATTCTTCTCAATTCGATTTTACTTTGCTCTCGATCATTGTTTGTACCTTTGCAAATTCTTCTCAATTCGATTTTATTTTGCTCTCGATTTACTCTCGATTACTCTCGATTAGCTCTCGATTTACTCTCGATTTTCTATATGTTCGAAACTCCTTTTCAGGTCCCCGAAATTCCTTTTCAGGTCCTCGAGTGTTTTTTTAAGGTCTTATTCAGTAATATTTTCGTTCGCTTTCGATTTGTTCTCGCTCGCTTTCGATTTACTCTCGGCTGCTCTTAATATATATAATTATAATATACGGAATCATTTTAAGGACATATTTCGCGAGATTCTAGCCAAATCAACATAGCGAGCATAGCCAAAGGGACATTCCCAGGGACATCCGAAACGTAAAAAAAATATACCAAAAATATATTTTACCAAATCCTAAATATTAGCAATTCCAAAAACCCTAAAAAAAGTGACCCTAAATCGACAAAATTAATTAAAAAATATATTTAAACTTTAAAAAAATAATTTATATAATTAATTTTTAAATAAAATTTTAAAATATAAATATAAAAATATTAATAAAAATTTTATTTTTTTTAATTAAAAAAATAAATTAATAATTAATATAATATATATATATATTAAAAATTAAATTAAATAAAATTTATTTATTAATTTATTAATATATATTATTATTAAAATTACTTACATCTAAAAATTTATATTTAATATTCCTTAATTCAAAATAATAAATTCTTAAATTTAAAAAATAAAATTATAAAATTATTTATTATAAATATAAATATATATATTAAAAATAAATTATTATTATATTATTATAAAAATTAAAATAAATATAAAACAACCAAGAATATATTTAATATATAAAATATATGTTTTAAGGTGACTAATATATTTTTAAATAATATAATATAGAAATTAAATGAAAATATATGTTCTTGATCTGTATATGTTATGGATATAATTCTATATAATTTATATTCATTATTAAATACATATATTAGTATATAATTTATATTACAATCTATAATTTTACCCCATCGCATGGCATACAGCTTACCCCACAACCGAAGAACTTGTGCCATAGCCAAATCACCACGGCACACCGACACCTATCTATGTATGTGCACATTGTTTTCATGCAGTTCCTATGCGGACTGCAACGCTTTGTACCCTTTTTTATCTGTTTTAAACCTGACACAAAGCGTTGTAAACCGCATGGCACACCATCAACTTGATCTCTAGAAGACCAGGAGTTCTGCATGTCATTCTCATTGGCGGACTCTCATTCCTACCCTGGGAAAAATATACCCACAAAACGCTTTTCCCAGTGGCACACCAGGAACATTCCAGCACTGAACAACACAGCACAAGGTACCGTTTGACAGCGTGATTTTTACGAGATCCTTACGAGGTCTTTACGAGATCTGTACGAGATCGGGATATTGCAAGGCAAGGCAGCAGGGCAAGGCAGCAGGGCAAGGCAGCAGGGATCTTTTCTACTCTTCCCTTCTCTGCTCTACGCCTCTCTAATAACTTCTACTCTTCAACTCGATTCTCTTCTCTACTCTTCTGTATATAGTCTCTTCTACTATACTCTTCTCTTCTACTGTTCTCTCTTCTGTGTGAGTCAAGCTGTCAAGCTATTGAAAAGCCATCCCCATGAGTTTCTATCTCAAAAAGAATATGTCTCAAAAACATGTGTGCCCCTGCAAAGTGGCACAAAACCCATGCCACAAACAATTAATTCATCCAGCAAGAATGACATGTATATCATGGACTTCCCACTGGCACACCGTTTGCGGCACAAGAAGATGACCGCGGCATAAGTTACCACTTTGACCCAGTATATATTTATATTGTAGTTACAGTATAATATATATATATATATATGCATTATATATATATATATATCATAAGACTTGACATCTTTCATATATTCTCTTTTTATATTCATATATATATAATATATATTATATATAGATTTTTTCCACCCCACTTGTTGGCAAATAAGAAATCCCTTACAGATCAGCAATGGTGACTTCCTTAGAGACATTGCCAGAATTGCCAGCCGATTCACAGCATGAAAAATTGGACCAGCCGATGTCTGACCATCTAGGCATCCCCGCAACTTCCACTCCAGGCCTCGGTCCCATCTGGCTGGGTCCGCTGGGTCCCCTGGGTCCCCTGGGTCCCCTGACTCAATGGAAATGGAGGTGATCTGCTTTACCACCTGAGGCCGACCAAGAAATTGCGACCTAGAAGTGTTACATTGTGTTACTGTGTGTCATTTTGGCATGTCGCAAACACATGAATATTCTATGTGTAGGACTTTGGCGGTTTCAAATAGGATAGTTGTACATAATTATGTGTATATATATAATATATGTATATTACGGCCATGTATATTACGGCCATTTTAAAAGTTTTAAAACACTCGCCTTCCAGGCTACCCCGCGATAGAAGGGAACTGCTCTCAGAAATATACATCACAAATCGATATGACCATAGTATATGCATGCTTGTGTATGTGTATCTGTATGTGTATCTGTATGTGTATGCGTATGTCATGTGTATGTGCATCTATGAAGGACAAACCCGGCCTCAACAACTTTTTCGGTGAATCACATTGAGTTTCCAAATGTCAAGTTTCCTTTGATTTGCTCCTTCAGCCTGTCGCCTCATGTCGCCTCTTCGGCCATGGCTGGTCCCTAACCCATGCCATTGGCATCCCAACATCAGATGGCGAGTGCAGGTCGATCAAACGCTTGTGGATTCGCATCTCCCATCTGTCGAAGGTGTTTGTACCTGGCCAAAGCGATGCATCTGTTTGACACTGGAGCATGGAGCAAAGGAAAGCACAACATCAATAAGACGTGCGATCCATCAGAACGAATGCAATGCAGCAACACCTTCAAATCCTAAGTATCACTTAACCAGCATGAAGCAATTTCCAAGCAATAAAACATCCCGACTGCAGAGCCGAACCATGCCCAACCATGCCCAACCATCGATTTCAACGCCGAACCGCGACCTTCTCCGCAAGGAGACTTACGCACCATGAGCCGCAAAATCTTGGTGGGGAGGCCTCAAGGAACCGCCAATTAGGGCGGGCTTCAGCTCAGCTTTTTTCCGGTCAAGCTCAGGTAAGGAAAAATCCATGGTGAAGCCTTAAAAATACACTATATAAATACACAACATCAACTTTTTAGGATGGGCTATTCTTGGCTTTACTTATCAATTTATCAAACAAATCACCTTTGACCCATCTCCACAAACCCTCAGAAGCATCTGTGTGCTCCAACGGGTAGGTCCAGCCACCTTGAGGTCCTGGAATTTGGCGACCCAATCGACCCCCGATTTGAAATGATCCAATCATTAGTATCTCTAGATGATTTTAGCATATGTTAGATGTATTTAATGTTTTTTAATGTATGTTAGTTATTACTTTTTAATGTATGTCACGAGGATTTAAGGAAGTATACAATTAGCTCCCCAAAAAAAAAACGATAGAACAGTAACATATTTATATACATTTATCATTTATCACTATAGATATCTATGTCTTAGATTATCCTAGTGGGATTTTGGCTATTTTCGACGATCGGCTGCGATTCGCTTCGCGTCCTTGGCCTTGGCGCCTGTCACCAGGTCACAGCAGACCTTCTCAAGGGCGCGCACCTGTGGCGTTGGAAAACTGTGGAAAATGGTGAGAAACCACGAAGGATTTCTAGATTTTCTAGGGGATCTGTTGGGATCTGGGATTTCTATGGGATTTTGATGGGATGTCTACGGGATCTGATGGAACAACCATGGGATTTGATTGAACCTGAATAGATCTGGGCAACATCCCTATTTCCAAAGCACAAATTGATGTCGATGCGGATGGCTTTGGGATGCCGACATCACGGCTGCTCAGCGTGATTCGGATGCGGTGGAGCCCTCAGTGATTCGCGGATTCGTGGATGGTCAAGTCATACCCGCAGCACCTGCGCTATGCCCCACAGGTACTTCACTATATACACTTTCAATCACTTTCATAGGGTTTTTCAGGGGTTCTTTAGGGTTCCGGGTTAATTAGGTGTTCTTTTCATGTTTTTTCTATTTTTTTCTATGGCTTTTTAGGGTCTATGGTAAAAGCGGCCTTTTTTGGTGGCAATTGCAGCAGATTCACCGCAGAGGGGCATCAACGACGTCCCTGGGCAAACCCAGGGACGTCAAGTTATTACATCACCAAATACTGGAAGGCCACAAAGTACTGTAATGGTCACCACAGAGCTTTCCGGCAATCATCCCAAAAGACGTTGGGGCATAGCACAGGTGCTAGCCCGGCAGACCCAAAAACGGCTGGTCATTTTTAAAGACCCGAAACCAACCGTGAATATTTCGGGCGACAGGACATTCTGACCCTGGAATCCAAATATCATGCGAACCATGCCCAGAGCATGGAAATTAGCAGATGTTCCATCTATGTGCAGCAAATTTGTGGTACATTGTCTACATCTCTGCTCCAAAATGGTGATACATGTGGTGATGTCGTCAGCGCAACGAGAAATTTTCTCCACTGGGTCAGGGACGCTGCTCCTCAGACTCCAGGGATTTCACCGGCTTCGTCGCCATGGCTTTAGGGTGATCTGCCACTGAGCCAAGGAGCCAAGGAGCCAAGGAGCCAAGGACAGCGGTAGCGGATGGAATCTGGATGTGGGATGTGGGATGTGGGATGATGTGGGTGTTTCAAGGTCTTGTCATTGTTTCCCGAAATCGGGGGACCCCAAAACCCCAAACCATTGCTTTCCCCATCAAAACACCACCCAGGCTTTATGGTTTTGTCCCAGCTGCATGTATTCTTGTCCAGTTGGCGTGGCTGGATGCTTGCCTTCTACCAACTCTGGAGAAATGCTGGCCTTGCGTGAGGTAAATTTGTGAACTCCTTCCCCCACCGACCGGTCACCGAAACCCACTCACTTTTTGAGCGAATGAAATAGTTTCTCCGGCCAACCAAGGACCTGAGTGATGCCGTGGAGGACAACAAAGTGAGATGTTATTCATGCCATTTCATGCCCAGCAAAGTGGCAACACCATGGAAAACAAAACATGTCATTGGAGTAGCTCCCACATTGGAATAGAACAATCGCTGTAAACCAATTGATACCAATTGTATACTAGGAACAAAGACACACAAACATCAATCACCATGGACAAAGACATCACCCACCCTAAGACACTCCAGTCCTGTCCGTAGCCACGCAGCTTCTCCTTTGCAAAGTTTGCTGGTGTTTGGGTGCCACAAGTGCGACTGTTGCGACTCCTGTGCTGAATCCCTCAACCAGGTGAGGCTCCAGTAAGCTGCAGAATACGAAGTGGAAACTTCTGGACCACGATACAGGTGATGGCCAACCCCGCCAAGTCTTAGGATAAATTTGATAAACGTCATCCATGAAGAAAAGCCTTGTCCAGTTCATAACTCAGAGGGCCCCATCTAGAACCTGGAGTCATGATGAAGTGTTCCTGGAATCCCACACGGCAAGACCAGTTAATCAACCATCCAGACGTCTGATAGCTGAATAATTATGGCTTGACCATATTTATCTGGTACTTCATGGAACTTCAGCATACTTAGAAATAGTTTAAATAATCTTACCCCAATATGCTTCAATATACAACTGGCAGAATCCCGTTGCAGTTTTGATCCATGATATACCTGCTCCAACTCCATGATCGCAAGGGTGGCAGCTGTTTTCTCATCCAGCAGAGACTGGAAAGCAAACGTGTTGCGGTTCGCACCTGACTACTCTCAGCAGCACAACCAAACACTTCAAATAACAAACACGTCACGTACCAAGTGGGGAAAGAAAATGTAGTCTGGCGAAGATGGGCTTTACCAGTGACGGTATTCCGGTGGCACATGTGCTCCCCATCTTCGCCAGAACTGCGGCCCGAAAAGGATTGGGCACTGTCTCTCCCTGACATCGAATGTGCACCATGCATCATCCATTGCCAGTGCCTTCAATCTGAATCAATGACAGCGATGGATACTGGTATGCAAAACACGTATCGAAAAGGATGTGAACATGACGTCAAGTCATAAAGTGATGCTACATGTGCCAAGTGAGTGTATTTGCAGGAAGCGAGGCTGACTTGTAAAAAAGAGGTACTCCATGCGGTTTTTCTGCATGGCTTCCACCTCTTCGCGCTCTGGCGGCTTGCCATCTTCATGGTCCTTGGCCACGAATTTGGAATCCTCCATGGCCCCAGC
>Ga0126342_10004611_pt1:0-10000 | contig 23635 bp, 24 predicted proteins | sample Cyp1metagenome_FD_92528 | JGI IMG/M metagenome (GOLD analysis project Ga0126342, IMG submission 92528) | Coral microbial communities from Lord Howe Island, Old Settlement Bay, Australia - Cyphastrea 1 metagenome | ecosystem: Host-associated > Invertebrates > Cnidaria > Coral ...
ATGCCAGATAGAATGCCAAATAGAATGTCAGAAGATATGTCAGATAGAATGCCAGAAGATTTGCCAGTAAGAAAATGTATAAATGTCATGGTGGGGATCACACGAAGTAAAGTATTTTTTTTCCCGTGTGAAACTGCCGGCTGAGATAACTGCACAGATTGATCACATTAAAGCCAACCACATCACTCCAAGAATAAACAGCCCAACAAGCAGCTTTAAAAAACAGATCCATAGAAACAAAACGAAGACAAACAAAACAGTCCCAGTCCAAGCCCAACTAGTCACATCCTAAAACCACCGATATAAACTACATCAACACTGGTTGGTGTTGGTGGTATACCTACCCCTCTGAAAAATATGAAAGTCAAATGGGATTATTGTTCCCAATATATGGAAAAATCATCCAAATGTTCCAGTCACCACCAACCAGAACAAATCCTCCAACACACCTACCACACCACGTAGCTTTTGGGGCACTCAATGACTTCCGGCGCCATGTATTCGGGCGTTCCCGCCAGCGTGTTGGTCTTGTTGAGCACCTCCGCCGGTCTCGCAGGCAACGCAAGGGAGATTTTTCCCATTTCAGCGAAGAATCAATGGGAAAATGGTGCTAAATAAACCATTATTATTATCCAGTCAAATAGGAATTTCCCATTATTATCCAGTCAAAAGATGGTCTTATTATTGGATATTAGTATCTGAGTGGAAAAGTATTGTATTCATGTGTATTCATGGAATATTAGTATCTTAGTGATGATTTTATGCGATATACAAGCAACACAACGCTATGGTATATGGGTGGAAGTTTAGGGAAATAATGATCAAAGACAATCTATTGGGGCACCATGCACACAAATGCAATACTGATGGGAAAATCCATGGCTTTTAAGTGCGCATGGTCGCCTTAATCAATGAACTGCTCGGGAAAAAATAACTTCCAGGAGAGGCACACGTTTCTTTGGATGTCCTGGTGTAAGTACAGGAGACAGACGGAACTCATATCAAAAGAGATAGTTTCACACATACGTACACACATAGTCACATAGAGGAAGAACTACCCTCTGGTAATTTAACATCGCTATTGAAAATGGCCATAGAAATAGTTGATTTACCCATTAAAAATGGTGGATCGTTCCATAGCAAACTGTTAGTTTACTAGAGGGTAGTGGGGAAGAGCCCATCCCCATGAGGACTGATCTCCCAGTAGCTCTCCATGGCCAGTCAATGGTCAGTCTTATTGTTGCATTCATTTTTGCAACTGATTAAGATAACATATGGAGGTGTCCTAAAAGAGTCTAAAAGTATTGTTTTTTCTCTGAATCATCCATTTCTATCTGGGATTTTCATGGGTTTTCCATATTTCATAAACCCTCCCATCTATTGGGGTACCCCCATGACTATGGAACCCCCCATATCTCCAGCAACATGGCAACGATTTTTCAGTACCCATCCAGTTGGTTGATTGAGCATCTAAGGCCAAGGCCGAACGACGCCCAACATGTTTCTTACGTCGGGATAGTTTTCATTGCCTTGCAGTAACTCAGGAAATCCAACAAAATCAACAATTACATGGCATTACATGGCTATACCACAGCATTGTCACATCATATATCAACAATTACATTATCACAGCATTATCACGGCTATATCCAACAAACCATCTTGGCGATATCACCAGATGTCCTCCCCCTTGCTGCCCATCCTCTCCGACATCAACCCAGCAACAAAGCGCGCGAAGCCCATGTCACAGAGCTTCACGTAGCCTTGCCTCGGGCGAAGGCGGCGAAGGGTGCCCCAATTTTGGGTGATGTGAACCTTGGTAAAACACAACCCCCCATGAATACCATGTGGGTGCTATAATGATTATCAGCATTAAACCAGCTATCAATGATATTTAGAATAACTGTCTTTAATAGCAAATCAACAATCGTTTGTATGTTTGTTTTGATGTTTTTCTCTATAATGTGGGTAAAACAATGCCATAAACCACCCATGACTGGGAATGGGAAGTTTATACCACCTATCAAAATGGTGATGACTGGGGGATGGTTTATGATTGTTATTTTAACTACATTAGTTCAATATCTGGTTATATGTACGTATCAGAAATCCCGGTTATTGCACTTATAAATCAACTTAACAAACTATGGGGCACCACCTTGTAAAACTGGTCCAGAGATAAGCTGACAGCTAGCAGCTCTCGTGTATCTGAACAGTGTATCTGAGGGGAAAAATATGCTTAAAAATGATGGGAAAAGGATGACAAATCACTGAATTCCAGGGTACGTATATATATATAAATGATAATAAAAATATATATATATATATATATATATTATTGTTTAAACAAAACCACATTGACACAAATCTTACGCGTTGACGTGATTATCGTCATCGACCATTGTTTTGACAGTTTCATTCCAGGAATGTGGGGGCATTGGATCCCACTACCAGGCTATTGATGTAATGGCGACATACCAAGTCTTGTCAAATGATACGTTGCCACTAGCCTTAAAGCAAAAAACAACTATGAACTAGCCGTAGCGAGCCATTGACCTGCTATATAGCAGCCACCCCACAAAAAGTCTAGTGCCAAAATCACCATCTAACATAGTGATCAAGTGAACCTTTCCTATCTGTCTGGGGGGTTACTAGAAATTACAAGGTGGTGCCCTCTAGTTGTAAGTTGATTGATAACCTAAAATAATTCTGGTTATATCGATATCTACACCATGACTGAATCTTAGTTCTGTTTTTTTATCAACCAATTTCGCCAACTATGTGGCATCACCTGTAGCTAAACTAACTTTTACCCAAGGCCCCGTTTTCTTTTCACCCAAGTAACTCATCCAACATCGCATTTTCTGGCTTGATATCTCCTGGGCACTGCGTCGCAGTTTTCGCACTGGGAGCGCTTTAACATTTTGAAACGGAATGCAGTAAGCTGCTTGCTCAGTTATTCTGAGGATTCTGAAGCACCAACAACCACTAATCAAGGAGGTTAACGATTATTTAAAAAACATGATTAGTGGTTATTGATAATCAAGGCTTAATATGGCGTCATTATCGATTTAAAAAACCTATCTATGCTGGGGGTCACCAAAAGGAGACGAATCCGATGATTTGCCGAAACCAAAAATGATCAGCATGGGTTATGAACAGAACATGTAATACCATGTCAATTGATACATAAATTATGTGAATATATACTATTAATATATATATATATATATTAATAACCTAATATTACATATATTATACTATACTATGTTATAATATATATATATATATAAACATATATATATAAATATAAACAATTATGAACATATTTTATACTTCAATCCACGCACCAATGAATGCACTCTACAAGCTGACCATTGTTCACTACATGAACCCAAGGTTCGATTGGTTCAACCCCAATTTTCCCTGAGTGTTCCTCACTTTTCCGCGATTTTCACAAGGGGTTCCTCCACTCTTCCCAAGGTTTGCCCCATTTTTCTCAGGGTCTTCCCCAACTTTTACGCCCGAAACAGCCCCGTTCAACGGCCCGTGCACGGTGCCCAGCGGCGGTGCACGATGCAGCGCTCGTGCAGATGCTCCAGCGCCGCTACGAGGCAGGCCACGTAGAAGGCACACGCGGAGCCGCGGGGACGGTCCTCCAAAAAAACCTGCGTGCCGTGGCAATCAATGGATGGATCATGGGTGGACCATGGATTTATTGTTGATCATTAGGTTAATGGCTATTAAATGCTATTAATGGTTAATGGATGCTAATGGTTCTTCACTCATGGTTATTGGATGTTATTGGTTATTGATGATTGGCTAGGATGTGATGATTGGGATAATGCAGGTAGGAAAAACAGCCAGTTTATGGGAATATAATTGGTATATCATGGAGATGCAACCAAGACATGAGCTCATGGTTATTGACAGATTCATGATTACTAATGTTGATTTAATGAGGATTAATGGCTAATATTTAACGGATTAATGATTATTGATGGTTATATTATCTAATTACTGTAGCATTTGGTGATTGATAAGTAAGCTTTGAATGGGAAAATTGGGAAATTGATTCAATGATAGTCGATGCTAACCATTCGTATGGTTCCCTGAAACCCATTTGATAAGGTATAATGAGGACCTTGGTAGGATCAGGAGATAACCAGCTATATCGACAATGAACTAACAAAGCTCAACCAGCTAAACTATCAAAAATTAGCTGCATGAACTATCAATCATCGTTTTTGTTTCCGAGCCAGGCACCTTCCTTTTCTGTTGAATCTTTTTTGGGCCTCGGCTCGGGAGTTCTTTCGGGACCCCGGCCTCCGAGTGCGTATGCAGAAGCTCCATGAGATTGCCACCCAAGGCCGCCTCCTCAGGTGCGCGACAGGTGGCTTGATTTCCATGGGAATTCAATGGGATGCATCATGATTGAAATATGATATTATATGCACACACATATATATATATATATATACATAGAGAAATAATATAATATAATATGATGATGATGATGATGATGATGGCGATGATGATGATGATGGTGGTGGTGATGATAAATATGATAAAGATTATAAATATGATAGATATGATAAATATGTAAAATACACTTGATAAATATGATACACATGATAAATATGATATTAAATATGATGATGATAAATATGATGATTGTAAATATGATGATGACAAGTATGATGATGATCAATATGATGATGATAAATATGATGATGATAAATATGATGATAAACATCATGATTATAAACATGATGATGATAAAAATGATGATGATCAATATGATGATGATAAACTGATAAACATTATGATTATAAACATAATGATTATAAACATGATGATGATACATATGATGATGATAACTATGATGATGATCAAAAATATGATGATGATGATGATAACATTTTCCTCCTCAACATAATAATTTCCTCCTTCATTACATCATCATCATCATCCTTATTATCCTCCACTTCATCTTCCGCATTATCATGAGCATAATGATTTATATGATGAATAAATTTAACATGGAATATCGCCTACTTGAGGGTGCAAGATATTACTTTTTATGGGCGTACCTTAAGTGGCATTTTAACCCGCACAAGGTTGGATATGGGAACCCTGCAACTATTGTGAAATATTTTTCTCAAAAACACTGACCACAAAATCTCATCCGAACGTGCTACAGTTGCAACAAGCACACACTTCCTTGCCTCTCTATGGCAAGCGTAACATCTGCACTTGTAGCCATGCTGATGTGGCATCCTTCTTGAACACCACGCTACATTCAAAGCACTTCTGTTTACACATACACCATAGCGGTGCCTCATTGGCTTCGATATTCGAAAAAAAAAACAGCACTCAAACCAGATTCGCATTGCCCGGTACCGATGACGAAGTAGGCATCGTTGCATCACTTGATTGGCCAACAGCACCAAAAGCAGTGGCAGCCCCGCGCGTCTTTGACGAGTCAACGGCGCTTGCGAGACCAACTCTGGCTGAGCTCGTTCTCACTGAACTGAATCAGCATTTGGAAAACCCATGCCATCAGCACAGCACATGTTGAAGACGGGAAAGCAGCGTTATTCTCCATTGAAAAAAATGATAGCTTGAGCAACTATCGTGAAATATCCACTAGCTGGAACTGGACGTCCAAGTAGGAGTGAACCTGGATGTGATATGTATGCTATAAACATCACCATAAATATGCACCTACTTTATCTTTATGATTCTGGATGAACACAAAAATCGTGGCGAACATGAATTGTATGGCTTATATAAGCAGCACAAAAGCGATTAAAGCAAGAAGACATGGAGATTCAAGCAGCTTGGATGGTAAGTCTTGTTTGCCAAGCCAAATCGGCCAACAACAATTCAACAAACGAATTTGCTATGTTTTTGAGGGAAAAAACACAATAAGCAATACACCCTCTGGAAATCAAACATGGCACTGGAAACTCCACTATGTATGATATTTCTGGTTGATTTTACCATTCAAACCTCCATTTCGTGCGGGGATTCGTCACAGGATGTCACATAAATCCCAGATCAGATACTATAGAAAATCATTACCATGGAAACTTGTCACAAATACTATGGCTAATATATGTATCCTTATGCTAAATGATAACGCTATGGAAAACACGTCATAAGACTATGGAAACTCATCCCACTTGTTGCGCCGCACACCCAAACAACAACACCGCAAGAAGCGGTCTCTGACACAAAAAAACATAACTGGAGGTATGTTGCGATCTCTTCAATGGTTGGATCAGTTGGGTATCAAACTTCTACTGAGACTCCATAGACCTAACAATATCGAAAACTCACCATTTGCATGTTTTTCTTCAAACAGAAAAGCATCTATAGCGTGAGTTTGAATCAGGGTAGATTCCCACTTTTGGTTGTCAAATCTAATTTATTGATGATCATAGCAGCCCAAAAATGATACCACAGTCAAATCTAATGAAAACATCGTGCTTTACCTGTTCTATCGCCACATTTTCTTGTTGCATCTTGTTATATACCGTAAAATCATATAAAATCCTTTTTTTTTGCCGAAGTCCACCAGAAAATTGTAGCTGCGAATGGGCTGCGACCAAGTCGCCATGAGGAAAAAAATGTGCTGATCGTCTTGGAGCCTCGGAGCGGCAGAGCGGAACCAGTCTCGCTGGATGTGCATCCCAAAGTTTCGATACTTCGTGGATGTTAGTGGTTCAAAGAAAGCTATGAAACCTTGTTAGCGCTTATATTGATACGATATATATATGTATATACACACTGCATATACCCTCTGGTAATGACTAACACTTTGCGAACTGGAACATGGCCATTTATAGTTGACTTTCCCATTAAAAAAGGTGATTTTCCATAGTTATGTAAACGTTTACCCAAGGGTAACTGCTATCATACGGTTATCACCCAATGTTACACATCAAACCAAGTTTTGGATGTGGAATATGCAACTCAAATCAGGCCCCCACGGATCCAAATAATTCTTGGCGGTTTTACCAATGGAAAAAATACATTATCCTCATCGACTCAGCTAATTGAGTTGGAAAAATGTTGGATTGATGTCCCAACTGTTGGGAGTTTTCTTACATCACCTGAAAAGCTGTATCTGTTGGAGACCAAAAATCCTCAACAATTAGTGTGGCGATGTGAACAAAGTAGGACATTTAACAACCCCTATTCGTTTGATGGATTTATTCACTGCTGATTCTTCTTTTTTCAGGTGACCAAGCCTGTTGATGTAAATTTTGGATGCCAAATTGCACGTCGCAACCTAGTGGTTGAGCCACTTTGTTCCCCTGGCTCTTCGCGAAACCTGCTGTTTTGGAGAGAAAAACATCGTTGAAACCCGTTCTTCCCCATGTTTGCTGCATAAAGTGCTGATTGATACTCATTGGTTTCCCCAAGTTTCTTGCTTAGACGGCCCTACTTGGAAATGCAGGTCCAGTGAACTAAGTGGAAGTTATACAGTAGGGGCCCACATCCCAACAAACATTTTTGTTCTAGGGCGTGCAGGGGGTTGCCCTCCCAACAAACATGGGGGTTTAAACCTGGGTTATTCACCCAAAAAACGATTGCAATCCACTTACTATCGTTGAGTACCCATGTACAACAAGTGCAGCGATCATTACTCTAGTATAACAGTTGTTTTTCCTCGTTAATATCCATTACCCTCTGGTAAACTAACATAACTATGAAAAATCACCATTTTGAATGGGTAAATCAGCTATAAATGACCATGTTCACTAGCTTTTTGTAAGTTTACCGGAGGGTATATATATATAATCCATGTAAGCAAGACCTGGGCCTTCCGACGTGCGGTGCAGTTTGATGACAAAGGGACCTGGGAACGGTGAAGTTTTTTTTTTTGACACCAAAAAACGCCAAGAAACATGGTGATTTTATGGGGATTGAATGGGAGTTTTATGGGATATAAATATATATATATATACATTCCACCTAACCCATACACCATACCATTGCATTGCATTGCACTACATTATCTTGCAAAAAAATATATATGTGTGTGTATGTGAATAACGTATATGCAAACATATATTACCGTATACTGTAAAACTATCAAACTCTGGTATTCGCATGGGATTTGAGCAAGAAGTTCTGTGGTGATCCAATTGGGTTTAATGTTGCATATGAGAAAACAGAGAGTTGAGCGAGTGTCAATCAACAACCTACAAGGCGGTGCCCGGTGTCTCTGTGCTAATAATGTTGCTTTCGAACTAGCATACTGTTTGGCTGTGGTTTGGTTTATCCTATTGTAAATGTCATTGGGTTCTGCAAGATACATTTTTGGATCATCGGGTTTGTACACCAGCTTGCAACTGGGGTGTAGGTTAGGGTCACATAGAACTTAGATGGGCCATGGAGTTAGTTAACTAGTTAGTAAATTGATTATAATTGGGATATAGGGGGTTATATCCCCCGTTACTAACCAGTTAGTTAATCCCATGGCCCATCTAAGTACCTAACCTTGCAAATCCTAAAATTATCCGAATTAATTAGGACAATTAAAGGGACATTATTAACATGAAAGCACTTACATGAGCCCGGGATTCTGACGTTAAACCATGTTAAACCAGTGCTTTTCTCCATTAACGCATTTTACGATTGGTCATGTGTGCCCATGGGGATTAGCGTGCAAAGTGATTTTGGGGCCCCAATTTCTGGGTTGCATCCTCTGGCACGGGGAACCTTAATTTTGTTCCGTCGGAAACGCAAGATCCCTTTTGCAAAGCGTACTGATGCAACTTGTCGGTTTGTGGAACATGAGAACATCTCATGCCAGCAATTACCAAAGCCATCACCAAGCTGTGTCTTGTAGTCCCGTAGTTCTCGTTCCCATATATTGGTCGGTGCCGATCATCACTTGAACCTTGTCGTTTCTGATCTTCTGCTGAAAGGCCGAGAGGGTCTCAGCGGACAGGTTTTCCATCTCGAATTTCCCTGTCAATTTTCATCGTAGCTGCTTGGTCAGAATATCTCAGAATGCTTGGGTCATATCCAAACATCTACCCATTCATTCTGTCTACATCTCCATATCTTCCTGGTTGGTGGTTGAGCCACCAACCCCTCTGAAAAAATATGACAACTCGTCAGTTTGGGATTATGACATTCCCAACTGAATGGAAAGTCATAAAAGCCATGTTCCAAACCACCAGATATCTCATTAACCATTATTAACCACGATTAACCACCATTATGGCTGAATGGAAAGTCATAATCCATTCATGTTCCAGTCACCACCAAGCAGTAATCCTACTCCGATGGATAAATCCCGGGCCATCCATTGGCCTCATCCGTACGCGCGTGGGCGTACAACGTTGCTGGTGCTCTTCCCCAACCAGTGGCTTGTTCGATCTTGTTGGCATATCATCCCCATCAAATAGTGAGATAATGTTAGAACATGTTACCCTCTGGTAATTTAACATAGCTATTGAAAATGACAATTTTTAATGGGAAAATCCACTATAAATGGCCATGTTCAATAGCTATGTTAAATTACCAGAGGGTAGATATACTGATATACCCCAGGCCAAGCATGCAAAATGATGTGGAACAAACTATGGTTTCCCTTTCGGAAAAAGGACCTATAAGTTCATGGTATTTGTGCAACATCGATGTTAGGTTACAGGTACCTATACAAAAAAATGGCTCGGTTAGTGAAATTCATCAAATTAATCTACCAGTAGCCTAAACGCAAAGACCTTACCCTCTGGTAAACTAACATAGCTATTGAACATGGCCATTCATAGTGGATTTACCCAGCTACAAAATTGTGATTTTTGATAGCTATGTTAGTTTACCAAAGGGTAAATCTCCATTTTTCCTATGGTTTTCCTATGGTTTTCCCATGAAAACCTCCATTTGGCAGGACTGTGACCAACCATCGACTAGTTGGCCCAAGAGACTATCCACCATGGACAGCAGCTCGCGCTCCCAGCGGATCTGTCGCACC
>Ga0126342_10004611_pt1:12500-23635 | contig 23635 bp, 24 predicted proteins | sample Cyp1metagenome_FD_92528 | JGI IMG/M metagenome (GOLD analysis project Ga0126342, IMG submission 92528) | Coral microbial communities from Lord Howe Island, Old Settlement Bay, Australia - Cyphastrea 1 metagenome | ecosystem: Host-associated > Invertebrates > Cnidaria > Coral ...
TATTCACCAGTATCCACCAGTATTATACCGGTTAATCAATATTAACCATTGACTAATCACTAGACTCACCAGTGAGGTTACAGAAACTGCCCTCCGTTCCGGTCCATTCCCCTGAGATCCTCCACGAGAGTCACTTCGCCGTAAGCACCCCGACCCAGCAATTGCAATCTGGGCGTAAAAGGGGCTTTGGGATGCTCAGAACTATCAGAACTCCTATGATTTTTGACCGAAACAAACAAAACCGACCTGGGAGCCAAGGATGGAGCAATGACATAGCTAAAAATGTTGGATTGTTAGTGGGTCAAAATCCCAGGTTGTTAAAAATTAAGTGGTGTTCCCATTAAAAACTGGAGGTGGGCCCAAAAAAAGCGAGTTTTGTCAGGCCAAAATGGTCAAAGAGTTCTTGTGGTCAAGCTTCACTGCCCCTTAGTACCAGCCGAAATTCGGAATCGGGTATCCCCCTTCAATTTCACCCCCGCAACGCCGCTAGCTGCTAGGGGTTGTTAATGAGCAGAAGAACTGAAGATATCATAAGATATCATAAAACATATAAGATATCATAGAAATATTAAAAAAATATCAAAAGATCTGATATGTTTGGGGGCTCCCTTTGAACTGGGCACCCGATGTCCTTGGTCCTTTGTCATGACTGAGACGTGAACTTGCTCAAATTTTCGAGGTTCGTCTTCTTGCTGCCTCACCCAAAGAAGCGAGCAGGATATGATGATCTATGACTGTGCAGGCTGGCTTGACACATTATATATATATAAAAATGCACACTGTGTATACTACTGTAGTCATCTTCAGAGTTATTGCCCTGAGGGTGGTATGGGAAACAAAACGACACCACCAACCAGATGATTTACTTTTTTTGTGGCTGGAAAACAAGACCACACGCAAGTCGCAATCTCGGAACCACAACGGCACAACGATTCATTAATATCATTAATGTGGTAAAGCCACTAATAAACCAGCCCATCACATCAACCAAGATTAACCGACCATGACTGGGGGCTATTACTAGTCATCCCAAATAGGGCTCCAGGCTCCAGTAAACCTCAACTTTGGATGGTGACATGTGGTGACCATTTTTGCATCATGAACCAAAGAAGCACCCAGCAGACATCCCAGCAGCATATCAGAGACTACCCGACCAAGTTGTGTACCAAAAAGTACTGAAACGCCCCAATTCTTTGATTCCATCCTGACAGTGTCGTGAATTTTCGTTGATATCTCACCAAGCACTGTTATTTGTCCGAAAGGTGTCGTTTTGTTTGCTGATCATATCTCACCATTGTCAGCACTGTTATTGGTTCACCTGCCATCACAACTGGTTGGTGGTATACCTACCCCTCTGAAAAATATGAAAGTCAAATTGGAGTATAATTCCCAATATGATGGGGAAGTCATAAAATTCATGTTCCAAACCACCAACCAGTAATGGTAGTTTATCATTGATGGGTAGTTTATCCCATTTATCTGATTTTAGCTGGTATCAATCACCAATCAGACAATATATCACAATGCCCAGCGCACCTGCAGAGGTTTGAATCTGCGACAAGCCCGTGGACAAATCCATCGAATGGCAGGGGCTGTCCAGATCCGCGTCGTAAGTCCTGCAGGTTGTGGGCAAAATCCCTGATATCTTACATAGCTACTCTAAAAACAACTGGTTTATGGATGGTTATTCCATGTTATTCCGCCAAATGTGATAATAATAGGTTTTGACCCATCCAAGTCGAATTGCTAGATTTTAACGTTAAAATATATTCAATTTAAATCTACATATTATTTGTTGTCACTGACTGGCAGTTATTCATTCAAATCCTGATTTGAAATTAAATGCAGCAAGTGTACCAAAGCCAGCTGACGTCATCATCAATGCAGAGAAGATTCAGCTCCAATTCAGCTCCAATGTTGTAGAAGCTGACCTGGTCCTTCATGTCGTGGACAACGCTCTCGATGGGGTGGAAGCCATCAGTTGGCTCCATCTCAGCTCCCCACGCAATGAGGATGACCCTCGATGGCCATTCGCCCCCAACAGCTTGTACTTGCTCATTGGCTCGATAGATTTTATCAGTGCTGGTGGATGTCGCAGAATTGTCCGAGTCGCCATACTGTAAATCCACCAACATGAACCACCGATGAGTCGATGCAGCCAGAAAGAGCCAAGTTACATGGGTGATGTGATGTTTCCAATGTTCCATTCACACCGACTATGTGATAATTAATGATAATTACTTGCACCCTGGATATAGACATATGTATCATATGATATTCCAGCATGCAGTTGTAAAGCTGCTGCTTGAAGGGCACTTCATCCATGGTTGAAATGTGTTGAAATATGTTGAGATCCTTTAAGAATATTAACTAATTGGTGGTTTCAACCAACCCCCCTGAAAGTCATATGAATTCGTCAGATTGGATCATCCCAACTATTGGGGAGAATAATCCATTCGTGTTCCAAACCACCAGCCAGAATATCAAAATCTGTCAATGGATTTAAATGGTATATAATCAACCATTAATCAACCATAAATGCATATAATATGCATTACTGTATAAGTGGTATAATATCAAAAACCACATGTTGGATCCTCATCACCAGCGAGTTTCCCCGCAACTCGCTCAACAAATTGGTGTCTCAGCGCCTTCCAAACTGATTTGGTGCTACTTTTTTAACGGGGGATCCCGAGTCGTCAGCATGGTTGTCTCAATACCAAAGGTGGTCGTTCATGACTTGGATGATTTGGGGGTACCCCCATTTTACAGTTATGGCCCGAAATACCAGTTCTAAGTACTAAGTCACCCCATTTATAGAATGTATAATCCCATTGAAACAACCACTTATAACTAATACATGGCCATAACTGTAGGAAACATCAGTCCGTGTCAGTCGAAAACGAAATGTGTCAGCGTCCTGGCTTTAAGCTGGCACCATTCCTCGATATTGGCGTGAATGTCCTTGGTGAACACAGGAAGACCCACATCGTCTTTACATGTTTTGTTCATTCCGTGGAATGCATAGCATTGCATAGCCGTGGTTCATAATGGTGAAGCATTGATAATATCAAACATTACGAGTATGATTCAATATGATTCTCACACTCCATGGGAATGATTAAACCATTGATACCTGATGGATCCTCATGGGATATATATAGTTATAGTCTGGATATGCCCAATGTCTTGGATACCTTGTTTTTTTGAAGACACCTGGTCCATATCTATCCATATCTGCATTTATCTTCATTTTTTCATCCCACGTGAATTATGTTGGTGAGATTCCTATTGTATTCCCATTGTTGTCGGGTTGAATCCCATTAAATCACCATACATCTGGGCAAATCATACTGATTTGCTAACCTGAAATAAGCTAATTATTGGGATAATTACCCTTTACTCTCTGGTAAACGAACAGTTTGCTATGGACAAACATCATTTTAAATAGGTAAGTCAACTATACATGATTTGCTTCAATATTGCTATATATCCGGGTAAATTATGATATTTCACTAACCTGAATCTTGCGGCCATTTGGGGATGATTTCCCTTATTAACCATGATTCCAGTGAGGTCACAGTGAGGTCGTTATAATTTACCCAGATTCATTGATAGATGATTTTCCCAGCTAGAAACCATGATTTTTTACCGGTTTCGGTCGCCACCGGTCGGTCGAAACACCAAGGCGCAGGGATGAATCCGGGCGACTCGGTGTAGATCCCTGTGCCGACCCCGGTGCGAAGGGAAAAGCCCAGTGTTCCCGGGGCCACCAAAAATGGGTATAACCATGGGTATAACCATTGTTTTTTTCCCCAAAAATTGATGAAGTTGGGATATAAGCTCTTGAAGTATGGTTATAGATCCACTTAGAACTCGAACTGCACTTTCTCTCTGCAGTTCTAAGTGGGTATTTACTATGGGAGAATCAAACCACCAGCTGAACTTTGGTTGACATAACCCCATCAACATGCAGACTTTGGGGTTGATCACCTGGTATGGCTGGATAATGCAAACATGTAGAAGCCCACCAGCAAAGTAGGCCCCCGTAAGGGTGGAATACCCTCTGGTAAACATACAAAAAGTTGATTTACCATTTAAAATGCTGATTTTCAATAGTTATGTTAGTTCACCAGAGGGTAATTTGAGATACCCCACCTACTGATCCAAGTGTCGTAAACGCTACCAATGTGGGCCCTGTCAAGCTGGGAATGCTGGACCCTACCTCCTAAACTACCAGGGGGGAAAATGACCACCCAGCAGTCATCCAGCCTATCATCTATCAATCATTAGACTTACACAATCTTCATGTTTAAGGTGTTATTGATCCGATTATAATCGATGATATGAATTATATGTGTTCCTTTTCCCTTGCCATAGATATTTGATATCTGCTTCCCAACCATGGTCAATTCTTTGATCCCCCGCACACCGAAAAACTTCTCGAATTTTTGGAAGAGGATTAACGCCTTCAACTTCCCTTCACTAGTCGTTTTACGCAGTTTTCACTGGATAATTTCCCAATGCATATCTTCATGATGTTCCTACTTGGACAAACCTTAGAGGATCTCCAGTTGGTTTACCAAGTACATTGTTTCCCCAAGATAGCAGAATGTTGTACCTCAATGATCCAATGATACCACAGATTACGCAGCAGCTATCACAAGTATCTCAACATTTCATCCTTTATAAAAATGCTGGTTAGGAAAATATCACCCCTATCACCTTCATATCCAAAGGTTTGCAGGGTTTCCATTGCCATGTTTGACCACCAAAAGGGCATCAAAACGCACTGCAATTGGTTATAAGCTATAAACATATTTACATAACTCATATATGTATCGAAGTAATATCATATCAATATTCAGAAATATTTATCAATTATATCCGTGATATATATGTGTATATATATATGTGTGTGTGTATGCATGTATATATATATATGTATACAGATATACATTATCCCATCAAGTGTTCATTGACTCCACCCGGTTCTGCTGGGTGGCTCATCAGCAGCATGCGGATGGTCTCACCGTTGAAGGTCAGACCTTGGCACCGGAACGCATCCCTTGAAGTCGGAACGTTGTCGCTATATCTGTTACGTATCTGGATACCTTCTATCTATCTACCTAGATTATCTATCTATCTATCTGTCTGTCCGTCTGTCTGTCTATCTATCTATCTATTTCTCTCATTACGTGTATACACATCGCACTTCTTGGTAAATAATAACTGGTTGGTGGTTTCAACCCCTCTGAAAAATATTAGTCAATGGGAAGGATTATCCCATATATTCTGGAACATAAAAAATGGTTGAAACCACCAACCAGAATAAGTCGTTCTCATTCATTGCTCAAAAATAGATGCTTGGGGCCAAAGGACTGCCCGGTGGGCCCTGTCGTCTTGGATGGCCCACATGGTTGTTAGTTGACCAGGATGGCTGTGCTGAAAAAACGACAAAAACCCAAGTGCAAAAACCCAAGTGTAATCCGTTAACCACTTAACTAACACACCATGGATAACCAGTTCCCATCAAACCAATTGTTAAACCAATAGTGAGCACTTAATAAATATCATAGCCATAATAGCCATATTTTTCCAGTGAAAATCCTACCAATAATTCCCAAAAATTCAACCTACCATGCCCACCTGTCCTCACGGCAAGTCCAAGCGACAGGTCATGCCCTCCGGCCCGGCGTCCACGTTCACGTCGTACGCGGCATCGCCTGGATTGACAAACTGATCAGTGTCGGTCATCCAGTCACCAGGAGTGTGGTGGCAAATCACCCTAATATAAAACCTACATGTTATTTATATTATATATGGCTGAATGTAAACCATGGTTCAGTATGAGAAAATATATATATATATGGCTGAATTATATGAGAAACCATGGTTCAGTATGGATTTATATCTGGTGGTTTTAAGCATCTTGAAAAATAAGAAAGTCAATGGGAAGCATTATCCATATATTATGGAAAAATATTCCAAATGTTCCAAAGCACCAACCAGTATATGTGTATATGGCTGAATTATAACGGTTCAATCATTTGAAGCTAGCTGAAATAAAACAAGTTTTAGGATAGTTAATAACTATACCCACTATACTCACCATCATTCCAGCAACGCCGGGGTGAGGTTGTGAGGTCATTATAATTCATCCAGATTATCTATGCAGAATAGGATTATATATGATTGCATGAAGCACCATATTGGAAATATCATGGACATATAATGGGCTTATATGGGATTATTCAGGGATTGAATGGCATTTATCCAACTCAAACGGGGATTTTAAGTTACAAAAATAGTGGCAGAGTGGAAAAGACAATGGGAATATCATGAAACATATGACTGGAAGTATACCCTGCCATAAACTCACATCGCAATTGCTGGGAAATCACCAGAGGTCCTTCAAAAAATTGTCGGAGAAGTCAAGTTTCGTAATATGGGTAAAAACATAATAAAGCACCCGTTTGGGAATGTTTGTTTTTTGTTCCACCTATAAAAATGGTGATGACTGCGGGGTGGTTTATTATTGTTTTACCCACATTATTATCATAACTGGTTGGTGGTTTCAACCAACCCCTCTCAAAAATGATGGAGTTCGTTAGTTGGGATGATGACATTCCCAATATATGGAAAAATAAACATGTTCCAAACCACCAACCAGATATATATATATATATTTCATTAACCAGTATTAACCACCATTAACTACCATCATTAACCACTATTAACCATTATTAACCATTACTAACCATTATTAACCACTAGAAAAACGGGAATTCCCATAGGTCATCACTAACCAGTCGAACTCCCCCGGCATCCCCGATCGCCTCGCAGCAGGGAGCGTTCCCCAAAGCATCCCGGACGTCGCACCTGAGACGTCGGGGCCGACGCCAAGACTGGTTTGATGGGAATACCCGGCCTGGTAAACATAGAAAAACCATAGGAAAACCATAGGAAAATGGTGGTTTAATGGGATTTAATGGGATATAACCTCTGGTAATGACTAACATAGCTATTGAAAATGGTGATTTATAGTGGATTTTTCCATTAAAAATTGTGATTTTCCATAGCTATGTTAGTTTACCAGAGGGTAACTGGCTGGTGGTTTTAACCATCTTGAAAAATATCAATGGGAAGGATTATCCCACATATTATGGAAAATAAAAAATGTTTGAAACCACCAACCAGATAAAGTCATATATATATATGTAGACATAGATGTTTGTTGGTTTATAACCACCATGAAAAAATATATGAATACTGTGCAGCAAAACATCTGTGATCTATGATTACTAATTTACAGTATGATTACATATGAAATGATGACCATAAACCGTCATAAACCATAGTAAAAGTAGTTATACACGAACTTCGGCATGGAAGGGGGCCCTTGGAGAAACATAGCCTGGCCATCCCGTGGCAGTGCATCTCCAGGGAGAAAATTGTAGCTATTCTTTTCAGGATGCCAAAGGCTACCGCAGTATTATATACTGTATATAGATAAATGGAGGTACCCCAATAGCTGGATGGTTTAAAAGGGAAAATCTTATTAAAATGGATGATGTAGGGGTACCGCCATTTCAGGAAACCTCCATATAATATAACTAATTGGTGGTTTCAACCAGCCTGAAAAATATTAGTCCAAAATTGGATCATCATCCCAACTATTGGGGAAAATAAAAATTGTTCCAAACCACCAACCAGATATAAATGTAGCTAAAATGAATTAACATATGCTAACATCTTAAATTTGTCTACAATGTCGTAGGCTAATCGAAGCAAACAGGAAGCTGAATGTCAACTTCAAACGAGTAAGAATTCACCAGGCCCAACTATACACTGCCAGTGTCTTTCACATGTTGCTTTGTGATAGGTTTTCAATGTTGCAATGGTAAACGTGCAATATATCAATGGACTGGTTAACATTGAAACCATGACAAAATGCCCCACACATACCGTGTTCTCCTGCAGTTTGCCCCTTAGATGTAACCTCTGACTACCCCTCCAGTTGCTCACTAAGTCTCACTAAGTATATCATTTATATGGAAAACCCATGAAACATCCACCAATCCACCATGAATTTTCGATCATTTTCCACAGTTTTCCAATGTTTTCCCCTGCCGGCCTCGGCCAGTTCCTTCGTGGGATTCCCTTCCGAGTCCAACTTCATGACGGCCGTCCCTGCGTAGATCACATACCTCGGTGCGAAAATGCTGGGATTTGCTCAGCAAAACTAGAGGTGATTGGATATTGAAAATTGTTTCATGAATAAAACATATTTAGAACAATATATATATATAATATATATATGTAACATAGATGTAATAATTGAAATGAATATATACATATATATATAATATAAATATATAATAATTATCATTATATGGATATAATATGGATAAAATTTGAATATACTATGGAAATACTGGTGATACCAAACGTTTGGTGGGCCTCAGCCACATGATCTGATGATTGATCTGTTATGATCGGTCAATTCAATCTGGGTCCATGTGATATTGTCAAGTGGGATCAATATAATATATATATCATCCCCAAATCCATTTAATACTCATCATGTTGCCTACTATTATATTTGGAGTTATTCCGCTGTACACCCAACATATATCCAAATATTACATCGAGATGGTTGTATATCGCATTATATACTCACTAGATATCCACAACACAATTGCACACCCCAGGGCATGTTTCTGGCTGAATCATAATTGAATAACCTGAAAATAGCTTAAATAAGGCAATCCTGGGATGATTCCCCTTACAAATCCATCATTGCGACGCGACGTCACGACGTGAGGTCATGGCAGTTCATCCAGTATGATATATGTATATCCCCATCTCTCTGGTAGACAAACATAGCTATTGAAAATGGCCCAGTCGAAATAGTGGATTTACCCAGCTAGAAAATGGTGATTTTCCATGATTTTCCATCGTTATGTAGCAGTTTACCAAAGGGTAAACCATAGGAATATCAATACTCCCGTATTCAGTATTACTATCCCATGATGGTCACATCATGTCACATCTCACTGGTCACCCTCGCAGCTCTGCCACATTCTGCCACGCTGAGCAGTTGTCATTATCCCCCCTGTCATTCTATTACAGTGGTTGGTGAGAACAAGATTCCAAGTTCATGGGTGACATGGATAATGATAATGATTATCACTATTGTTGTCATTATTTTAATTTTGATGATGATGATGATGATGATGCTTATGATTGTGATAATCATTATGATGTTGATGTTCCCCAATATGTTGGGCAGTATCTACGTCCTTAACTATCAAACATACATCATTTGTCAATTCTATCCCCATATGTTTCAGTAGTGTTTGAAAATCTGACTTTTCCAAGCCCCAAAAAGATGATGGTTAATTCCGTAACTCATGTTACCATCTGGTTATTTAACAGTTTGCCAAGGAAAGATCCACAACGTTTAAGAACGGTAAACCATCTATTTCTATGGGCCATCTATACCATGGCAAACTGTTAGTCATAACCAGAGGGTAACCATTATTATTAACCATTATTAACCACTATTAACCATTTATAATAGGTAAACCATCTATAAATGGGCCATTTTCATCCATCTATACCATGGCAAACTGTGAATGTCATAACCAGAGGCTAGATCCACCATGTTCATCCATTGAAACCGGAGTCGCCAGCTTTTCAGCTTTTCCGAGGTGCCATTGCCTGGCTCTTCTGACCTTGCCCTGGATGATCACGCGCTCGCCCGGCTTAAAGTGAACGAAGCCTGGCAGCGGCTGAACCGCTGCGATCGTCCCTCGGAAAATGTGGTGATACGATACTCGAAAACGGGAAATTTCCGGGAAAAAAATATCTAAAAAAACCGGGTGATACAGGGATGCAGTGACATACAGCTTCGAAAATAAGTTCGATGTTTGTTCTTGCAGTTCTTTTGTTTTCTTTAGGCTGGTTAAACTAATATAATGGTTAAACAATTGGATCCAGTGCGAAAAAATGTGGAAACAAATAACGAATATTGCCTTAAACCGGTGAATTCGGGTAGACATGGGTATACAAGTTTCATTTGTGTGTATGTTACACTTGTTAGTTGGAATTCTCTTCCCATTTGAAGGGTTCAAAATAAGCAATCTACCAACTTGTGTTATTTTTGTCTGAATGGACGCAACGAGTGATCAACACACATTGGAATTTCAACCATAAACATTGAATTCCTGGCGTTCCTCTATGAAAATCACATTCTTTTTTGCGCAACCGCTAACCACTTCAAATTTATGCTTAATCGTTCAAAATAATGATTATTTCATCTAAGTATATCCTCTATTAGATAATGGTTATTTAACCACAGTTCAAAATTTATGAGGATATTTCTGGGCAAATTACAAAAAAAACAAAAACAAAAGCCTGAAATAAGATGAAACAAGGCCATTTAGGGATGATTCCCCTTATTAACCATGATTCCAGTGAGGTCGCAGGGTTCGGTCGTGATAATTTACCCAGATGATCATTTATGATCATCTATGATCATCTATGATCATCTATGATCATCTATTATGAATTATCCAATTATTGGCTCTATATTCCCATTAATTTCCATATATTGCCCTTAATTTCCCGTTCTATTTCCATATATAATTCCCATTTATTGATTGTCCATATATTCCCATTAAAGATGGTTAACTCAGATTAAAGGTGTATAATCAATGGGAATATAATGGAATATATGGAAATATAACGGGTTAATTATCCGTTGTATTTACCCAGATGGTCAACTCAGATTAAAGACACCAACTCTTTCTTTTCCAATCTTCGCCCCACTCGGAGGTGTGAAACACAGCGGTGGGTACCGGGGCGAGGATCCGGACAAAACCGCAGAAACGATCCATTGCATTGATGGGTACCGCAAATATTTACATATCCATATAGGCAATGTATATATATATATATATATAAATATGTACATATTTACACAGAATATACATATATATATATATATATATATATATCTGGGCAAATTATAATAATTCACTAATCTGAATTAAGGCCATTTGGGGATGATTCCCCTTACTAACCATGATTTCCAGTGAGGTCGTAGTGAGGTCGTTATAATTTACCCA
>Ga0126342_10004612_pt1 | contig 23632 bp, 24 predicted proteins | sample Cyp1metagenome_FD_92528 | JGI IMG/M metagenome (GOLD analysis project Ga0126342, IMG submission 92528) | Coral microbial communities from Lord Howe Island, Old Settlement Bay, Australia - Cyphastrea 1 metagenome | ecosystem: Host-associated > Invertebrates > Cnidaria > Coral ...
AGGTCCCGAGCAGAAGTCTTCCGCAAGGAAAGAAGCTCCGACGTGCGGACAACTGCACGTCGCAAAGACCTTCTCATTTTGGCACGAGTCTTTTTCAAAGTTGATTCTGACATGTGTGACATTTGCGATGCAAGACTCAATATCAGCGGAAAACCAAAGCCGGCCGCACATGGTCACGCGTCTGCACGAGATTACCCAGGCAGCTCTGACTGAAACTTTCTCTCGTTGGTGGTCCACCAGTTTTTGACTCGCTGAGCCAAAGCAGCAGAAACGCACCAAAGCTGAGCTCCGCCGGTCCAACATGTCCAACATGTCCAACATGTCCAACAACACTGGTCAAATGTCATTCCCTCAAAAGCGAAGACATTTTGTCGCAAACATACTGGATGTAAAACTGCAGGAAAGTGCTCTGCAGCACCTGTTCATGTCTGCAGCTTCCTGGCCGGAACTAAAATTCTTTGGCCATTGAAAAATGGCGTTTTGACTCCTGTCATTCCGGCGTGAGACTTCTGGGAAATCGAGTTTTCAAAGTAGGATTGTCTTCATCCTTGCCCGCCATCGTTTTTTGGCCAGCTAAAATGAAGGCAATGTCAAATGCCATTTCACTGGTGCTCAAACCTCATGAAATGGTGGCTCAACAGGACTTGAAGGACTGTGCTGGCATGCAATCATGGGACTCGTCAAAAGGTGCAGGGCATATTGTCTCAGGACAAGACAAACATCTTTTTGCGTCGCCGGGCAGCAACGGCCGGATTTGGTTTGGCCTTTGTTTCAAATCGAAACATCTGAATCTATCCTGCCATCTGATACTCCTCCAGTAGTCATAATCTCATACTTAAATGGTACCCTCCCAATTAAACAGCCTAGGGGTTTATTAATCCAGGGTTGACATGATCCTGTCATCTACCGCAGCGGATGTTCGTCAAAAAAATCGCGGGTCCGCACGGAATCAGGATCGTCTCCATCTGCACGGTTCACCCTGGCCTGGCAGCATGATAAAACGACCGCCTACAAGGGTTCTGATTTGCGCCCGCTTCGAAACAACGCGAATGACAGGAAAAATTTATATGAGCTACTGGATCTAGTGGAAGTTCCAGGAATCGGATTCCATGATTTATCATGATTCCGTGTTGTGAATAATTGATTTCATATGATTTCATACAAACCATTGCATTCGTTTCTTGAAGAGATTTCCTACCAATCAACGGGATCCACCTCCAGCGATCTCAGAATCTTAGCCGCTTAGCGTGCCTGCAACCTTTCTGCCATGCGTGCCTCTATCGCCTCTGCTGAACAGCACGGCGAAAAAAAGCCTTTGTTTAAGACTGGTCAGCAATTCATGGCAATTCACAGCATTGAAAAAAGTTAGTTAGGAAGAAACCATAAGAAACCTACATGACTCGCATCCATTTTTGGAGAACCTTGACGCAACAAGCACCAGCACGAGCACCTCTGTCCCAGATCTCAATGACTCAAGCTCCTCACGAGCACCCAGAGCTCGGAAACGGAAACCATGTCCAACCGCAGGGCAAAGCAGGGCAAAGCAGGGCAAAGCAGGGCAAAGCAGGGCAAAGTGCTTTGCCACTCCTGCAGCAAATCAGTGCCGGCCAGCACCTTCTCTGGCCTGTCTCAACAATCTCAACATTGTGATCAAGCGGCTTCAACGACTCTCTGCCAGCCACTTCCACTTGTGTCACAAGCAAGCAGTTCTCGCTGTTGTGCAGCTTGTGGGTGAATTTTCCCGCCTCTCAGCCTTCTTAGATTTCGAACCAGCTGGAGTGGAAGCACTTTCAAAGGCTTCCTGAAACCTTGTGAAGGCTTGGAAAGGGTGGGAAGACACTTACCAGTCCAAGCATGAGCTCATTCCAGACATTCCAGAGATTCGTGGCTCACAAGCCACAAAAAATCAGCTCACCAGCCCCATCCAGCATCCAACCATTCTGAGGCGAGAGCTCTGCACGGAGCTGTGCATCATCCTTGTCAGGCCCTTCTGCCTCGCAGCATATTGAAACATGGGGTGGTCTGAGACATGAATATGGTGTATGTATATATATATAGTATATCATACTCCAATCCTATGATTATTTCAAAGATGTTTAAATCGCCATTTTTAAGTATCCCCCATTTTTGGTCAAAGCCACGTCAAGATCCACATTTTCTGCCCATCCTCTTGAAGCTTAGCCCTTCAATAGGCAGATCCACCTGTCACAACCCAGGCCTCAGAAGACTTCTGCCGGTCTTCAAGGCCAGCCTTGATGCATAGGGCAAGCCATTCCAGCTTTTGATATACAGTGGCCCCAAATCCACGACAAGATGCAGAGTCAAGACTGGACTAAGACTCGTTCCTCACCCTTGGAAGGTTCATTTTGTGACCTGACAGAAGTCACAATCACAGTTGGTAAGGCAGCTGAAGCCAGCGTTCAAGGTTGGCCAGACTGAGCGTGGCACCTTTGTTCAGTCTTTGAATCCTCTTCAACGTCTTTCCCATTTGCATTTCCACCCTTGGCCTACAACGATGAATCAATTGGTGCAATGTCTGGCTCCCAATGGCCATCCTGGAGACTGGGGCTGAGGCCCCATGGCCGCCTTTCTTCTTTTTGTGTTTCTTCTTCGCCTCGCACAGGGCAGCGTTGCTCGTTGCCCTCCATCGCTTGGGAGCGAGCCCCACTCCATGCCTCTGTGGATTCCTTTTCTCCTGCAGCACAATAGTAAAGAGATGTAAAGAGTAAGCACCGTTTCATGTTCAGCTAAGTAACATTAAGATACATTAAGTAACTCTGGTTGGTCCTGTCCAAACATTTCAGAAAACCATGGACCCTCCCAGAAGCGACCAGCTCAGCAAGCTTTGGCCTGCATCCTGGACAGCTTGCCTGTCATGTCCATGTTGCCTCTGTGGGGGTATCCCATTGGCTCCATTGGTTTTTCTCATGGTTTTTCCCGATTTTTTTTGAGACCTCGGGAATCGTTGGGAATCCGAAAGGTGGAGAAACATTGGAGAAACATTGGTTTTTGATGACATGCCATGACATGCCACTCCCACTCCCACTCCCACTCCGGCCGCTGCTGTTTTACACTCCACTGAGGCTGCCTTCGTTTCGTTCCGAGTCTTCCAAAAACAGAAATCCGAGGGCAGTGGGCCCAAGAACCGATAGCGGCGCTTTTCGGTTGACAGCATCCATTCATACTGCAAGACATCTCAGCGAAGAGTGGTCGTCTTACCAGTGGCTCCAACAGATTCATTATGGAACAGATCCCCACATCTTCGAACCACAATATGTGAAGCAAATCATCTGTCCTAATCATTTGTTTGATCCAAAGTTGACTCTTGGAGGAAGAAAAGTGGATGCTGATGCGCTCCGTTGCACTCAGTGGAAACCTGAGCATGGCTACAGAATTCGTCTCTGCTTCAGTGAGAGCTTCAATGAACCCACAAAATTGGTCAGGTCTAGCATCAAACAATAGATCTTTGATGATCTTTGGGACTTCTAGCATTTTTGAAGATTGTCTTAGACATTGGCCGGTTAGTGGTCAGGCTTGATGGTGAATCCGACTGGCACCACCAAGTCACATTGGTGCCACGCAAGCCCTCACGACCCTGAAACGGTCAGATTCTTCTCAATTTTCGGATGGAAATCATCCTTTTGTATAGGGGTTCTATCCCAAGTTGTCTCCATGATCCCCACAAAATATCAATTATCCCCACAAAATCATGATATGGCAGTGTGTCAAAACCTTGTACCCCTGGTGAACATCAAAATAGCTGGTAAATGGATGTTCATCCCACTAAAAATGGTATTAATAGGTATTGACCCATACCCATATCCCCATGATATCCCCATAAAATCCCATTGATTCTCGAAGCCCAAGTTCAGCTGAGCAACCCAAGGTCTGAGAACGTGGGCGTCGCAAGCCCCAAATCTCACGGCCCTCATGACGGAGCCTCCGGGGGGGTTGAAGCCTGGGTAGTGATATATGGCATCCTATGACCCATTCATAGATGATTTACCCGATTTACCCATGAAAAATGGTGATTTCATGGGTTTTAAATTGGAAAAAACTTTAGGGGGGTCTTCACAGGAGAATCATCCGTATCGAGGATTTTCCAACAAAGCATGTTTGAGTTTGATGACTGGAGGGTAACAAGGTTGGGGGATGTTTACCATATCAGTTTTTCTCTGACGGTCAATGGCCGGTGCCAACCACGGCCGATTGCAAGAAACTGGTCGATGAAATCCACAAACCCCATGAATCGCCTTCAACCAATATACCTTTTGGTGCCTCTTCATGTTCCTACAATCACTGGAAGCCATTGTTTTTTCCCACCAAGATTCAGGGGGTCCCCTGTAGATATTCCCTGCGTCCAATTTTCAGAAATCCGGCCTGTCGAAGCACAACTTCTTGCACTCGGTCTCCAGCCAGCGGCACTCCTTGCAGCCAAGAGATAGTGGATCGAAAATTGGCGAATTATAAACCTCATGGGGATATATGACAATGAATTTGTCTCAAAATGTTGCCCAACAGATTAGCCATTTCACAGGAGAAAGGATAGGATGGAAAAACCAAGGATTTCAGGGGGGTCCAAGTCTTCACACAACCCCAGGGGCGTCACTCCTTGCAGTCATGCCAACGGCCACCATGGAAGGCAAAGTCGCGCTTGCGGCCATTCACATATTGGTACCTCTCAAGCCACAAATCGGCTTGTCCCAAACTGGAAAATCCCCTAAGGCCCTAAGGCAACTGAATGAATGGGGAATACGATGACAAACCCTGGGATTGCGGAGTATCCTATTTTCAACTAAACCCAAAATGAGGTGTGGCTCGAAAGTAGGGTTCCACTGGGGTCACAATAATCATTTTTTCTTTCGGGCCCGTCATTTTGAGCCATAGCCAAGTGGTTGAAATGTAAATCCAGACAGCGCTATGGGCGCACTCAGCCATCAAAGGGACTGGTGGCTTGCAGGCCAAGTGAGTGAACTGACCATACCTCAAATCAACAGTTGCGGATGGGTTGAATCTATAAAATTACCATATTTGGGGGAATAACCATCCGTCAACCAGCTATTATAGGGTACAGTACCTAGGGCATGGTTTTGACTCATATCCAGTTCACTTTGGGCGAGACTTCAGCTGTCCTTTGCTTTGCGAAGATATGCAAAACCTGTGAGGCCACACCAGTACCACACGCTGACGGGAATGAACGCGAAATTCCTTGGATGCTCTTCTCTGAGTCTGCATGGATTTTCAGGAACAACTTCACATGGGCTCAGAAATCTCAGAAGTACAAGCCAAGCTTCATCCAGGTGAGCCACATCAGCAATTTGCGCTCGTACTCCGTGATAATGACCTTGGATCCACAGAAAAATTCGCAGCGTTCCTTTGCTAATCGTCTAATGGAGCCAAGGAGCCGCAGCTGCACGGTGGGGAGGATCCAGATCAAGGATCCAAGCACGACGGGAGTGCCACTTCCTGGCCCCGAGTTCTACCAGAAATGCCCAGAAAATTGGGCCAGATTACCCCCTGGTAAGCAAACATGTTGGAAAATCTCCCAGAAATTGTTTGATGATTTTCCCAGCTATAAACCTAGAAAATCGATGTGAACGAATTCTTTTTTTGGAGCCATCTCCAAATGCATGCATTATATGAAGAAATGCGAAGGAACTGTCACATTGACATAGGCTCGGACGTATAGAAACCCGTCACGTCAAGCCTGCAGTTGCAGGCTTGAGGGGAAGAGGTCTGTCTGAAAATGCAATGTATCCCGCAAAATCATGAAATTTTGATGGGGAAAACATGGGAAAACGATGATTGACCATTGGATTTGTGGGTACTGTACCTTATTCTCAGAGAAATCCGGCAGTGTCTTCGTGTGGGTGTTTGAATATATTAAGATCCAAACCGAACCCGGATATCTGGATGCTGAATTTGCAATCGACTCTCAATCAAAATCCAGCCAGCAATATACCGAAGTGGCTGGTGGGGACAATATGGAGCTGCAATGAACACCCCCAGGGATGAAGGACCATCGCAGGGAAACAATCCAGATTGCACCCCATTGATTCATAGGACTCCCCTCAAAAAAATGGAAGATTAAACTCCATATATCATCAGCATGATTGAACTCTATATATATATAATCAGAATGCACAACAGTAAGTGGGAAATCACAACAACTATCTGTTTGGGGATTCCGACATCAAAACAGCACCACCCCCTGGGATCTATTAGCTGCTTCCAAGAGACCAACGCCATGTCTTTTGAGCAAAAGACTCCTGTTCCAACAGAAACGGGACATCCCAACGAAGGTCATAATGGTACCCTCCGGTAATCAAACATGGCGTGCTGGAAAATCCATCATTTATAGATAATTTTCCCAGTTAAACCTCCATTTATAGGGAGATTTTCCATTGCCACATTGCCCGGATCCGGCATGGACAAGGCCCGCAAACTAAGGACACTTTGCAAGACCATTTGTCATACTAGGCGAATACATTCATCCAAGGGGGGGTCCTATGATTGTTCGGGCAGTCAAAAAGTGTGGCAACCCCAAAGGTTGATTCAGAATCGATGGTGTGCATCCATGAAAAATGAGGGCTGCCAGCCACTTCATCCTCATCAACCAGTTGACCTAAAAAACCTGGTCCAATGGTGAATGGCCTAAAAAAATAGGCCAATCAACATAATCAACATCCATATAAAACATGAATTATATGTGTGTATGTGTATATGTATTATATAATATATATATATATACATATACAGTATATCTCCATATGTTGATGTTGGAATCCGTGAAATTCCCACGGTCCTGGCTGGAAGCGACCACCGCGGTGGATGCCTGACGTACCCCAGACCGGGCAGCCTGGCGCTAGGGTTGTGCTGCAGATTAGACATGAACTGACACAAATCTGCTTGGGAATGTCCAATTTTGATTGGGGAAATCTGACGAATGGATAATCTGACATAAAAATCTACTTCAATCTGGAAAATCTGATTCATTGCTTCAAAATCAATGGAAATTGATTGGTGCAACATCAAGAATGCGCCTGAGCAGCACGCTGCAACAGGGTCATAGTCCCACAGCCTTGGTCCATCAAAAATGGTGGGATATGGACCAGCTTTTGGATGGTTTTTCAGGAAACCACGATTTTTCCCATGGGTTCCTGAAGATGTTCAACCAATTCTGGGGCTATGAGTTCCCGCAGTAGGACCTGGTTGCACGAAGAAACTTGGGTGCCCGCACCACGAATCAAATGGGATCCACGTAAAAACACGTCTCCCGCTGAGCCAAAAAAATGCGGCAGTGCTGTTGACACACAACTACGACATATGGCCCCAGCTAATGTCCTGTGATACATCACGCCTCTAATTCAACGCAAGCTTGCAACAATGGCCAAGAGACATATGGGTTATCTTGAAAAGTGCCACCCACAAGTCCTTCAGTGTATCGGTCTTGGTTTTCCCCACTCAAATCACCAAAATTTGGATGTCCCGATTCTGATAGCTTGAAATAAACTGTGATACATCCTCGCCGCTGGCCTTCCATGCAATTGACTCTTCGGAGCTTCCCCAGAAATAGCCTCGAGCGACACCACTTAGACCAGCAACCGCTGGTTGCCGTCAGCGGATCAGCGCACCTCAATGACCTGATGCATGCGCTTTTCCACCGCCTGGACGACAGCAGCCCTTTTTTAAGCACTGATTTAACCCCTCAGCACTGATTTAACCCCTGAGTCCCTGAGTCAGACTTGGGTAGTTCCAGGAAAATCTGAGCCAGTTGCTAGATTCTTAGAAGTCTTCCGTCTGATCCATGGGTCCCTGGACCATATGGATGACCCAACCAATTTGTGATGGAAACGCGCTGTGGCCTTGCAACCCTCCTCCAAGTTGGTTACCAGCTTCTTGCCCATGGAACGAACCTCAAACATCGGCCAAGTGAGCCAGTGAATCTAGAAATCTAGGGCATGTCTGCACAGTTCCTTGCCAATCCCATTGATTCAAGGTGATAAGTGCCCAGGCCTGCCGAATTTCGGACATAATAAATTCCTGCCAAGACCACTAGACCGCGAAAATCAAAAGTGTTTTGCAGCAACCTTTGGTGAGGCAGAGTCCTGTAATTCGGAGCTTATTGAGGGCAGATCTTTGGCTGGTCCCTGGCGGACAGCACCCATTGACGTGTTCAATCCGTCACTCCCGTGCTCCAATCCGTCCTGGAAAGACTGTTGAAAAACAGGGTGGGTTACTCCTTTACTCCAGAGGTTGCTATATGGTTGTCTCCCAAGAGTATGGGACCCGTTTAAAGTTTAAAGTATGGGTTTCCACATTACAAAGGACCGATAACATCGATGATAGCGTGCAGTCCGCGAAGGGTTTGTCTCAAAATCCCAAAAAGAAAAAAGCCATTCCATCCGCACCGGGGGGTCATCCTATCATCCTCCCCCTTTTTCAGACACACACAAAAAGATCAAAAAAGACCTAAAAAGTTGCTACATTATTTTTAAATATATTTAATTTAAAAGAAAAAAAAAACATAATTTCCCAAAAAAACAAAATGGTGGTGAAATCGCCTGTGCCAAGGCCGCTCGGTGAGTCGTTGCAGCCAGGTCTGAACAGCTAGGGACTGATCTTTTCCGAAGAAATAAAAGGTATAGCTGTGGATATATACATGGATCTGGAGACAGGGATAGATAGATTAGATTTAGATTAGATAAGACTAGATTAGATTCGATTAACATAAGATTGGATAGGATAACATAAGACTAGATTAGATTCGATTAGACTATAGATTGGAGTGGATTAGATAAATAGATAGATTGCTTATGTCTATATCTTACGGTATACCTGAAAATGCATGCCAAAAGAGTTGACAAGTCTTCAGTCGTTCTATTTGAAATCAAAAATGAAAAACAAATGTACCATCTATATTTAGTTGGTATGCATATCATAGTTGCACGGGTCTGTGTAAAATTATGTCAATATGCATGTACATGTCCAAATGACAAACCTTAATTGCTCAGAATTACTGTACTCAATGTCTTGCTAGTGTCAAGCAGCCTCAGTTCCCTACCGTCGAGAAGCTTGGAGACTTGCGATCGAGCTTTGGAGAGCGCCTGTGAACCAAAATAGAAAGGCATTTGGAAGCCCACTTCAAGTGGCGCGTCTATCCGTACTATATCGTATTATCAGATATCATAAGCACCCTGTCATTTTTCTGGGCCCCAAAGATTGAAAAAACTTCTATAGTACTGGATCTATTCATTGTGGAGTCGCTTATTGGGGCATCTAATAGTTTGAAATCATCATCCCTAACATTAAAAGGATGGCACTTTTCATCAATTAGTGGTCAACTAAGCTAAAAGGATGGGATAAAGGATGGGATTGTTGACCATGTGTTAACCGTGACCACTAGTCATTAGTCAAACATTTTTGAACCATTTATTAACCATGACTTAACACTAGTTAACCATTAGTTCACCATTTATAACCAGGCATTAACCATTGATAGTAGGTTAAAAATGGTTATAAATGGTGAACTAATGGTTTATTCACTACCAGGTATTAGTCATTAGTTAACCATAGTTAGTAATGGTTAACTAATGGCAAGCCATTTATTAACTCTTCACCATTAGTAGTGCTCACCGGTCCTTTGCCTGGCCTGACTCTGTTGCCGCAAGCCCGTTCTCATGTCATCCAGGGGCTGGTCAAAGGAGGCGACCATCCTGCGAAAATCCCAAAAATGATGGTTGAAGCTGATTTAAGACTATAAATACTATACAAATACCACACAAATACCATACAAATACCATACAATGCATTTAAAAATGACCAAGAGATCCTGGCTTCAATCTGTTGACAACATGCCCCACTGCCCTATTTCCAGCGCCTCTTCATGGATTCCGAGACATTCTGTCGCAGCTCGGCACGATGGGACTTCTGTGCAGCCTCGCTAACAGCAGAAACCACCTGGGATGAATTACCTATGACTGCTGTGGGGAGGTTTCCCAAGTCATGACCCTCAAATCATCGTCATCCAAGTCATTTGACCATGTTATTTTGGGGATCCCCTACTTTAAGAAACCTCCAGAAGACTGCTATATGCTGCTTTATGGCTATGCGACTGCTATATGGGTCAGAACTTTGGTCATTTTGGGACAAAACGAAACACCACTTGGTCAAATCACTTGGACCCATTCCCATCCTAACAACCGACATAAGTCACGTGCCGAAACATCTGGGGCTCTCCGAAAAATCTTCAAGGTGGTGCCCCTCCACTTATAAATCGATTACAATCCCATTAACTATAGATATATCAGCTATGAACCATAGTTATTGGACTTATTTGCACCAACTTAGCTAACAGCTAACTAACTGGGGCACCACCCTGGACGTCCCAGCCTGAAGTGACCTCACAGTTCGACCCAAGGCCGCGCTCTCTTCCTGCAGGTCAGCTATGGACGCCATCTGGTCCTGGCGGCCAACCCTTTTTGGCTGGCTGAAACCACGATTTTTTGGCAGCAAAAAGGTGGCGTTTCTCCAAAAACTTGGCTACTCCCCAACGAAAAATCCTCTTTGTAGATATTTATAGTTGTTGATTTCCAATTTCCCCGGTCAAAATTGACAATCAAGTGGGGTACACCCCCCATTTTATGGAACCCAAAGTCATGTTTCCTACCTGAAGGTGCTCGCTCAGCTCCTTCATATGCGCGCGCGTCTCCTGAGGTGGCCATCTCCACAGGGTGGTGTTTCGATGATTTCTTCCCCAAAATCCGCGGCTCTCCTGCAGGCAATCTTCGACGTTCGTTGGCATCAGACCAGGCCTGGATGGCTTAAATTGCAGGTGCCAGGTGGCCACGTGGCTGTGCCATTGAGGCAGGCACGGCGCTTTGGAAAGCAAATTTGTGAAGGCAGAGTCAGTCCTGAGCATAATTGGAATCATTGGAAGCAACCGCAGGGGGTTCCGAAGACTTCAAGACTTGACTTGCAGGTCATAAGTCATAATAAGTCAATCCTTCTGTGACAGAAAGTTCCCCATTTGGCTTTCATCAGTTTCAAACGAAACAGCTGGGCTGTCCTCATTAGTACATCCAGCATGGGCTGCAAGCTCAAACTTTGGCAGCGATTCACCCAAGCTGCATTGTGCTCACGCAGCCATTCCGCCTCAATTTTGGTCGAGTCACGAAAAAATGACAAGAGGTTGACAGTTGTTTGAAAGCCATCCCAAAGACGGTGGTCATCTGGATTACGTGTATATATATATGTATATATATATATGTGATTATATATACACATGTATATGATATTGTATAGATGCATATAGAGAGATAGTATGAGATAGAGACAGGATAGATGTAATTTCGTAGATAGCCATCCCAGACCAGGATGACAAGTAGAAATTCAGTTTGGATTGTTCAAGACCACGAACGGAGGACAGTTGCCAAGCTAGTACTTGAAAAACACACTGTGCCGTCCTCGCCTCACTTTCAGCAGATGCCAAGCCGCTGTCAAGGTCCAAAGTCACAGCCTTGCTGCACACAACATCAAACCGTTGGTCACCGTCATTGGGATTGAAATATTGAGGTGGATAGCAGCGATGAAAAAATATAACGAACTGTATAAATTTCGTTTCGGGCATCATACCCGACATGTTGTGAATTTCACACTAGATCATTCTGCGAGCAAGGGAATGGGTTGTCTTCGCTCACACAAATTCTGGTTCTGATTCCTGAGACTCCCTCCAATGGCTCGGCACCATCGTTTGCCTCAGTTTGGATCGGTCCATTCTCAAACATCAAAGCGTGCAATTTGGGGGTAGCCACTGGCCCCAATGCCACGTGAGGTCAAGGCAGCACGCACTGTCTGCTCCAGCGACAATTGTTCCTGCGCAGGTAAGTATGCAATATCCGTGGGGCCAATGACCAGGTCGCCACTCAGTGTGGTGGGTACAATATATAGGTAGTGGGCGAAAGGTCCCTGGTGTAGAGATTCATATATGGGCTTCTCCAACCCCTTTGAACTATGGATAGCGATCATACGGAACAGAGAGTAATTTCATGTTGACATGGAGAGCAAACTCATGTTGACAGTCCTCTCATTTTCTGGGGGGGCAATGACGTCGATCAATGACGTATTCATACTCACACTCTGCTGATTCAGCTTCAAACTTCGTGACATGAAATCCATGTTGGACATTTCTTTCGCACTTCTTGGAAGTTGCAGTTGCAGATTTCTGATTTCTGACATGTCTTGTTTTGGCTTGTCTCCAACTATCGCAACATGTTGTTATTGTACGCATCTACCACCTTTCCTACCCAACATCTTGTTATCGCTGGATCGGGAGATGGCGATCCCTGGCACAGCGAGGTCGGACCATCGCATCCAATCCGAACATCAGTCCTTATCCACCACTTCCAGCAAGCCTTTGACAGCCAAATCGCTGCTCCACTATCATCTATCATCCAGACAAATGCCAAAAAAACTGGTACCCAACACCAAAATAGTTCGGATGGATGTTCATCCTTCTCATATATGATATATATATATATACATATCCGAAATCAGATCCATCTCTGCGTTGGGCATGTTCCACTGTGATTTACGCCAAGTTGCTTTTCATGGCGTCAAACTCGTCCAACAGCTGGGCCTTTGCAGACTACTCGTTCTTAGAATGTCATGGATCATTTCTGGGTATACTAATTTTGTCAAAGAGAGATTAATGACGTACTCAACAATTGATGGTTGATCAATGTTAATCATGTGTTTCCATGAAAGGTGAATCCCCTCCTTGTTGGACCAACCTGGTCAGTACCGCAGTTTTTGCCCCCTCAGTTCGGAACAGAAACCGCCGTGATCTGCTCGGTGTTTAAATTACGAGAATCATTGGCCTGACAGAAAACAGCAGACTGTTAGTGAATGAACTGATGCATCATAAATTCCAAAATGTTAATGCTACATAATGCTACATGGTCTATATACAGTAACCATACAATATATATATATATATATAATTATTTATGTATATATATATATATATAATTATATATATATATTTATTTATTTATTCATTTATATTTACTTATCATTACTTATCTATTTATTCATTTATTTACGTATATATATCAGAGTGTCCACTCTTGTCTTGGAATGTTTTTTGAATCATATCCTGGGGCAATGCCTACCTATGCTTCCGAGCCTTGGCATCAACGGCCTTCGCCTTCTTGGCAGACTTCGGCCTTGGCAGAAAGAGGAACTTGGATGACTCTCTGAGTCTTTCTGAGTCAAAAATCACCAGAAAGATATCACTCATAGACTCATAAATCTGATATCACTCATAGATCTGATAGTCAGAAATTTCTGGTCCCATAAATCTGATCACTGATATCTGGACCCGACCAGGAAGACGCATAAGCACCGAACTCCTTCAGCTGATGCTTCAGTTGGGCCTCAGGATGCGGAAGATCAACAGTAGAGGATCAAAGCCAGCATTGCCAGTGATTTTGTGGCACAATGCTACAACTTCGACCATACGGAGCATACGGACGCAGGAGACTGATTCGAAAAATCAAGACGAACCTCCAATCCATCCACTGCGAGAAGGACTCCTTTGACCTTGCCATGAGGAACCATGCTGTTTTTGCGAAGCCTTGACTGGTTTCACTAAGATCACTAAGCACATCAAGCGCTTCCTGTTCAAACATTTTGTACCAAGTCACATCACTTCCCCAGCTTTCGATTCGGCCAATCTCTTCAGTCAAGGACGCCTCCGCTAGTCGTCCAAACATTGCGAACCGCAAATGAACAGCGAAAGGGTTGTGGACAGTGCCAAATTCCGACGATAAAACGAAAGTAAAAATCCAAGAAAGTTAGAATACTATATATTGTGAATTGATCTGCTTTGATCATCTATGATATTTATGTAAATGTATATGTATAATATTATGATATGATGATAATATTGATATGTATATAGATCTTATGTAAACTTTCTGCTTGCACCTGAAGAGCTTGTTGAATCTTGACTCTGTGCTCAGCCTGGGGCAGACATTGTCAGGAGCCTGTGACCCCTCACCCAGCAGGTCAGATGGGAACAGCATTAGTCACGTTGGCACCTGCTTCTCTTGAAGCTTCTGCATGATCAAGTCACCCATGGACTCGCCCTGGCAACATCGGGCAAAATGTTGGGGTGAAACAACAAATGATCTGATAATCAAGAAGAAACCACGATCATTATCAGCCATCTGCTGAAATGATGCTTCAAGTCAATCATAAATGCCTCATGCGAAGGACTGCCATGGGACAAATTTAGATGAACGAAGCTGTAATCTGTCCGAGTCCGCCTGCAATTCCCGATAGATGCGCTCTTCTTCATCAAGGACAGAAGAGCCAGCTGAAGAGCCGCCCGTGAGTTTCACCTTTCTTCGGACACGCAAATTGGCATCAACTAAGGAGACAGCAGAGAAAACCGGAAGACCCTTGCCATCCAAAAGCGAAACACAAAACCTGCCCAACCGGTTTGCCAGGTCACAGTTGGCTCCTTCGTCTGAACCTGACTTTGGGCCTGCAAAGCACTTTCAAATTTGATCTGAAGCAATGAGCAAGGGTATCCCCAATCGCAAGAGCTGGGTTTGAAAATTCAGCAAAAAGCAATTTAGATCAATTTAATCTTGCATCTTCTCTGTGTAAATTGCAAAGATCAAGTGTGTAGCAAAACATCTTGCCTATTGTCATTATCGCTGAGTTTTCCACCCGTTTCATCTCCTTGCGAGTCTGCATCAAAGCCTCACACAAAATTCACGCAGCTGGCTCTGCATTGGAACATCTTGGAACATATTGGTGCAAATACGGCAAATCCTGCACTGCCTCTTCCATTTGTTTGTAGCCTTCGCTCAATCGCTTCACCTGCAAAGCCACCATATTATCTGACACAAAGCGGCAGTTACAAAGCCAGTGAAGCAGCCAAAAACCAAATCAGTGCCTGCTCGAGAAGTTTTCGATTCCTGAGCTGTTGGAGTTGCTGACGTTCAATTCCAATCGGAATAGAAACTGATCGATTTCAATTCACAGGCCAAACAGGGCTAGCGATGAGTGGCTCGTTGGTGAGCCGCAGGATGGTTTCTTCCTTCCCCCGCTCCTCTGTCAACAGAGCGGCAGCGACAACACTGGTGCGTTGCTCACAAGATAGTGCAAAAGCCGGTCCATCTGCAGGAAAATGGAGTTGTCAACAGGAGTAGACCTTGTGCCAACAATTTGCCCGAGAAATCTGGATCTGGCTCAAAAATACCACCCAAAATTGGGGTGGTTGTTTTTGTTGCTTTTTACTTACTAAGAAAGACCAATGGCTTCAATGGCTTGTAGATCCATTGTTGCTCCATTTTTGAGCTATACCGGCTATACCCATCTACCACTCGATACTCAAACCTCTGAGCTCCAACACTTTTGGTGCTGAGGCTTCTGCGGTGGCGGAGCTACTGGAGCCTGAGGGATGCGGCCACTTCCCCCTGCCTGCGATGGGTATCTGACGGTACCTGCCACCTGCCTGCGCCGGAGCCTCTTCAGCTTCCTTCAAACGATCCGTCAAGGCCTTGTCCAACGAGCCAGCTGACGAAGGAGCTGACTGCAATGGGCCAGCTGGGCCAGGCCTGGTTTTCTTCGTCCAGCGCCTGAAACGGGCTGCCACGGAAAGACACACAAATGCAGATTTAGCAACAAATGAAAACTGCTTCTCAATACCAGGAACTTGGCAAGCCTTACAGAATGGCTGTCTATTTTTCCATAGCCTGGTTCTCTACTCTTGGGCTGTTTGGCCAAATTTAGTTGCTACAGCTGCCACAGGTAAAGGACACATTATGTGATGGGAGATTAGAGATGTCCAGATCACACACCACCGCAGCTTCGCTTTTTGGTCACTTTGCTTTCTTGGTCTCCTTTTCAGCCGCACTGGCCAACCTCAGTTGCAAACAGCTTGGTCTCAAACAGAAGTCTCACAGCAGAACCAGGTTCCATATGTTGCTGGGCTTTGACTTTAACCAAAATCAATCGAACATGAATCTTTTCCTGAATTCGACTTGTGCAAAGCTGCAGGGTCTCAAGTTTTTCGATGAAAGCCTTGGTCTCTGCGTTGGTCCCTCCACCTCAGCAAAAGCTTGGTGACCTCTACAGTCAACAGCCTGCCCTGAGTCCCTGGCTCTCTTTTCTACAAAATTCTCTAAAGCCAACAACGGTCGCAAAAGGTCCCTGGGCTTCCTCAATGGTTTTGCCCAGGGCTTTCCTCGGTTGCCATCACCATCACCCAAATCTGTTGCACAAAATGGGTGGTCGCAGGCCGAGAGGCTGGAGGCCAGAAGCTTCCCAAGTCTCCTTGTCCAAGGGCGCATCCTCTTTCTTCACTGCATGGAACAACCTGCCGCGGTGCGGCTGCCCAAAAAGGTAGCGCCCTCCGTGGATTCGTGAAAATCATCTTGACCCAGAAATCCCAGAACAACAAGGGACGGGTCAAAAAACCGGGCCCAATGATCATCCCAAAAATATTGACAAAATCCGAACTTGACCAAAATTAGATGCTAATAATCAACCCAACGTGCCCAATGGAATTGCAATTGAGTCAATGGTAAAATGGGCCAACGATAATTTGACCTATAGCCAGATCACAGAAAAACCCTGCAGAAAGCTTCGTCAAGCGGCTGTTTGAGCTTGCTCTCAAGCTCATCCATTATGTGCAAAGTCTTTTTCATGTAGGGATACATGATGTATCGCACCTGCAACTCAATAACTGAAGGGATCTATGGTGACCTAAGTGTGATATATGTGACCCATACAAGAAGAAACAGCAAAGAAGTGAGCCGTCGACATGTAGGATTTGTGTGACCATCAGCACGCAGGCCAAAAGGTTAGGCGCCTTGGTGCGGAAACAGCAAATCAGAAATTGATTTTCAATGAATTCCTCTTCCTCTTCTCATTCCTCTTCTCATAATTCAAAAAAATATTCAGCTGGTAGAATTCAAGCTCAGGCAGCTCAGGCACAGCGCGTGTAAAGTATGTCTGTCCTTTCGCATCGAAAATTGATGCATACACTGGACCAATGGCCTGGAAAGAGCAGTTGCGCAATTTTGCCAACACAAAAAACGGACACTGAAACAGGTCAGCAACGGGTTTTCGAAACGGGCAAGTGTCAGAACCGAGCCAGGAGGGCCATGCCAAGAACATAACCGATGATCCACTGTACGCTCTTAAACCGCGCCATCTCATCAGGCGTGGAAAATCGAGAATCAACGTACTCTTTCAGCGGCATGAAGCCTTGGCGATTCGATGCGATTCGCCGAGGTTTCAAACAGCAAAACCATTGGAAAAAACCAATGGAGAAAAACCATGAGAGAAAAAAGCACAAAATCACGTCATGTCAAGTTGCCACCAACCAGGGTGAAGGCCACCAGCATCATCACCGGCAGAAGATCGGAGAAAGCTATAGACAAATTTAGAATAATCAAGACCTGAGAAATCCAAGCCCTCCGGACACTGGCTACTCATTCAAACTGCCGCAAAGGTGCCACCACCGCCCGAGGCCGGGACGCTGTAGAGGTAGACAAGCGACACGGTCATCATGGTGGTGTAGCCAACTTTAAGGCACAAACTGGGCACAAGTCCCATGAAAACGATAAACAAAGGCTGGATCAGGATCATCATTGTGACCTGAGCTTCAACTTCCCAGCATGACCACTGTAGCACTGTAGCATGCCGGGTGTTAACGTCCGATCGAACCATCACGAGACGTCAACTGGTCATTTCTCATTTACACATCGCAAGGCAAGTCACCCGGCTCTGCGACCAGCCATGGTATGCCTATGGTGAATCCACAGGAATGCAGTACTCAGCACAGGAAATTCCGCACCATGTCATGTTGGTCATTTTGAGTACCCGAGGAGTCTCCAAGTTTCATTGCTATCCCCACTTCGAAGTGCACATGATTCTCACCCAAGCGACCATCAGCTCAATTGGAATCATTCCCATGCAGTGCATCCAGCCTTAGATGTGACACCCTGAGCTCTCTAAGAGTACACTCCAAAGCCCCTGCTGAAAATCCAGCACCAAAAGGCCGTATGGCAAAATGGCCTGGGCCAACATTGCCTAGTAGCAAGGTTCGATGCACACCGTCAGTAGGAAACGCCAGGATAAAGGATTGTAGTAGACATCTCCTTAGCGAGGGTAAGGACAAGTGCACTGTGTCTTTTTGTCGGGCAGGCTGCATCTACGAAGTCTTCGTTGTCATTCAGCCAAGCTTCTGTAGGAAATCACCTCGTTCATCACCTTTCCAACCGGCCCTATAGCCTTGTCTTTCTTGTCCTCCTCTTTCCTGAGAGCGAAAGAAACTGCTAGTCTGAAAAATATTATATATCCCACCTCCATCCAAAAACCGTTGGTGTTGGTCCAAGCCCCCTAAGCTCAGGTGCCAAGTTTCTTCAATTGAGTCATGTCCATAGGTTCCGGCATCACGAAGAAAGCGATGCTGAGGACGACTACGTTGATGGAAAATATGATCATCCAAACCTCAATTGCTTAAGACCGGGATCCTCACAATGGATTATGATATGTAATCCCCGTGTATACAGGTATATATATATTATATCATATATATGATGTTGGATGATGTTGGGTAGTATAACCCCCAAATAACGATCAACCAGGGGTCTTGAACATTGCTCAGTCAACAGCCGTTGGCATTTCCAGTCCGTGTGGCAGTGTGGTAGTTCACCAGTTCCAAGTATTGCACAACATTTCCCAGTATAGGACCCCAGAGTAGGCTGCCAATGGTGTCCTCGGTTGAGAACGCAAACCAGTCTGAATACTATGTTAATTGAAAAAAAACTGATGAAATGAACTTGGATCCTGCTAATCCAAAATTTCACACGATACTACACCTCTTTGGAAATATACTAAATTACTAAGTCTGAATTACTAAGAAGATCTAAGAACTCGAAGTCTGGCCAGGTCTCCAGCAAACCTTTCACTTGGTAGCTGGCCATCCCACCACCCTTCACGGAAATGTCGAAAATGATGAGCCCGGAGAGGTGGTCAATTGGCAACAGCCCCTGATCGAAAATGGGGGAAGATATGGGAAGATGAAAGGCTGCGGAAATATCCATGGAAACATCTCAGATTTTTTGGTAGTTTCACGATGGTCAATCACGTACTTTGATGGTACGAGCTGACCCTTGAGTTTGATTTCGCTGGGATTGTTGCCCCAACATTCCAGCCTAGTCTCCCAGGTTTTACCGGCCTGCAGACCTTGACCCATCACAAACAGAAGTCGACTCCAGCTTGGAAAAGCACAAGCCAGCATAAACAGAGCCTGTGCGGCCACAGAAGTTCTGGTCTTTGCCACAATTTATATAATATGGGCTCTTACGGCATGGAGCTTGTGGTGTGCTGTCCCGAAACTTTCAGGTGGGGGAGCAATTTCCAGGTCTCCGGCAGTAGATATTTTTACACCCGATATTTTTCAAAATGGAGGTTTCCAATCCATCAAGGGACCCCCATCATCCATTTCATCTTGGGATCTTCCATGAAATAAACCATCCAGCTATTGAGGATTTCCCATTTATGGAAACCCCATTATCACCAAGTATTAACCATTATTAACCATTATTAACCATTATTAGCCATTATTAACCATTAGTAACCGTTAGGAACCATTATTAACCATTATTGACCATTATTAACCATTATTAACAATTATTAACCATTATCAACCATTAGTAACCATTATTAACCATTATTAACAATTATGAACCAATATTAACCATTATTAACCATTAGTAACCATTAGTAACCATTATTAACCATTATTAACCATTATTAACCATTATTGACCATTATTAACCATTAGTAACCATTAGTAACCATTAGTAACCATTAGTAACCATTATTAACCATTAGTAACCATTAGTAACCATTAGTAACCATTAGTAACCGTTATTAACCATTATTAACCATTATTAACCATTATCAACCATTATGAACCATTATGAACCACTATTAACCATTATGAACCATTATGAACCATTATTAACCATTATTAGCCATTATTAACCATTAGTAACATTAACTATATATCAACCATATATTGGCCATGGGGGTGGTGCAACCGCGCTGCCACCGAGATCGTGGTGCCAGAGAGGCCGATCAGCAGGACCACCTTGCGCCCAAAAACTGAGCCTCAAAAATCGCCATGACAAGATGTCCAGAAAATAAAAAATCATAGAAGATCCAACACATTCCACTACGAAACTTGAACTGGGTTTCGTTTGGCTGGTATATTATGAACGTTGAAGAGACTAAATTGACTAGTGACTAGAGGCTTGCCAAGCAAATCCGGCCTAAAACTGCCACCATCGTAATTGATAGCAGCATTGCAAAGCCTTGGAAGGAGGGTGAGATGGAATCTCCACGTACAAACTCGCACCAGTTTGATAGCGTGAGTGTGTTCATGCAAGAGGCTTTCTTGCGCCTGTCCGCGCTGTGAGATTGAGTACCTCACGGAAAAGATGCATTCAATCAAGGGATTCAACAGCAACTCCATGATTTGTCCATCAGCTTGACAGTGGAAGCAAGCAACGGCCTCACTTGTCTTCTAGCTTCAAAAGCTATCCATATTCTTTGTCAGAGAAATGTCCAATAATGTCCAATGGTTTCCCGTTGCAGCAAGTTGCCCCACATTGATGACCTCCAAGCGGTTGCCACACCATTGAGAGCCAGTGTAAATACCTTCTGCTAGTTGCTCCTGGTGCTCTGAAAACTCGGCTGGTCAGAAATCTAAATCTTGGAGGCAACTTGGATATGCCTAAAATCAGCTCAAAGTCTCAATAATTCTCAATATCTGTTGGTGAAATCCTATGGAATTCACCATGAAACCCAGTCGGCACCAGTTTCATCATCTCCTCACATGACACCAGCGATCTGGCAAAGGCAATCTCCACCTGGTTCACCAAGTTCTTCATGCCATGTGCGAAGAAGAGCACAATCCATGTCGCCTCGCCGACTCGCCAGCGAACTGGTGACGAACTAGTGATGATAAATCTTCAAAGTGATGATAAATATAGCTTGTATTTGTTCAATCCTTTCATGAAGTGATGGGAGATGGACCAAATGGACCCATTTTTGGTCCCCCATTTGATCAGGTGAGCAGCTGCAATCCCAAACATAAGCGGCACGATGCAGCACGAAATGGGTTTGTCTGGAAATGGAGTATAGTCTTATAACCCAAAATTGTGTTATGACTAACTTATTGATAAATGTAAGCCAGCCACTGACTGTTTACTAGACAGAATTCCAGGTATAAGATTGTACAAATGACACGGACAACATCTGGATAATCCCAGTGTCAGCGCATTGGTACCAAGTGCCATCACGCAAAAAACTTCGACAAGAGGCCCAATGCGTCTTGATCTCATCCCCAAACGACATGAGGTGAAACTCACATGGGAAGCGGTTAAATTGATCACGAAAAATGCTGCGGGAGCGATTTTGCCACGCCACCATTTATCATCAGAATTTCCGGGTGGCCAAGTGCCATAGCGAAAAAGTCATCAGTGTCTCAAAATCACCATGCCTGGCAGTTGTTCAGCAGCGAGCGGTTGCGTGTCACCAAGTCCTGCCACTTGGAAAGGCCAAAGACAGGGCCAAGGGCCTAAAGCAGTGATCGGATTGCTGACTTCAAGGTCCCCAAGTACATTGTACTCAATGAAAGTCTAAAGCACAGCAGCCTGCTTCAACACGACTGCCTTTCTGTCCACGGCACCGGGGTGAGTTGCTACAACTCCGGGCTTCGAATTAGTCAAAAGCACTCCATATTTGCAGTGGCCATTGCCCTCGAGGGTTGCTCGACACCCATCTAAAATAGTTCAAACAGCCTAGACCCAATGGCCCAACGGCTTAAACAGACTGTATCAGCAACCCTTTCTTCATTGCAAATGGGAGCGGGAGCAAGAAAATCCTTTTGAATCTCTTGCACCGTAGCAGGAGCCTTGCGCGTCCTACCATATCTGCGAAGGAGGTGTGCAAAAAGTCTTTCTTGAGCTTCAGCATTAAGCACGATCTTTGCTCAGCATCATGAGCAAACAGATCACGGGGAGTCAACCCGAACACCTTGAAGCACAGCTCAGAAGAATCCACAGGAGCCTCAGGTGCAAAACCAGCCGATTGCCCTTGTGTTCCCGTAGCAAAAGCACCAAAGATCATCCAAGACAAACGGAAACGGACTGTAACCAGGTTGGCCACTTATCTGATCATTAATCCACAAACACATGCCAAATCAGCACTCCTCAAGGCATCTTATGACAGGAGCCTTCCTGAAAGAGGGCACTACAGAGGGCAGCTGAAAAGCACAAACAAATGTAACAAGTAGTAAGATATGAAAGAATAGAAAAATCATGCGATTCTGTCTAACAAACAAAGATATGATATCATTGATATCTATATATATATTATAATATATATAATAATATCATCACATAATGCCTCATGAAACAATGTGATAAGAGAAACACTGACCAAATAGCTGCCATTTTGAGCTCAGCAGCACAATCCCTTGTTGTCACCTGCACCCTCAAAGGTGACTTCTGGCAATTTATCCTGCCAGCAACAGCCAGGAACCGTAAAGGCATCACACCGAATAAAAGTGGCGCTGATGCATCAAGCTGCGTCATGCCTTCTCCTTCACTGCGTCAACCTGACGGCCAACTTGAGGAAGGGGTGTGAAATTCCAATAACAACATTCTACTTCGAAAGACTGAAAAAAAATCGCCAAATAGATAGAAATCAGTTTCCCAAAATCTTCCTTGCTGAAGAACATACGTTTTCTTCGTAAGAAATGTGGAATTGGTAGCCAAGGAGCCACCATCTTTTGCAGGTCCTCGATCTCGGTCCACTCAGTCTTGCCATCGTCATATTTCCTCAGTATCACATCATGATTTGTTGCAAGGAATCCTGCACCAGGCTATGGCCCATGCTCTTAACACCAACAGATCTTGGCCAACGTCTTGTATGAATTCGTGAGAGTTTGTGGGACCTTCCATGATTCTATCATTTTACCATATTTTACCACTTGATTACCATATTTTACCAATTGGTTACATGTTTCTGCCGCATCTCGGTACCCCAAAGACTCTGCGAAAGCGCCAAGCTTCACCAAGACATCGGTCGCAGTGTGCTGCAGGACGTGCCCGCTCTGCTGCCTGCGCATGTTGGTGACCTGGTGGAGCGATGCGATCGGAGAAAAAAAACTGGGACTGTTTATCCTCAGATATATGTGGGATATGGGATATGGGATACGGGAAAAATAAAAAGTAATATAATGAAATAAATACAACGTAATAATATAATAAAGTCACAATAAGAATAATAATATAATATAATATAATATATTATAATATAATATAATATAAAATAAAATAAAAAATATAATATTATAATATAATATATTATATTATAATATAATATAATATAATATAAAATAATATAATATAATAATACCATGATATAATGATACAATAATAAAATGATATAAAAATATCATGATATAATAATATAATAATATAATAATATTAACAATAAAATAATATAATAATATAATGATATAATAATATTA
>Ga0126342_10004613_pt1 | contig 23631 bp, 11 predicted proteins | sample Cyp1metagenome_FD_92528 | JGI IMG/M metagenome (GOLD analysis project Ga0126342, IMG submission 92528) | Coral microbial communities from Lord Howe Island, Old Settlement Bay, Australia - Cyphastrea 1 metagenome | ecosystem: Host-associated > Invertebrates > Cnidaria > Coral ...
AAAGTTTCACACTGAGTGAAGGTGTCACACTGAGCAAAAGTTTCACACTGAGTAAAGGTGTCACACTGAGCAAAAGTTTCACACTGAGTAAAGGTGTCACACTGAGGACAATTTTTCATATTGAGTATTTTAAATTGGGTTTCCTTTGTTGAATGGGGGTTGATATCGCTGTGCTTGTTCAATAGTCCTCTCGCGCATCAATCGGTTGTTCTTGTCGAATGGTATTTGCGGTTGTGTAGCATCATGCGTCTTAATCACTTCCCATGCTTTACTTTACTCATATTGTTAGTTGTCCAGAATTGTCGTGGGCGGCCTCGTCTTCTGTGTTCGGTTTCCCGTGGGAGCGCGGATCTAGTGGAGAACGCAGCTTGGTGTAGTGGATGTTGCCTATCCCTTCTCAAGACATGCCCAAGAAGTTTCAGTCTTCTGTCTTCCAGAATTTCGGTTAGTGGTTTGATTTGTCTCCCAGGTCCTACTGATGGCGAGTTGATAGTTTCATTAGCTCTTCTATGCACATATTCATTGGAATTGTCGCGCTGCACGAACGTGGTGTGTAGTTTCAAAATTTTTCGCAAACCCTTTAGTTGGAACGTGTTTAATAGCCTTCCAGCTGCTTCCGTGGGCTCCAAAGTTTCCAAACCATAAAGTACTTTAGAAGTGATGACGGCGTCATATATGCTAACATAAAGGGGGTATATTGATGGTAAATGTTACCATATATAGCATACATGGATCCTATGGGGTAGGAAAATAGGCAACCCCAAAATCCCAATGGCTTGTATTTTTTTTTGTGACTACCATCTGGTTGTGACTAACATAGCCATGGAAAATCACCATTTTTAAGAACGGTAAACCATCTATTTCTATGGGCCATTTTCCATGGCTATGTTAAATAATCAGATGGTATATCATCTTAGGTTTCCATTCCTATCCCATTCCATTCTACTTGGTTGACAAGGGTGTCTCAATCCCATGGATTATCATAATATATCATAATACCATTCTGCATTATCATAATAGATCAGAATCAGTAGTAATATAATATTACCATAATATCATAATAATTATACCATAATATTACCATAATCATAACACATCATAATACCCTCTGGTTATTCAACATAGCCATGGAAGCCATGGCCCTAATCGAAATAGATGGTTTACCTATTACAAATGGTGATTTTCCATGGCTATGTTAGTCATAACCAGAGGGTATATCATTATTAACCATCATTAACCATCATTAACCATATATGAACCATATATGAGCCATATATTAACCATCATTAACCATGGTATAAGTCCCAACTAATGAACCACGCCATGGCACCGGTGGTATTCCTACGACTCGACCGTCTGCGCGTCCTCGGGACCGGGACGAAGCCATGGTGAGATAAATAAAACGACCGTTTGGAGCCACAAAAAACGGGAGATTGACGCAGATTTTTATAGATTTTTATAGTCTTTAACCATATGAATAGATTATAGATTTTATAGAGTTCATAGAGTTTATAGATTTTATAGATTTTATAGCCATATCTATTAAGTGGAATCAAACATATTTCAGCATTGCTTTGTTGGGTGTCAGCTTTTTCCAAAGTCTTTGATGATATGTCGACATTTCACCAACAAGGGAGATTGATGAAGAACCTGGGTAGCCGAACATGGGCCCGGCACTTACCTTTTGCTTGTGACCAGCGTAGCAAACAGGAAAATCACAAGTTTTGTAGGTAAATCATGGTAAATCATCATTTCTATCATCTATAAATGGGCAATTGTCCATAGTTATCTTAAATAATCAAGTAAATGCGCTGGCAACTAGCCACTAGTCATGACGGATCTATCCAACTGACATGTCCATAGGGAGGGGAAGAAATCATTAATTATAGTTATACTCAGTAATCATCACCAATAGTTGGGTTAGTGTCCTATTGCTGAGAATCTCACTAAGTAGCTAATCAGTACTTAATTATGTATAGTTATACCATGCTATAGCATTCTGGTGATTAAACTGATTAAACTATTACTGATAACCCATTAGAATAGTCCATCATACCCTCTGGTAATTTAACATAGCTATGGAAAATCACCCTTTTTAATGGGAAAATCCACTATTTCTATGGCCATTTTCAATAGCTATGTTAGTTTACCAGAGGGTACTTATATTATTGATCCCATGAAGCACTTAAAACGTAGCTGAAGCACATGGAGCTCTGGCATTTTAACCTGCCTGGACTAGCGCAGATGATACTCCATATGGCTGCGGCACCCTTTGCTGGTATGTTTGTTGGTTTATAGACCCCATCAAGCATATACTTAGTTTTTAACTTCATATGTATACACAGACATGACATGACATGGTGACATGACATGACATGGTGACATGACGAGACATGACATGACAGTTTTTACCATAAGTGTGAAGGTGTGATATAAATTGTCTTGTTGGCTTTCAATTCTCTGTTCATATCTAACATAAACCTTAGCTCTGCTAGTTGAAGCCTCAATGTTAGGACATTGTTAGACCAAATCAGATCTGTATCTCCTCTCAAAATCTCTTTTTTCGCTAATGACCCAATGTTTATTACTGAATTCCTACAGTATCCTGACGCATTGTCTCGGTGAACCCCTTGGCTGTCGTGGCTTAGTCTGCTGCTGGTGCAATTTCACCATCAAAAATGATGGACTTTGGAAGGAAGGATATGGAAGGATGACATCCCATATATGAAATCACAAATCATCCAAATGTTTGAAACCACCAAGCAGTGAAGGACGTAGGCATCAGGAGAAACCTTCTGGGATCATCGATTGAATTTGCTGCTCGCTGGTTGATTTTTCTGCTGATGGGATGTCCGACGAGCGCGAGCGCTTGGTTCCTTGTTGCTACATGTGGATGAAATGCTGAAATGCCGAAATGCAGTTCTACTTGTCCTGCTTCCACTTTATGATGTCTGTCTATGGTTGTTTCTTTAGCTCGCAACATCCCCATGTTTCTTGTTGAGTTCTATCCTGATTTAGCCATCGGCCTTGACATTCTCGTGGATGCTTCACACCCAATGTTCGACGCCTCTGTGTGATAGGAGGTTTGTGACAACCCATCTGTGTGGAACACCTGTGATTAAGAAAACAGAATACTCTGATGGTCATTGAGAATATAGATGTCTTGTTTTCTGTTATTAAAAAAAGACAGAATTAAATCACCTGTAAATTCTCTGATGGTCATTCCCTCATGGTGTTTTCTTGTTTTGCACCCGTCCCCCGCCGTGGTGCCATGTTGGATGACACCTAGCTATGCCGTTTTTTACTCATCAACCCCCACTCAAGTCACGGCCAATCGCAAAAACGCAATATAAAAAAAAAAAACTGGTCAGTCAATATCCCCATGAATATCAGAATATAGAATATTATATAACTTAAGTGCTAAACAAAAACGCTATCCAGTGGTTTTTGTCCAGATACACCCTGTTGTTTTTCGTTGAAATTCTCCTAGCGCTTACCAATCCTCAGTGAAAAAAAACACCAGTTTTTTTTGGGGTTAAATCAGCGCATGTTTTTCATCCCAAGTTGTCGAAGGGTGAAGCCACCAGTATTTGGGGGTCATATTTTCAGTTGTTGGTTACCTCACCATCCATTTTTGCTCCCAACATGGATGTGGGTCAAAATGGAAGACCTAGGGGACCACAGATGTTAGTCTAGTTTAGTATTAACCATCCAATTATTGGGGTACCTAATTTTGACCCATACCCACATCAACAATTATGGAGCATTGGTTTAAGAGAACATCTACGGGAAGGTATTAGGGACCCCCCCGGATTTCAATTGACATGAGATCATGATGATTGATCCATGGATTTATATATAGCTACCTTCTATATAAAGACAAACGAAAGCATGTGGTATGTTTCGATGTTCGCAGCTCTAGGCAATCTCTTCCAGAATTGCTGATTTCGCCACCAATCACATCCAATCACTAATAGATTTCAACCTTGGATCTACTATTTCGATTCCCCTTAAATGGATTTACCCTCTGGTTATTTAACATAGCCATGGAAGCCATGGCCCTAATCGAAATAGATGGTTTACCTATTATTTTAATGGTGATTTTCCATGGCGAACTGTTAGTCATAACCAGAGGGTAAATGCTGGATTCTCCATTGGGGCTTATCAGCGACCAAACTTCAACTCAACCAACCTCTGGAAAGCCAGGTTTCATCTGCGGAGTTTCCGAGGACCAATAGAAGTAGATGCTGACACCGCTGGCCATGAAGTACCTGAGCTTTTTTCGACCCAATGGTGAAACAAGCAGAAGCAGCAACAAGAATAGTTCATGGTGATTTAATAACGGTTAGTAGTGATTCTTAATGATTTTATAGTGGTTGAGAGCGGTTAATATTCATTTGATCGTGATTTAAGCATAGTTCATAGTGGTTAAGAGCGGTTGGTACTGATTGAAAAGTGGCTAGTGATTCAATAATGGTTAACAATTAAATAATCATTAGTGGTGAATATCTGAGTTCAGTGTTAGTTCTGAAACAGAAATATGTATCATAGTTTCAGCCATTGGGTCCCGCAAAGCCACAATTCACCAACCATTGTATAATATGTCAACCCCGGATCAAAAAAGCCCTGTTTTTTTTTCGGAATTAGGGGGGTTCTCCCAGTGTTTTTCATTGCTCCTAACATGGGTCACCCACCGAATTAAACAGCCGTTTGGGGGTTATTAGTCCGGGGTTGACATTATCATTATTACTATTATTCCATTAGTTATTTCAGTGCTACCCCTTCGAAAAATCCCATTCTGATGCCGTGTTTGTCCCATCATCAACTCATGTTCAACGAAACTATGCAATCTGAAATATGGAATATATATATATATATATAAAACTTACTGATGTCCCAGTAATATCAACTTAGTATCAATTTATATTATCCCCTTAAACTGGTTGGTGGTATACTTACCCCTCTGAAAAATATGAGTTCGTCAGTTGGGAGTGTGACATTCCCAACTGAATGGAAAGTCATAAAATTCCATGGTTCCAAACCACCAACCAGTATATATATGTATATACACACATATATCTACACATTACCATTACATCTATTACCATCCCCTCAATTAACACCCTGCAAGCGCTTATTGGCCAACTAGGTCCACAACCAGGTCCCATCAGAAACCCGTTCTCACAGTTCTCATCATGTTGGTTGCTGCGAAAAATGGACTCTTTCACCCATTTAGGGGTACCCAGTGGGAATAACCAATGGACTATTTCACCCAATTTATGATCAGATGATCATCTGGAGGTGTACTAAAATGGGTTGTACCGCCAAATCATCTAAAATTGGACCACTTTAGATACTTAGCATCAACAAAAATCATGGTGACTTGGTCCCCGATTTTAAGACACCCCCATTCATATGTGAATTGGATTCCACCATTTTGCTTGTTGATATTTACAAGAATCTCGATCTTTGTAGTTAGTTTGGATTGGATACAGAGAGGTTAAACCTCGTCAAACGTCTTGAGAAATCGCCGACCCTCATCTCGGGCCGAAACTTCAATCTATAGCCCCTTTTCGGGAATGAAACAATCAGGGACTAGAACCAATCCACACATCATGTTAAATCATGTTACTGCAACTATTCCTTAATCATCTTTCTGTTGGGGGAAGGACATCAGTTATAACACCTATTTTCCAGTTGTAATGAAAAAAAACTCATGTTTCTCTTGAGGGAAGTATGTCAATTATAACAATCATCCTCCAGTTTTTCTGTTTATCAACTATGTGCCAGTTGTTGTAAAAGGAAACAGTTTTCAACAGTTTATGTCAATGAGTATCCAAAATCTCCAACAGTTATCAGTGATCCATCTGGGTTTCCATAAATGGGGGTACCCCAATAGCTGGATGGTTTAAAATTAATGGAAATTCCATCTATAAATGGATGATGACTGTGGTTTTCCCCTATAACTTAGGGGGTCACCCATATCTTCTTTCCCACCAATGATCTTCCCATTGTTTTTTAGAGTTTTCCTATAGAGTTTCCCATGGTTTTCCCAACATTTCCCACATTTTTCCAGGGTTTAAAAACCACTGAAATCTCCACCATGCCATAGATTTCCAGGTCCCGCTGGGCCCATGGCATCCCTTCGGTCTTCCGGGTCATGTCAAAGACGGTGTCGCCCGCCTCGGTGGATTGATTGATTTTTTTAGATGATCAATGAAGATGATCATGTAAAAATTAGATAATAGATAATAGATTATATATATGGTATAATAATCTATTATCTAATCTAAGATATTATTAGATATTATATCTGATATATGATTAATATTATCCAATAGATTATTATATATTAATTGGATATATATTGGATAATATAAGATAATCATAATTACGATAATAGATTCTAGACATATATTGGATAAGATGATCATGTTAATTGCTGGTTGGTGGTTGAGCCCTATCTCTCTGAACAATATGAGTTTGTCAGTTGGGATGATGAAATTCCATGAAATTCCCAATATATGGAAAAATGTTCCAAACCACCAACCAGTTAATTAGATGATAATGGATTCTAGAAAAATATATATATATACATATTGGATAATATAAGATGATGATAATTATGATAATAGATTCTAGAAATATATATATATATATATATATTGGATAAGATGATCTGCACATTTTCTTGGTTAGCATGTATTAACTAACCATCCAATATTTTTGGGGTACTGTATCTAATTTTGACCCGCACTCATCTATTATATAATAGGGGGGATTTCAAGTGTTGCCATCTTGTAGAACTGCAGGGCACCGAGATTGCAGCAAAGATGCCAAGAGATAAAACTCGGTCACAGCCTGCGTAATTTGTGGAAGTGTTCTTTTTTTTCCGGAAACCATAAGCGGTTGCGGTCCAGAAATTTTGAGAAAACACCCAAATCAAACTTAAACCAGTGCAAGATGTTATGTACTAATCATATCTAATCATCATGCAGGTGTCCCATTCGGTCGCGAAATGATTGTTGCCAATACACTGGAATATGGCTGGCTAATCCCATCTGGTCGCTTCACGACTTGAGCAGTGTTCAAAACCTGTTGTCTATCATTGCATTTAATACGGGTTTGCCAGTTCATGGATGAAAATCATCCCCAATATTTTGGATATTTTTTTGAGGTATTATAAGCCTGGAACAAATCATCAACCAACCGGGGAAGAATGCAGCCAACACTGACGAGTCTGATCTCTTACCAGTGACCAGTGACTCGACACAACGTCATGTCCTGTTCAAAAAAAATAATCGAAAAGGGTCTTCTAAGTCACCCATGTTACCTAACATAATCTTACCCTCTGGTAATTTAACGTAGCTATTGGAAATGGCCATTTATAGTGAGTTTTCCCATTAAAAATGGGTGGATTTTCCATAGCTATGTTAGTTTACCAGAGGGTAATTGACTCCAAGACATCGAGAAACAACATCTCAGATGCCAAATTCCAAATATGCTCTTTCAAGTCCATTGAATTTGCCAGTGAAATCCAGATTTTTTTGGTTCAATCGGTGTGAAAAAAAAACACAAAAACACATCCAGGGTTTTGTTCACGGCCAAAAATATCTAAAAATCCATAAGTCCGCTTTTTCATCAACATGCGTCAAGCTACAGTGGTTGCGAAATCCAAATCACCAGTTGATGGTAAACATCCCATAAACTTTACCCTCTGGTAATTTCTTACATAGCTATTGAACATGGCACAGTTATAGTTGCTTTACCGATGAAAGATGGTTATTTTCCATAGCTATGTAAACGTTTACCAGAGGGTAACCATCATATATCCCATTAAATCCCATTAAAATACCATAAAATCCCATTAAATCCCATTAAAATACCATAAAATCCCATTAAATCCCATTAAAATACCATAAAATCCCATTAAATCCCATAAACTACCATAAACATCATATATTTGGTATGTCCAAAAGCCAGAGGTTCAGTTCCAACATCTTTCTTCCTCCGAAAAAATTGCGTGCGATCGGATCCTGACTGCAGAGGTTCAGTTCCATGGAGGGGTCCGTCGACGCCGACTCTTTAAAGAAGGCATGACCTGAGGTTTTTGCGTCGCTGGGGGATGTTTTTTTCTTTTTTTTTGTGAGCGATTTTTTGAAGATAACTTATTTAAGTGAAGATCAAGTGACAAAAAAGTGAACTGGGGAGCTATTTTTTGTTTGTATGGTTCTTGTGATCTTATCTGTTTAGATAAACATCATACAATCGATGTATCAGATCTATCGTTAAAGTAAAACTACATAACTGATATGATATAAAGCCTATAATTGAGATCTAAGGTAAAGCTGCGTTGTGACCCGAAAGATAGATCTAAAGTGAATGTAAGAAGTGACATAACGAGTATCCAATAATTAAACATATCAGTAGAATAACTTGGGATTGAGTGAATAATGTAACATGACCTGATCGGAAGACCCGAAGGATGAGAGCTTTCAACGCGGTTCGCAAACGATGAAACGATGGCAGACTTGGCGAAGATTTCGTGAAGATTTGGTGAAGCAGTAACTGCGGAGATGGGTGATCCTTTTAGTGAAGATAAACACATTAAAACCTTATGAAATTTGGTGAAGCTAGGGGTTTGGTGAATGATGTCAACCCCAAACCCCAAGTGGTAACTTGGATGACTTGGATGACTTGATGTTTTTGATTATTTGGGAATATAACACATAACTTTGGAAAAAGTTCCCAACTTTGGTCACCTTTGGTAATAGGGACTGTTATTTGGGAATATTCCCAACGAGAAAGTCTGGGCAGTTCCTCACCGATTCGCTTGGAAACACGGAAAACAACCACAATTGATACAATCTTTATCCAATCCGCTTGGGGATGTTTTTTTTCATTACCCATATGCGAACCATGGTGCTGGAATATTTTTGGAAATATACGGGAAAGCTATACAGAATGTTAGTCGGGGTGTAATACTAATGCTAGTTGCTGTTTTTTTTTGAGTTACTGTAAAAAGAATTCAGTTGTGGTTTGAACACCCTCTCTTTACCAACATTTTGCCCTCAAATAACACAAATATAGGTAATATACCATACATGGAGCATATGGGATATAATCAATGGGAATTTCAGGATCCTAAAATGGAGGTACTGTACCATATAAGACCATATCTTGTGGGGTTATTCCCTTACATAGGCCATATATAGGCCTTATATATGGTAGGTACCTCCAATTCAGGTGCCTGAAATGGCCATTGATATGGGATATAATTAGTATATATATATAATTAGTACACCTTAGTACCATGACCCAGTCCCGAACCGCCCGAATAAAAAGGCTGCCCGGTGGCTATGTAACGTCGGAGCACGGGCTTCCTGGAGAAGAATAGCAAAATATGTCATGGGAAAATAATCTACAAATGGGAATGGGATTTAGCTAATTATCTACAATGGATCTACAAAATATAATATAAATGAATTAGCTAAATTATATTTTGTGGATATTATATTATCTCTAATTTTGATACTCTAATTCCAACAAAATAACCATCTACTTAAATATTATATAAGTAAATTTTCCAGATCCAGAGATATGCAATGATATTGATTTTTAGATATATTATGATATATTGATTTCCATTGATGTACCAATATAGACATTTGATAGGAACCCAAAAAAAGGATGGACATTGGTAAAAAATCAATCTAAAGCAATGAAGAATTACTTAAATCGGCTTCTTTTTGACCTTTTTTGGGGGTTACTATAAGGGAAAATCTATACAATCTATACACGAAAGTAGGATCTTGACGCCCAGAAGATCAGCCTTTCCAGAGTTTTCCCGTAAATCATGATTTCTTTAGCACGCCCTGTTGATGAAAACATATGGCATGATTTTAGGGTCCAAGAAACCCTGCTTGATAGTCATAATGGGCGACTGAAATGAAACCATTCTTCAGCCAATGAACATCACTATTGCGAAATCTATGGCCCACCATTCCCTTTTCCATGATTTTCCAATTTTCCACGATTCATGGTGAATCTTAGATACCTACCAAAAAGTCTCATTTCTAGCTGGTTAGGACGATTTTTTTCATTGATAGCAAACCAGATTTCCGTCATTTCGGTCTCCTGGAAGAGTTCTCGCACCATGCCTCTTCAGCCAGGCGGCGTCAAAAAAGTAGAGAAAAAATGGGGAAACCACTGTGGAATTCGTGAACAAAATCATTCCCAATCGTAGGTAAAATGGCAGGTGAATCCAACATTTCTGACATGTGATCCTGGAACATCCTGGAATGGATCATAGATCTAGTTCTAGTTGACTAACAGGAAATTCGACCCAACGCATCTTGGAGCATAGCAGTTGTCTCTATAAATGGAGGTTTTAGTGGGAACATCGTCTATATAAATGGCCAATTAATGTTTCATTGCCATGTTTGATTACCAAAGGATAGATATTTTCTGTGAAAAAAACAGTTCGTGGCTGGAGATTGAACATCTATAAACATTCATAGTATATAATCCCATTCCCTTCATATTAACACCTAGAACCATGCTTTAATACGCCAAGTCATACCCAGGCATTTTTTGGGTACCCTGCGATGTATGCCATAAAAACAAATCTGGAAAAATCTTTGAAGTAAGTACACTCTGGTAATTTAACATAGCTATTTCCATAGCTATGTCAGTTTACCAGAGGGTACATGTTGATCGAAATCGTCATCCTATGCTATCCTATGGTAACTAAATGGCACATGATTACCCTCTGGTAATCAAACATAGCAATGGAGAATCTCGTGTAAAGGCAGGTTTACATGAGAAACAACATCTATCCCATATGCTCCATGGTGCTGGAATATTTACCAACATTTGCCCTAAAAATCACCCAGTCATGTAGGAACATAAACCAGCACCACGGAGCATATGGGATTCGATGAAATTCTTCACGAGTGGAATGGGACGGTCGTTTGCTGAATTCACCAAACTTGGATATCTTGCGAGAAATGACATCTTGAGCTGGCAACAAGTCATGATAGTGTAGTATAGTGTAGAAAAAAACATCCCCAAATGCTTTACCTACTTTATATTTAGTGTAGTATATTATATATACCCTATGGATCCAAACACTGTCTGAGAAGGTACAAAAAAGCCTCCAAATTATAGTAAATTATACCCCAGTCCCACTTCCTAAGAAGGTACGACTGGATCCATAGGGATATATACCCCATTAAAATAACAAGAACTGATATTTTTCCTCTGGTAATTTGTTACATAGCGAACTGGAAAATCCACCCATTTTTCATGGGAAAACTCACTATTTCGACTGGGCCATAGTCCGTTGAGTCGGAATCGCCTTCGGGCAGGGTCTGCAGAAGCGGCATGTGGTTGCACAGTTCCTTGGTCCGAGACATGCCCAGCAAACGAACGTAGATGTGGAAGGGACCCAGTACCCGGCCTGGTAAACGTTTACAAAAAACTATGAAAAATCCACCCATGTTTAATGGGAAAACTCACTATTTCTATGGTCATTTTCAATAGCTATGTAACAAATTACCAGAGGGTATTTCTAAAAGAAATGATCATATCATAACAACTCTTACCGTTGGGTTCCCGAGTTTGAGAAAAATCTGTTGAAAGCTGAAGGGAAAACATATGTTTTATCCCAAGTGACTTCCCCATTTCTGTATAGTGGAATATCCAAGTAGGATAAGTGTAGTTCATAATATAGATAAGGGTAATCACCAATCAGTGGTTCTTAGAAAGAACACATACTCCCAATATTTTTTCTATACGATAGTGCTTTTTGAAATTGAAAATATATCCTAAAAATACCATGACATAATGACATATAACTTTGATGTTGAATATCCTGATGAACCAATGAATTTTCGGTACTGTACCTCCACACATTTTTTGACGGAGCCATTTGGTGGTGTAGAGTACCCCCAAGAAAGATCGACACGTGTTTCTAGGATGTCATAGATGATGTTTCCCCATAATTGGCAGGTGTCCAACTGATTGAAATCTATTCTTGAGTGTTGCCGAGAGCCGGAAAGAATAACATCTCCCAAATTTGAGGGTTAGAAGACTAGAGATTCCTCTAAAACTAGTGATACTCAGTTTTTTTTTTTAAGTGTGGGGTGGATGGTAAATAAAATCATCCAAAATTCTATCGATTAGGCCCCCATGAATCATCATGAATCCCCACTGATCCTCATCCACCATCTGCAGGCGACTTTCGCAGCTAGCCATGTTTGGTTACCGGAGGGTATATAGAATTTCCCCATTATGATGTATGGTGTATATATGTATACAAATATATATATATAGATAAATATATATATATATATTGCATATATATATATACATATTATATATATATACATTATATATATACACACCATTATATATATACCATTATATATATACCATTATTCTCCCATTGTTTTTGCATTGGGAATTCCCATCACTCTCTGGTCATTCAACAGTTTGCTATGCAAAATCACCTCTGAAAGTCGGTAAATCGAACTATGGCCATTTCCCTAGATACGTTAAAGAAACAGAGACCAAATCCCATGAAAATCCCATGACATCCCTATTTTTGAAGATTAAATTCATACTATCTATGAATATAGAATAGAAAACTACTCATAGACTATATGGCAGTGTGTCAAAACCTTGTACCCCTGGTGAACATCAAAATAGCTGGTAAATGGATGTTCATCCCCCTAAAAATGGTATTAATAGGTATTGATCCATACCCATATATGTATACATACACACATACTATAAACTATAGATATAGAAAACTACTAACAAACAACACCCCAGGCCAAAGCCCAAGCCAGGCATCGTTGCGGCGATGTTCTCGCTCCACGTAGCGTTTCATCTGCATGGTGTAGGAGTAGCTGATGCAGTGCGTGGCACAGTGCCTGAAGCGTGGCTCCGCAAGGCGCGACGCCAGCGATGGCTGGAAGAAACCATGGGATACCGATCCAGATGTTAACCAATCTGTAAGATGTAAAAAACTTAATTTATGCATCTAAGATGATTTAAAATTGAATAATGAACACGTAGTTATTACTTTTAGTACTTGTGTTTATCCATTAGATGAATGGTTACGGATCCACAAGAAATATATATATATATATATTCAAAAAAACACAGGCAGCCATAGGTAACCATAGGTGAGCATCCATCAAGTTGATTGCCACAAGAACAACCATAGTACTTATGTAAAATGCCAATTAAAAAATATATTGGAGATATCGTAAAAACCTGATTAGATGGATGGATAATAAGAAAACACACTTATTTACTTATAGATGGATAATAAGAAAAACAAAGAGCTGATATAGATGGTTAAAATAGCTGATAATATGTATAAATGCACATAAATGGTTTAAATATAAATTATATGATATAACCTTGCAATGGGAAAATCACTACCATCCAAAAATAGAGTTGTAAAATGTGAAATGTGTGTATATATATATGCATATACATAAGAGTGTATTATAAATATAGGAACAGCTACATTATAACTTATTATAACTATATACAAGATCTTGCCTTTAAACGCGTTGGCTAAGTTGGTTGATAAAAGTATATAGGTGAACAATGGGATTTATGGTAGAAGATAGACTAGTTGCAATATTTAAAAAAAACAGAGAGATGAACCAATCATCATTGCCGGATCCTAATTTAGTCAAATTGAAAAATAAATCCAGTCAAAACCACTCTAAACCATTCTGAACATGTCTAAACCGGCAAGCAGTGAAGGGTATTGCCTTAGGTATTTCCAGACACAGAGGGAATTCAATACCAAACGACCAAGTTCACCTTGCCCTGCTGTTTATTAACCATTTGGACAGCGGAAACCGCCGAAAAGCATCGTTGCTTTGTGGGGATTCCTATACAGTACTGGCTTATGACAATCCCCAATGTTCATAAACCATCGACCAGAATTTCTCCATGATATCACTCTTGTTTCATGGTAAAAAACAACTACCCTCCGGTAATCAAATGTGGCAATAGATAATTTACTGTACTATTTACAGATGATTTTCCCACAATAAAACAATGATAGGAGATTTCAGTTTGCCACGTTTGATGACACCGCATGGTGTTGATGCCTTGCATCCCGGGAATCCAAAAAATATTAAAAGAGCAAAAAAAAACGACTTGCTCGCCATTCATAAGTCAGACATAGTCAGCGCATAACCTGCGAAACCTGTGGGCGATTTGGCCATACCAGTGGCATTTTTCCAACTCTTTGCCGAAACACCCAAGTAGCTGGGCTGCTGAGCTTCACTAAAGATGATAGCGGTTTCTGGTTCCAACACCATAGAACAAAATATCATAAATATATATATATATATATATATATGGGTTTTGATCAAAATTCCTTTATCCGGGAACGGCCATTCTTCGCGAATAAAATTGTTACTTTCGCGAAACTTTCGCGAACTCCGTGTTTATCTTTCGCGGGGCCCATGTTGGCCAACAACACCTCTTATGAAGATTCGTTCACCACCTGCCAAATGACGCCAGAGAATCACGGATCACTTCTTGATAGCCTTTTAGACATGCAGCTAGCATCACGGAATCCCTTCTCAGGGCAGATTGTTGCTAACTAGGTTTTTTGGGTAAGGTTTACTGGCCCACCCCCTTCATATATTATATGTAATATACTGTATATATGTGTGATAATTCCCATGATCTTCCCCTAAAATGCTGGGTCTTTTCCACCCAACATGGCTATGGCTTCGTTTGCCACGCGACTTTCGCACGGACTGCAGGATTTTGGTGGTGCGCATGCGTTCGCGCGCCACATTGGCCATGGTGTTGGTCACGAAACTCACGAAGATCGAGCTGCAAATCCTGGACCGAACTAACGTTGCTTGGAACAACGGGGAGCCCCGTTAAAAACAACGAAAAAATTGGAGTTTCACCATCCAAAATATGTGAAAAGTGCTGGTTGAACTATAGAAACTTGTGGTTTAACCTGATTTAACCATGAAAATGATGGCTTTAAAATCAAACATGGTGGTTTAACTTGGAAAAAATGGGTTTTACCGGAAAAAAAGTTGTGGTTTCGCAATCAAAAAAATATGGTATTACCATCAAACATGATGGTCTAAACAAGGCCCCGACTACATGAGAAGATCACATGACACAATGTATATATGAAGATGTGACTTTCATGGCTTTGTGTGTGAAGATGCGACGTGCCTGAAATGGCTTTGGAAGATGGCTTCGAAGATGCTTGTTGCACTTGTCGAAACTCAAAACCCCAAACTTTCAGTAATCTTTTGCATGGCTTAGATATGTCGATATGTCCTTGAGTTGTTGTATTAGAAGTTTCTTGGTCTTTTCCAGGATTTTCCCAGAAACTTCTCCACCTTTGCCCCCCTGCCCTGGGCCCCCCTTTTTGTGGCCCGAGCATCAGCGCGGCACAGGTCCCAGCAATGCCCAGCCAACGCTCCGCGGCGGTGGTGAGCTCCACGTTGAAGCGAAGAGCCGAGGGCGGCAGACGAGACAAGGCCCATTCGAGGCTCCTGGCGCGCCAGGAAAGGCAGGCCTGGGATAGTCTAGAAATAAGTTTGGGATGTTTACCCTCTGGTTATTTAACATAGCTATTGAAAATGGCCATAGAAATAGTGGATTTTCACATTAAAAATGGGTGGATCTTTCCATAGCTATGTTAAATTACCAGAGGGTATTCTGTAATGAAAGATATAGAAGGGACCCAGTATTTCTAAAAGAGATGACCATATCATAACTGGTTGGTGGTTGGTATTTATGTGGTATTTTTCAGGTTGGTGGTAGAATCCTAAGCGTAGAATCCTACATCAAAACGATGTTAATCCTACATCAAGAGCCAACAAGTCTGTATAAACATAATCATAATCAACTGGTTGGTGGTTTCAACCCCTCTGAAAAGTATTAGTCAGTTGGGATGATTATTCCCAATATATGGAAAAATAAAATTCATGTTCCAAACCACCAACCAGTATTTATTTTGTAATGAAAGGTACTAAGAATAATTAGCTGAGAAGTATCTGTAGAAAAACTGAAGATGTTTCTTAACTATAGATACTTTGAACATATTCCAAGTATAATGGTACCATTAGTAGTGATTAATATGTCTGTAAATATATATATATATATATATATTTATACAGTAACTACATTTAAATATATGGATTTTAAAATCTACGAACTTGTATTTTAGACTTCCTCCGGGAAGGTTTTCCTTGGCCCGCCCGGCCATTTAAACATAAGGAATCCATTTTGTTTACACATACATTTATATAAATTAATATACGGATGGAATTGGTGTTTCATACTACCTCCAGCACGTCGCCATCTCGCCCGCCCTTCACATATCTAAACGTCTTTATATAGAGAGTAAATGGGGTTAATAGTATAACCAGGCTTCATCTTCACTTGATTAGACCTGTCAGATAGGTGATCCACCCCAAAAACATTGGTAAATCACACTGGCTAGCTATTTCAGGGGCAGCTATAATAAGGTTAGGGAAAGTTTCTGGGTTTTACTATACCAATGAAATTTTGAGGAAGTACGGTTGGATGGGGTAATACACAAATAATCAAACGTTTGGGGTGTCCGCCTTGTAGAAAGACTTCCCAGTAACCAACCATGGAAGGAGTACGTCAGCAGTGGGGAGACGTACTCCAATTCGGTGGTCATGGCAGCAGCTAAGGCATGATTGATAAGATAGTATACCCTCCGGTAAACTAACATAGCTATCGAAAATGGCCCATAGAAATAGTTGATTTACCTATTAAAGATGGCTGGATTTTCCAGTTCGCAAACTGTTAACGTTTACCAGAGGGTATCTGGGGTATGATATCAATCAGCAACTGATGGAGGAGATATCTATTGTGGACATTGGGGATATGAAAAACATCAGCTTTTATAGCTGGGAGTACGACTGTTATGTCTGACATCAAGTTGCTGAATTGAAAAAATCTCCCGGAGATGACGGTTTCTGTGAACACGGGCTATCCGCGTTTTTCAATGGATTGTCACCATGTTCGGATTCAAACTTAGCAATAAATTGCAGGTATACCCAATTTTGAGACACACCCATATGATAAAGATACAACTGGATTGTAGGGACTATTACTGAGGTCGCATTGAAACGGGATCCTTGTAGGGGCGGGCTTTTTTTCCAAGGTGGTGCCGGTTTATGGACTAACACAACTAGGGGGCACCTTATATTGATCAAGTTCGATGCTCCGAATGTGGCAACTGATGGGGTCTTCCCGTGTCCAAGGCAAATCGATTCAAATTTCATTGGAACAAATCATACTTATTCTTTCTGACTTATACCTACAGTAAATCAGTAATTACTAATTACCTATGAATGTTAGAAGATACTATTACAAACATGTCGATATAGATCATCCTTGAATCACCTTTCGGCATATCAAGATTTTGGTTTGTCTGAAAATAGGATACCCCCAATTCCTATGGACTTATTATCAGATGTCCCCATGAAAATTGTCATCTAGAGGGTATACCGCGGTACACCTCATTTCCAGACAAACCCATTTGAGTCACTGGCCACTGGCCAAGTATTTCTTGGCCAAGTCCCGTCTTCGCGTCTGGTAACAAAAGCTAACAAACTTTGGTCTGGTCTCACCAGGCTTCCCCAAATTTCGCCACTTCTAGCGGCGTGCCTGGTGTATTGTCTGCCCAATGATCGTTCCTTGGATCGTGAAACTTGCTGGTTCTTTTCCCGAACTTCGTGTTTTTTTCCCGAACTGGCTCTGAAAATTAGATCATTGGGTACTCCAAAATCTCCTGGTTGATGATCATTTCCTTATTCTTTGATGACCATAGGGCGGTTTTCACGCCATTTTCAGACACGCCCATGTTGGATACAAGATACTCACCATTTCATAGCCATATGATATGTATATACTATCATTTTACTAACTACAAACCATTTGCAAACCATAAACAACACACTTACTGTATTTACTACAATAAACAATAAACATATATATATATCACGAGATCGACGTATCTACTAAGCATTCACAAAACCCTCAAAAAATACTGCCTCAACCCCCCCAAAAAATACACAGTCAAAAAGAAACAAAATTACACCGGCAAGAGGCCCCTTGGCCAGTATGCGGGGTAGTCAATGTGGACACACTGTTTGGGGAAGAAAAAAAGAAAAAACTGAACATCAACAGCAACCAGGCATCGTGCAATCCTTCTGCCATGACCCAACCACCTTCAACATAGCCCGCCGCAAACCTGGGGCTAAAAAGCCCCAGGTCATGGGACGATTTCGAAAAAATCGCTGAAGAAATATGGGAAACTATGGATTTCTGTGAAAAACAGTTCGCTGAACATGTAGGAAACTATGGGAACATCCTTTGTGCTATCTCTTGACAAAATTGGCAGCTTGCATTACAGGATTGTGGGATGTAAGTCCGGCAAATTGATACTGATGTAACACCCCGTCCACTATGGTCTTCAGCACCTGACATCCAATTTTCATCAGCCAAGTGCAATAGACAATCTCCAATGACTCCAGTGGCAGCCACATTCTTAGCTGGTTGGTAGCTGTCCACATTGTCACATGATGATCTCAAAAACCTTGATCCATCTCTTTCGCGTACCCCAGTTGATTCTAAACATGCAGGAAATGGTACCCGAAAATCTCAAAAACACCAGGGTTTAGCCAGCTGAAACAAATCTTCCTCGATTTTCTCCTATCTTCTCCGTATAGTAGAGAAACGTAAGTGCCAGGTTGCCTGTAGCCAGCACAAGCGTTTGACAAAAAAAAAACGTGTTTGTGGATCAATATCCTCATAGTTGAGAGAAACAACACTCATTCCCGAGTCATAGCCAGTTAGTTATAGCACTGTTTTATTCTGCTTCCCTGCTGAAATGTGTATGTTTGACCGGTTTGTGAACCCCCAGCACCGCCACGTAATTGGTAGCCTTCCACAGCAATACTTCATGACTTTCCATCGAAGCCATCAATCAAATCCGAAAACCAAGAGGATCCGAGAGGCCAGAGGCTTCCCAAGACATGAACGGAGACGGTCATCAAAATCAGCACATGTAGCACGGGGCGGATCCTGAGTGGCCACATCACACCAAGTCTAACATGAAAATGGCTGGTCTACCTGACATCGTCATCACCATCAAAAAATAGAAATCATCATAGTTGACCAATGAAACAGAGGCTTTCCCCTAACATTTGAGAAAGAAACATGTCTAGCAAAGAGCACATGCCAATCAAGTTTCTTCACTTTTCAGCCACCAAAATCATCAGAGTGAAATGATGCGTTTCCCAACCCACTGACCTACCCTGATCTACCCTGACCCTCAGAAAAAAAAACATGTCAACACTTTGTAATAAACCATTCCTTGAGCAAAAAATCTTTAACCTTCATTAACTATATAATACGGTCCATTTACAGCCCCTTCACATCCCTTCACCAACCATTCACCAACCATTCACCAACCATTCACTAATTCCACGGATGGATCTACCAAAAAATCCGCCACAAAAACCATCCGCCCAGCATCAATGAACCAAACTCCGTCCGGAGAATGGTCAAACGACCCTCAACCTGGTCGCATGCAGGTGGTCGCAGCGCAGGTGGCTGGTCATCCACTGGATGACTGGGGGTTACCATGACTTAACGGAAACCTCTAAATGGGATATGTTGTTGATAAGCTACTTTTTTTATTTCTTGAAAGTTTAACATCGTTTACTGCTTGGTGGTTTCAACATGTCGACCTACCCCTCTGAAAAATGATGGAGTGAGTCGGTCAGTTGGGATGATGACATTCCCATTAATATATGGGAAACTAATCCAGCCATGTTCCAGTCACCACCAACCAGTTTAACAACCACGAATCAGTCGGAGAATCAGTCGTCATTTTTCCAAATTAAAAGAACAATCCACGGATCCGGAAAAGAGTGGGATGCAACATGACGGGGCCCTGAATTCAGGCCCCATGGTTGACCTCTCTGACTTTTCGCAACGTTACCCCTGGAAAAACAAACCACTTTGCAAAGGGATAAACATGGATAAACCTGGAAAACGGATGAATCCATGGCTCATTTGTCTGTAATGTCCCCCGGTCATTTGAATAGTTTGGTATGGAAAATGGATGAACATTGCCCATTTCTGGAAGATTTTCCAGTGTGATTTTCCCGTGGGCAAACTCTGAACACATACCCGACAACCACGAGGCCGGGGCAATTTGGCCCGAAGATATTCCAGTCTTTTGATGCTTGACCAACAACAATGAGATTTATACCGTGTAATTTATTTCAATTGATGAATCCATTTATGCATATATTTGTTGCATAATTCATCGCTAAGTTGGAAAACATATTTGATTTCATGGGCTGGGCCTTACCCCACACACCCATCGCCTATCCGGGAAGGGAAGCCTAACCCGAAGCCTAGGATTGATTGGTTCAACATGGGCTTTAGTTTTGATTGATTCAACATATTAATCTCAAAATCTTTAGTTAATGATTGATGTTAAGATATTTGAAGTATTCCCGGATATCTGATTTTTTCCATAGCTGAATCCAATGCTAAGTCCTGGATTCCGTTTAGAAACCACCACAAATCCGACTGAATTATGAATCGGGGGCAAAAATGATCCCTTCAATGGGATAACATGGCTGGATTATACGGAGGTTTCCTGAGTATCCTGAGTCATAGGGCTGGTTGGTGGTTTTAACAATCTTGAAAAATATTTGTCAAATATTATGGAAAATACCATTTAATACCATTATATAGTATATACCTTAATGGTTTTCTGGTTGGTGGTTTCAACCCCTCTGAACAATATTAGTCAATAGGAAGGATGACATCCCTTTTTTATTATGGAAAATAATCCAGCCACGTTCCAAACCACCAACCAGTAGGGCTACCCCCAGTCATCCATTTTTGGGCCCGGGATTTTCCATGTAGACCGCTGGCAGCGAGCCATGGCTTGACCTCTTGGCGCCTTCGTATAGCTCTCACCCTCACTGATCCTTGCAGCCCTAATATGAACATATATTGAATAGCACACAAGAAAAAAAAACATATACAACTCCGTTTAGTATTGGATCGGTTCATCACACTTGGGGTCCAGTCATGGTAGGTTTGATTGCACTCATTGGCTTGATGCTTTCAGATACGACCAGACTTCAGTCCAGTCGCTTCAGTCGCTTCTGGTCATTTCGCTATGGAAATCACCATGAAAGCCATGTTCGCTAAATCATCGAAGCCAACAAACCATGTTTATCCATTTTCTTCATCCATGGCGGATCTGGCGGACCTGGTATACAGCACTTCTCCAACAATTCGGCGTCTATCCGCCGCCTTGTCGCCAAGCTGCAAAGTTGAAGCCTTCCACAATTCTCCAGAGTCGAATGATTTGGAAGAACCGCAGCAACCTCGGGAAGCGCTGCGCTGGATTCCTCAAAACCACCGGTGTTGAGGGTTGACTCATGAGAGGACTTAACCTAAGACATCCTAAGACAATGATAAGGCCCTTGAAATGGAAAAACATAGATCTCTTCCCCTTCAAAACAAAATCAGGAGTTCCAATACTTCTTGAATCATCGGAAATTTGAACCCTACTTCAATTCCAACGGCCGTCCACTATCATCAACCTTCAACAACCCTTTCACATCAACAAGTCTCTTCAGAACATGAAGCTTCAACAATATCAACTTCAACAGACTTCTCAATAGCCTTGTTCAACTCCCAAAAAAGAATGAATCTGTTCATCAAAGCCAGAGCGAAGTAGATCTTTGAAGATGATCCAATCTTCAGGTGTCAACTCAGGTCTCTATTCAACTCGTGTTTTCAGATCCTTCTGGATCAACTGTAATACCCATATGCGCCATGGTGCTGGTATATTTACCTACATGACTGGGTGATTTTGTTCGGGCAAATGTTGGTAAAGATTCCAGACATGGAACATATGGGATACAATTAAGGCTATTTTAGGATCCCCATAGGATCCATGTATGGTATATATGCTAACATTGGGGGTATATTGATGGTAAATGTTACCATATATAGCATACATGGATCCTCTGGGATCGTTACCCCTACTAACCATGATTCCAGATGCTTCTTCTTCAAGTCCAAAGTACCGTATCATCCGCCTGAAACGGACCAGTCGCAAAACTCCTAAAGAAAGGGCCACGAAAATCGCTCGCGAACTTGCAGCCCTGTGTCCGAACGAACGAACATCGAGGTAGGGTAGCAATGTACTTGGATGAGTATAGATAATTGGTGATCATTGTTCTATTATTGTTCTATAATTGACAATTGATTGTTTAGATAATTGTTCTATGTTCCAAAAAAACACTGGATGATAAATTGATGATAGTACTATTTTCATCCTATGTTCTTCAGTGATCAATCTCTGAGGTGCAGAGGATAGCTGGCTCGACAGATGGTTCGCCATAACGCGCCATAACGCGCCATAGCCCCGACGATCCATGACAAGCAAAAATCACGTTGGATCTATTGTTTTGGGGGCGCCGAAATATAAATGTTGGGGATGGGATTGGTGGGATTAGCTCATGTTTTCCTGTATCATTGTATCAACATCTAACAAAAACACCAATTCACAGAATATTGTTCATTCACTAGTGAGAACGCTCAACAGTATGCAACATTAGCTGATACACCCCGGAAAACCCACGATGGAATCCTACCAACGCCATGGCGTCTGAACATAAGGTAGCCGTAAACCCACTACTTAATCATCAATTTGATTGTCATCACCCGGGGGTTAGACAAACCCCCAAATCAGACACTTAAGGAGCCCCGGCCGTCTGCTAAGAAATCAGTTTTTTTGGTAAAAATGGCCCACTTTTTATTGAGGCTCAATCCCTATCCAGGGTGAAATCCACATATTTCGATGGTGACGTGTCGATTTCTTTCATCTTCACCTTGAAATCAGGTAATAAGTTAATTCATGAAGATATGCTTTTCACCGCCGCAGTTTCAAGATCATATTCCTCGGAAATTCGGAAAATTCGGTGCTCCTGTAGGTTGGTCACCTTTCGAGGACATCACGACAATCAGGTCCGGCACCAACATCATGAGGTCGAAGAGAAACCTGGAGGCCATGACATTTTTCCGCAACTGGAATTGTTTTGTGAATAAACACATATAAACAAGTTTTTGTCTTAGTTTTTTCGAAAAAAGTTTCTTTGGAAAAAAGTTGATCCAGTTAAGTTACGCTTCTCTGTATTTATTTATCTGTCAGGTGAGGGTTGTTAGATTTTATCAGAGCTGTTCTCCTCCTCCGCCTCCGCATCCTCCTCCTCCATCTCCTCCGCGTCCTCCTCCTCGCAGTCCAGATCCCAACCGCGACTTCCAGATCCCAGTGGGCACTGCCGGACCTCCACCGCGAGCTCCAGATCCCAGTGGGCACTGCCGGACCTCAACGGCGAATTCCAGATCGCAGTGGGACTGCCGGACCTCAACCGCGACTTCCAGATCGCAGTGAGCACTGCCGGACCTCAACCGCGACTTCCAGATCGCAGTGAGCACTGCCGGACCTCAACCGCGACTTCCAGATCGCAGTGGGCA
>Ga0126342_10004614_pt1 | contig 23626 bp, 21 predicted proteins | sample Cyp1metagenome_FD_92528 | JGI IMG/M metagenome (GOLD analysis project Ga0126342, IMG submission 92528) | Coral microbial communities from Lord Howe Island, Old Settlement Bay, Australia - Cyphastrea 1 metagenome | ecosystem: Host-associated > Invertebrates > Cnidaria > Coral ...
GTACAAGACTGTTCAAATAAACTATTGCAGAAAGGTATTGTGCGTCACTGCATAACCATGTGTTTTGACATCTGTACCATTAACATACGTGTGAGCATTCGGGTTCGTGGGCTTCATCTTGTTCAACATCTCAACTTCGAAATGTGCTTCGCGCCACAACGGCGTGCACTTTTTCGACATCTCAACTCCGAAAAGTGCTCGGAAGCTGAGGTGTTTTGCACATTTTGACTTCGAAATGTGCTTCGCGCCACAGCGGCGTACAATTTTTCATCTCTCATCTTGCCAGATGGCTCCGCACCCGCCGCTTTAGCGAGCCTACTTTTCGACCCTCCGGGGCCACAAATCATTGGAAAAACCCAGTGCTTCGCGCCTTGTCTACTTTTCGCGCACCTTGACCTTCTCTCTTCTCAGTCTTTCTTTTCTCCTCTCTGACCGTTTTCTTTCTTTTTCTCTTCTTTTCTCTGATCGTTCTCTTTCTTCTTGCCTTGCGTTGTCTTGTCTTCTCTTCGCTTCTCTTCTCTGGCTCTTCCCACCTCTGTTTCTTCATCTGTCCATACTGTCGGAAGTTTGACTTCTAAACTTCCTTCGATCATGCTTCGTGCATGCCGTTTGACATTTTGCAATTATTCTTGGGGTTGCATTTTTCAAAGTGAGAGCAGCAACCCTGGATCCACAATGATCCACAGTCAAGTGTTTCATACTTCGCTTGTCGGGCGAGCTGTGTATCAAAGTCCGGTGGATGAGACAATCTGTGACCCACTTCCCGTGTTGGCGGATTAGTGCGGCAGCGCGTTAATGCTTCAGATGGGTCCAATACGCCATAGACGCCTTCAAAGGGATGTTGGTAGATCGACCATGTGGAGCACCCAACAATTCGAAGTGTGATGCGATGACTCAGATGACGACAAGATTTGCTTAGAGATCGGTTGCCAATTCTGCCTTCACGAAATGTCCGTCTAATACAACCGATGTCACCTCCGCCATGTATTCTGTTAGTTCAATCCGCTTGTGGCAAAGGCCATCGGCATCGAGCTTCCAAAAATAGGAAGCCGCATTTGTTGCGAAGTGTTTGATTGAAAAAGCGATGTGGCCGGTCTTTCGACGTTTGGCTCGTTGACAACTGCACTGAGGCGTTCCTTCGTGATGGCGTGATGGTGTAGATTCAGTGTAAATTCAATCCAAATCCAGTGTAAATTCAGTCAAATCCCAATGAAAAACATGGAAAAACATGAAAGATGATTATGATGATGCCACTCTCTGCTGATCAAAATGAACCTTCGGTTGGCAACAGTTGGCCTTGCCTTGGACCAGGTGCTGATCAACTCTTCTGATCGCCGTGATGCAAAGTTTCGGGACCGTGAAACAAGGGATGGCCTCGGATGGCGTGGGACGCAAATGAATGCACCAAGTCGTGTTACGATGTGCTGGCCAATATTTAAATTCAAAGGATAGTATTGATAGTGGCGCGTCAGACACTGCATGCTGGAATTTAACTAGGACAGCCTGGGTGCATATAATTGGATGTTATATATCTATACATATGTATATATATGTGTGTGTGTGTGCATATGATGTATATATACCGGATCATAGTTTGGGACGTGGGACTTTGTTCAAAGAAATGAGAGAGTAGATTGCTCTTAGGGACCGGTTTCCGGCAATTAAATCATATTAAATATTAAAAATATATTAAATATTAAATTTAAAATCTCCGGATTGTGTCATATTTTTCCCTCCGGGTGTGCTGGAGACTAAAACCGTCTGAGTTTCCGCAGGAATCCTTGGAAAACGAGGTGAACATCATGAGCCTCGGCAGCCCCGGCACAAAGGGTGCACAACAAATATGAGGCACTCTGGTATCCGAAGGCCAGCACCCCGCCAAGGAAAGCGCTGAAGCATCCTCACATCGTGGAGTATTTAGGGCACCTTGGCCTTGGCATCAGCTTACCTCATGGGTGTTTCTGTGTGCCAAACACCCCTCGACCAAAGGCATGACTATTTGGACGAATGCCTCTATTTGTATTTGGAGCACGTGCCCGGTGGCAGCATCACTCAGGAGCGGGCAAGCAAAATGCTGCAGAAGTTTTGCGATTTTTGGGGTCAGTTGAGACCTGACGCGACTAAAAAAAGTGACTTTCAGACTCCTTCTTGAGGTCGTTTCTTTGCAGGTCTCAAGCTGGCTCCAAGGGGCTACCAGCTCATGTAGGAACAAAACATTGTCAGATAGAACTTGAAAGGGATCGAAGGAATCCATGGAGACAAATCTAGGATAAAAAAAGCTGCAGAAAGGTGCACTTTCAGCAGCTCCCGGCTGCACTGTGTGTCTCAACATTTCCAACAATGACTAAAAATTAGAAGTTATGAAAAAGTTATATGCAGATGACTAAAGTGACTAAATGTCAATTCAGCCGAAGCGAAATTGCTTGGAATCTGGACGGAGGCCTTGAACGATTTCGGAGCATTCGCAGAGAGCCTGATGGCTTCCTATGCACGACAGACCTTAGCTGCTCGACAAAAATGGTTTACTGGGTCTGTCTCGGGAATAGGGAAAAATGCCATGGCTGAAACAAGACTCTCCCAGTTCCGCTTGAACTTTGCCCATGGTTTTTTTGGAATTACTGCGTGGTCTCTTGTAGTCTTTTCCAGGAGGGAAGAGAATCAACAGTTTTTGTCTCAGTAGTACATGTGAGAGATGTTGAGAAGAACAAGTGGGGATGCATGCTGCAAAATTTGCAGCGTTTGATTCTCAAGATTGCAATAACAGCCTGTATGCAGTATGTAGGTCCTAGGAATTTCACGCGAGCTGTTTGTTTCGCCAAGTCATTGTAGTGCATGTCTCATTCTTTCCGAGGAAGGGCTAGAGTATCTCCACACCAGGGAGCCAGCAGTGATCCATCGTGACATCAAGGGGAGTAACATCCTCATTGGAGATGGCACCTTGGCAATGCAAAGATTGGTGGGAACGCGTCAAAACGTTTTTGCAATACATGTTTTTTAAAGAACTTGCTGGATATTCAAATTATTCAAGGTAGAGGCATGAAACTTCAACATTTGCTTGGCAAGGCCGAACATGTCATGGGGATTCCTATCCATGTGAAAGCTGATGTTGTAGAATTATCTTTCATTTTGATCATTTTGTATCCGTTGATGTGCAGCAAATTCTTCAGGTGACACGGTGAAGCTGGCAGATTTCGGCTGCTCCAAGCGCACCGACGAGACCTTGACGTGCCTCGAAGTCTCGAAGTTTGATGCAGCTAGTGGTTGAAGTCATTTGAAGCCTATATCGTCAGATGCCGTAGATGCAGCTTTCGCGCCTCAAGTGCCAGAGGAGATTGGATATTGGGAGATTCAATGAATCTAAGATTTACATATAAGTATATCAATAGTATATCAATAGTATATCAATAGTATATCATAGTATATCTAAGTTATCCAATGAATCTAAGTATATCTAAAGTATATCTAAGTCGTCTGAGTTTAAGAATGATTCACAGCTGTGCCAGGCACACCATGCGGGGCTCCATCCCCTGGATGGCACCAGAGGCCAACTAGCACGGGCCGAGAACGTCACCAAAACACCGAGCTGGATATGCCATGGACAGAGACTGTGCAATCAATACTTTTGTGAATATAATAAATATAATCTATTAATAGTCTATAATATAATTGGCCCATATATAATGTAATATAATTGTATATTATAGATATATATATATATCCATATGTGATATCACGGTCAATATTATATTCCATATACATTATATTCAGAGACTGTTCATTATAATATGTGATATCACTACAATATATTACAATGTAATATGTAATAGTCTGTAATATAATTGGCCCATGGGTCATCACGACTAATTCCATTGGAAAAGTCCAATAACTCAGAAATCATCACATTGTGATTGGAGAGGCTGTGCAGGCTGAGCTCTTTTCGCTTCACGACGTCACGACAGGTCTTGGCGCATTCCCGTTACGGCCGCGCTGCCGATCTCTGGAGCTTCGGTTGTGTCGTCATCGCCGCCTGGCTCAGCATAGCTCATAGTTTGTTAATGTCTTGTGGTTTGGGTGTTTTCCTGCCTTCTTCAAAATACATCACAATCCCTCCTCGTTGATCAAACCCTTTCGCGTGTTGCGATAGCATCAGTGAAAAGTCTGTGAAAAGTGTGGATTTTTGTTGATTCGTCACAAAATGTCACAAATCAATACAAATCATTGCACCAATTTGTCGCCAGGAAATGGGCACCGCCAATGTGCCGTGGGGGCGATTTGAGTGGCTTGAATGCAGCCCAGATGGTTGTTGTTCGCCATTGTTCGCCATTGTTTGCTTGTTTTCAATGCATTTTTGCAAGAGGTTTGTCCAACTTTCTGTGAAAATCTGTGAAAGTCTTGTCCTCAAGACTCAAGACCTGTGCAAAAATGGGCAGGCATCAGATGGCAGCACTGGTGAAGATTGGTCTTTCACAGGACGATGGCATACCACGACCGTAGGTTGGTGAGAAAACAAATTGGTTTGACTTAGACATGAATACTTAATAATACTTATGAATTCAGGACAGTTTGCATGAATTGTATTGAATTGTCAGACAACCCATTTCAAGGAGTTTGGATAGTTTGGATAGTTTGGTTTGCAATGCTGGCTGTGATTCCATTCGGAGGAGACGCCACCACTGCCGGAGCAAGTGAGCGGAGAGTGCAAGGACTCCACAATGCACACGATGCACACGATGCAACTTGTGTCGTATCGTGACGCATTGTGCATCGTTGTGCCATGTTGTGCCATCGTTGTGCCATCGTTGTGCCATGTTGTGCCATGTTGTGCCATTGGGATCCATTGGGATCCATTGGGTCTTTCCGCGTGCCGGTTTGCGCCTCCTTTTGCGATGCTCAAGTGAGGACTTCCTCAATCAGTGCATTCGGAGAGACCCAGCCGAACGTCTCAGTGCTACTGACCCTTGGCAGTTGAATCCCAAACGTATTTCTTAGATTTTCTTTGCAGAGAACTAATTCAGTGGACATCTTGAGCAAGGAGTTGAGATAGTTGCAGAGAGTTACAGATAGTTGAGATCGAATCCTTTTGGGCAATGCCGGCAGGATCCGTGGGATCTCCGTAGGATTTCATTGACTGCACTTTACCAAGGAGATGCTGCAGCACGTCTGGCTCAACACCCTCTTCGATGATTGGGATGACACGTGACGTCACGGCTTTGTTGTGCTGACTTCACCATGCTGAAATGGCAAAAGATGTTGAGATGATGAAAAAAATGTAAACATATCAAGATGATCAAGATCAAGACATTCTTAAGACATGCTTAAGACATTCTTAAGACATTCTTAAGACATTCTTAAGACATTCTTAAGACATTCTTAGATTCTACCTCCGATGGAGAGAAAATGAGACAAAACTGGTGTCAATTGTGACATGCCATCCCGGCAGATAGCCACCACTAGGTCACCTGAGGCGACTTGGCAAAACTGCAACGCCTATGGACTGGCGATGGTGTTTTGTTGGCAAGTTGAGCTATCGCTATCGACAAGCGCCGGTTGCGGCATTTGGTAGCCGTGCCAGAGCAATGATGCTCACAGAAATATTTCAATTTGAATAAAATGCAACAAAATTGGAATATTTCTTCGCTTTACTTCCACGCTCGTCTCAAAATCACCCAGAGATCCAAGCAGAGATGGCTGCAGGCACTTGGCAATGACTTGGCGCTTGGATGGAAATCCTGGACGCGACAGCGATACGCCTAGATTATCCTAGATTCATCTAGATTCTAGATGCGCCATGCTGCGCCATGATGCGCCTAGAACGTCTAGATACGTAGGCAATCGTAGGCATCCAGTCACAATCAGCCTGGAATGTCGAGGATTTCTGCCGAAATCGGAATCGCGAACGTTTCTGGACGTTTCTTCATCCCAGCTTTCCACACGCAAAGCTGACGTGTTGGCAGCGCAGGCGCCATTAGGGCACCTGTACAGAATGTGCGCAGACAAAAATGGAGCCATGACAGGCGCCGCCAGCCTCAGCTCACAATTAGTTCATGCTTTTCCCATAGTTTTTCCCATAGTTTTTCCATATTTCATGAATGAATCATGAATGAATCATGATCCATTGAATCCATTGAACCCATTGAATCAAGTCCCAGCCCTTCCTTTTCCAAAAGATTCAGAGGGTCACGTCAATCAGCTCAGAGCTTTGCCGACCGCAGGTCAGCCTCTGCCGTTTCTGCCGCCCGAAGCCACGGTGATGCCACGGTGATATTGAAATCGGTACCCATCGGTACTGATACCACTGTGTTTTAATTAGTCATATTTATCACATGATTCACATGACGTTTGCAGTAACTGAGACCCATCATCTTCAGGCTGTGAAACACTTGATCAGACTCGTTGGCTGCCTTACTTGATTCCCTTCCCAAGGCCTTTGTTTCAGATTGTGTTAGTTTTTGTTTCGACGGATTTGTTTCCCAGACCATACTAACGACCTGGTCGTTCATACTTGGAAGCGTTCATACTTCACACAAAATGCATACGCCAATGATATACAACAGTAATCGCCAATCATCGCCAGTATCTCAGTCCCCATATCGCCATCGTCCCCACTCGGATGGGGCCATCGGGTCACAGCATTGGAGCTCGCCACCAAGGCCTCCAGGCGGTTTCGCTCCCATGGGATTCCCTGGTATGGCACGGTACGAGAGCCTGGAGAAATGGAGAGAAATGGCGGAAGACCAAGGGACCCGCATGACCCGCAGACCGCTGGGAAAGAAAAAAATTGAGGCCTTTTTTCACTTGGATCTAACTGGATCTACAAATTAGAAAGGGCTAACACATTCGTTTACTAAGCAGACCCGGAACGACTTGCCGCCTCAACTTTCCCAGGCCAATGGCTCCAATGGCTCCAATGGCCCCCATGGCCAGTCTCTCAGAGAAAGGTCACACCGCAAAGCGACGTCAAGCGACGCCAAGCAAGGCTCCAATGGCACCAATGCCAATTCCACAGGCCAGTGGAAAGAGGATGGAAAAAAAAAGAAGAAAATCATAGTTTGCATCCCATCCCTTGGCAGGCTCCTGCTGCCCCCACCTTCACTGAGGACGGGGAACTGATCAGGGTTGCCTTTCAGTTTTGCATGCGCTGCTTACAGAGTGGCAAGAACCCAAACACACTTTCCAATCAGCGCCCTTCCACAATCTACTGGCCGTTTCTAACATTTTCTAACTCATTCATGACCAGCAAATTCCACCAATCAAGATCCACCCGCTCCAAAGACCAATCCCAAAAGTTTGCCTACTCGATATCCCATATATCCCTCGATATCAACCGGAGGAGCAGAAAGCCAACATGGAACGCTTAGCACAGCTGCCACCCACGGAGCTCGAGAAGTTGCCCAGCAGCACCAAGGCGTGGTGCATCGTGGTGCCAATGGGATGTTGCTGACAGTTGCTGACAGGGACATCGTGACATCAACACGAGTCACTCGTAGTGGATTACAAGAACGGGTCAACAATCTTAAAAAGCATATGGCATATGACTTTATAATAATACTTTATATGACTTATTTGTTTACCACGTCTAGTCGGAGTCCAATCCCTGTTGAATGTTTGCTACAAGGATCTTCAAAACATCACAGCTTCCGAAATCTGGAAAGACCATGAAAAATCCGTCTGGCTGCGCAGCTGCGCAGGTCCAGCTCTTGGAATACCTGCAGAAGTGTCCCAAGCCGACGGATTCCCGTGTGAAGGCTGAAATTGTGAAGTGAAGTGCCAAACCCGCAAGGCATGCAAGCAGCAAGCCAAATGTGAAAATACATGAAAAGATCATGAAATGACACTGCAGAGGTGGAAGTTGATTTTCAGAAACATTGTTTAAACATAGTTGTACTGATGGGATGCTATGTGTTGCCATGAATATCCATCAATACCACTAAATACCACCGTCCATCACCAAGTAGCTTTCCTAGCTTTGCAGCCTGGTGAGTGTAATGGGCCAACGCAAAAAGTGCCCAGCCCTTTCACAGTGAGGAAGGTGAAGACATGATGATGATGTCCAGGATGTCATACAAATCACGGTTTGAAAACGGCACGGAGGAACAAAGAGCATCCATAGAGCATCCATGTGTGGACTTCATGGGGGGGGGCAGGGCGGAACAAAAAATGGTGAGAAACGATATTTGGGGGTCACAGTTGCACCTTCGTTTAACTGCATTGTTACAGCTGTTTTGAGAATTGAATTTTGAACCTGGAACCTGCACAGCTGGCATGGTCGGGTTTTTCCCTCAGGTTAGCCGAGCAAGTGCATGGGTACATTCAGATTACAACGCTATACAAAGCCATACAAGGTCTATTCGCTGTAATTTCACATGTTGTTGATCACCAGAACTGTTTTGTGAAAAAAAAATGTATGCAAATGTGAATCCCCGATTTAAAGGCAGGCTAGATTATTATGAAAAGTGAGAGGTAATCTCAGTTTCAGGGCCAATTGGCATGTTCGATCCACATGTGTGTTTTGCACCTTTTCGCAGCGGTTGTTTTATGATTTTTATCATTTGAAAGTCATTTGTTGCAATGGCAGCTTCGCCATGTGCGGCCTTGCCGCCTGGCGCCACACGCATTGCAACATCAAAGACCCCGCTTGTTGCGGTGACACGGGTGACGGCCCAGTAGCCCAGTACAAGAAAATAAACAGAAAACAAAGATGTCATACAGCGATTGCCTCCATTTTCATCTTCATCCTGATCACTCGTGCTTCTCTGTTCGCCCTTTCAGGTGCCTTCAGTGACAACATGGCAAAACGCTGTGTTCAAGCACTGGGTATGGTTAGCACCCGCACTTGCTGTCCCAGGCACACTGTTTGTTGCTACTGCTGAGTCTGTGCTGTGATTTTGACCAAGGTGGTGCATTGCCAGAAGGTTTCAAAGATTCAGCAACGTTGCAGCAACCGTTGCAGCAGCACTCCAACCTGACACTGAAACTGCTGCCAGGCCTCCGGGTTCATCGGCATCGGGGCAGACGGGGCAGACTGCTACGCCGGACACGGCGGCGCGGAAGCCAATGGACTGAGGTGGGAAAGACGCTGAAGTAGACAAAGGTAGACGTAGACGGCGGTAGACTGTGGTTGTTGCTGCGGTCCGTGACTGTTTGAATTTGCAGAGACCAGAGACAGCAATGACCCCAAGCACAACAGTTGTGTCAGGTGGCCGGTTGTCCAGTGTATTTTCCAGAGGCACGGACAGATTAAAGGGTGTTCACAGCAATCAAAAACAGCTGGAAATAGGAACGGATGAACAGGGATAGGCTGAATGATGCTGGATAGGTGTTTCTGAAATTTTCCAAAGTTCTTTGTTGGCAATGAATTCCATGGAGCCAAGGGTTGAGATGTATTGAGATGTGACGTGACGTGGTCGCGGCTAAGGCCGAGCCGCCTTGCTGTTTGGTGCACTTTGTGGGTGGTGCCATCAGCGGCTCCCTCCCCCGCACTTCGTGGCTTGGATAGAATCGGATAGAAGCACTGCAAGTTAGGTATGGATGAGTTAGGAGTGTTGATTTGCGGCCCAAAGATGTTCCAAGTCGGATTGGAGGATGTTTGAGCAACTGTGGACTTTTCTTGAAGTTTTTGGAAATGCCAACAAGAGATTGATCTATTCTGTAGTATGTGGTGTATGTCAAAGAAGGGGACAGGTCCAAAGATCATTCTACCATAGCATATATTGTACCAAGCGGCATGTTGAAAAATACAAATGATAGGACACACCGGATGTCAACACATTTTAGTGATTTTTCACGGGTGTCCCTATCCACAGGTACAGCAGATTCCTTGAAGCCATCGCAGAAGAGACAGGTGCAGACCTTGCAGTGACGAGTTCGTTCCATGTTCTTAACATGTTTAGATTTGCAATGTATAAATTTATATAACAACAATATTTTATAATTTGTTCTTACAATTTTTTTGCATTCTCTCTCTCTCTCTCTCTCTGTGTTCACAGTTTGACATGTTACTGCCAAAAGCAGTATCGTGCCTGATCGTGTAGCGTGCCTAGTCACTACTGTAATCCTTGAGGTGCCGTGGTGGTTGCTACGCCTTTGAACTCCAGCTTCGACCACGACCTTGCTGCCAAAGAAGTCGGCCATTCAGAATCTCATGTCATGCGAGTCATGCGAGTCATGCGAATCGTGCGACAGCCAAGTGATGAGTTGCACAAAAAGCAAGTTCTGCTTCCCAGGCAGCAGAACACATGGACAATGTCCTACTTTCTTTGCAAAGACAAGGCCCGGTGCACATTGCAAGGCAACTTTGGTCTCCAGAATTGCTTAATGCAGTTTCCAAACTCAAACCATCTCAAATCGATTTTTCAATATATTTCAATATGTTTCCATCAAACAGTGATTCATAGTGATTCACCTATTTAATTTAAATACCTCTGGAATTCCTCTCTGGACTTCGGTCAGACGCCAGGCCTTCGGCGCTTGGCCACGGCGCCAATCTGGTCCTGTGGCCATGGCACCGGTGCCGTGGTGCAGCTCCTGGTGGCGACCCGCCATCGCCGGGCAGGCGCCATGGGAAGTGTTATCCAAACTGCAAACGATGACATCACTGCAATATGTGTACATAATTGTACATATTGTAGTTGCAGATGGGTGTTTCACAACTTTTTGCAGAGTTCAGAATGTTCAGAAATCGGAAAAAAATGTGGCACCATCATAGTGGGATTGTCCTCAACATTTTGTTGAATGACAGCAAGCCAGCCTTTGCGAGAACATGGGCGACCCCACAGACACAACGGGCGAGTAATTGGCAAATTGGGTAGCGAGTTGCCAGCATTGTTCGGCAGGTTTGGTTCTTCTGGGATTGACGCCTGCACGCAGCCTGCCTTTGCCAAACTTACCGAAGCCTCTGGCGAGACTGCTGAGTGCCCTGGCAGAGAGAAGTCGGAAAACGAATGAATGATTGTCAAAGATCTATCTCAAGGATTGTCAAGGCACCCTTTTCTGGTTCCAGCCAAGGTGGAGGGCTAAAGCGCATCTCTAAGAAGCAGCTGAAGCAAGGTGCAACAAGAGAACGGAAGAAGCAATTTTGGATTCACAGCAGATTTCACAACTCAAAGCTTGAAGAGTCTTCCTGAGCGTGAGCTGTGATTTTTCTACTGATTCAACTTGATTGAACAGAATTATTGTGTTTGGTCAAGGACTCAATGTTGTATGATGTTGTATGTTTTCGAAAGGCTTACTTCAGGACTTTCCTAGTTGAGCCCTTGACACTCTTTGAGGCGGCCGTTTTGCTGAAGCCTTGCTCCGTGGTGTGGCAGAACTGAACTCATCTGCTGCAGAGATGGAGACGACAAGTCCAACATGGCCCAAGCTGTTGAAGGTGGGTCCGGTTTGGCATTGGAGATGTAGACATGGATAGACATGGATAGACATGGTGAGTTCGGCGGTGTCTGGCCGAAGTTCAATCATTATGTTTTTTGATTGCTTAGAAATCTTAGAAGTGTAGAGTTGCGAAGTTGCAAGGTTCAGAACTGTTCAGAACTGTTCAGAAATGCAGCAACACAAGAACTCGGCAGAACTCCCATCACATTGTTCTGCCTTCGCCTTCGCCTTTGCCCTGCCTTGGTACGTTGCAGGCATTGGAGTCCTCGCCGCGTGGCGAGGTGTCCAACTTCCCTGCACAGGCGACATTGTGTGTGACAAGCCTGGAACACAATTGAGAATTCAAAATATTCAAACAGCTTGAGAAGATTTCAAAATATTTCAAATATGTTATGTTCAAACACATTGGAGAAGAATCAAACTGAAGCAAAACTCATGGGCAATGGGCTAGCATAAGATGGAAAAAGATGTAGAGAATTATTTCGAGGAACACTTTGCGCAGACGCCTCACTGTCCTGTCGAGAGGTTTTCCCTGGCATCCTTTCGCTAGCTGAAAATGTCCGGAACTTCACCCCAAGCCGGGAGGAGCAACGACAGCTTCATGGGAAAATTTGATTTTGGACTTTTTGACCTTTAAAATATTATAAAATATTTTAAGTATTTTATATACAATTCATTATGTGAATTTGCTATCAGAACTTGACACAGATAACCTTTGGCACTGCACCTCCTTAAGGGCTGCAGAGTTTCCTTGGCCCGGCAGGAACTGGCAGAACAGATCCGTGCTGCCGCAGCCCTGCCAAAGCGGCTGCTGCTAGTGGAATTCAGCAATGACCCGCAGGCGCCGTTTGTCCCTTCGTCCTATGCAACCTATGCATATGCGATGGTCATCACATTGCAAGTTTTTCAACGAATCCCAAGAGTTTCTCCAGACCCACGTGATTCATATTGATTCATCCGTATTCATCATGATTTCACTCCTTTCAACTCCTTTCAACCGTTCAGGACGATTCAGCTTGGCTCTTGCGTCTCGACCGATTATGTTGCAGTGCATCAGAGGGGTGCTTGGGGAGCAAGGTCTAGCCTATTAGCATCATTTAGCATCTATCAGCGCCAGCTTAGGGCATTAGTTGCGGCATTCGGCAGCTTTGGTGATTCCTTTTGAACTTCACAAGATCTTCCGCCATAGTTTCGGAAGTCCGAAGTTTCTCTCAGGGCAGTTGCAAGGAGTTGCAAGGCTGTGGCAGGTTACATTCGGATGACTTATTCACTTATTCGGTATCATTCGGCTGTGACCGTGGCTGCCCAGGTCGGTGCTGGGCTGCCAACAAAAGGAACCCCCACAGGCCAGGCCGTGGCTGGGCCGTGTAAGCTGCCAAGTCATTGGATTCCGTTGACAGCTCATATTGGATTGCGCTGCAAATGTTCGTTAATCTTCGATATGTGTTAGATATTTGTTAACTGTATTTAACTGTTAACATTAACATTATTAACATTTGCATGTCAACAGAACGTTGCGAGTATCAAGAGAATTTTGTCCCTTGATCCACCTTGATCAGGACGCTTGGGATCCTCTAGATGCCATTGAAGCGGAGTTGGAGAAGGACAGCGCTGAGATCATGGTCAAATGATATGAAATGATATGAAATGTGAATAAATGTGAAACAGCGAAAATTGAGGCATACTGAGGATAATCTGTTTCACATATGCCTATCACTTCAGTGCACCAATGGGTCTCGATACCGACAGGGAGCAAGAAAAGATTTTGAAAGAGACAAAATCTAGACATAGAAAGACATCGAAAGACGTTTGATGTTCCTGGTTTTCGGTTCAACTCGTCCCGCCTCCGCCTGGGAAGGAGCTGGCCAAGAGCCTCGAGGCCGGGCGATGTCAGTTCCTGTCACTGGCAGTCTCCACGTCTCCCGCGTATTACGGAGGAAGCCTGGGAGGAGTCCGACGAGGAGCAAGAGGAGGACGAGGAGGACGAGGAGGACGAGGCGACAGCCCAACTGAGAACTTAGAGCGGTGTGATGTGCAGGGTGCTTAAGTCTGCTAAGTCTGCTAAGTTAGCTCAGCAAGGTATCCAGGACCATCGACCATTTTGCACAGGAGATTTCTGAAGCCCGGAAGCAGCTGGAAGCTGAATGGGAGGCCGACGATGGTATTCAGGACCGTCATGGAGTGTCCAAATTTCGCCATGGGCAGATCCAAAGATGGATCGATCGATCAAATGTGATCAAACCATTCCATTCCACTTTCTCCACTTCCTAGCGGTCCTAGCGGTCTTAGCCATAAAAAGCATCCACCGCCTGGTCTAACTCAGGAGTGGGAAGAAGATCAAGAGCAACCGCGAACAGTGGAGACACCCGGCAGAAAAGAAGATTCTGCACGCAGTTTTGCAGTTTTGTTTGATGAGAGCATTGTTAACGTTATTGGCAAAATTTGGCAAATATCACAGACATTGTATCGATCTGTATCACTTGTTCCGGTTTGACTTGGTCTCAAGTTTTCACTTGGTCTCAAGTGTGAAGCCGTCATCATGCTGTCATCCTGGTCATTGTTGGCAAAGTTTTGTACTGTGAAAACCCTTTGAGAAGGCATTGCCCCAAGGTTGATTAGATTGAAGGGTGATTCCTGGATACCCTTGGAATCTTGGCACAAAAGTAGACAAGCTAAGGCAAAGATGGCCAAATGCATCTTACATTCATACGTTGTAGTCTCGCTGAGCATGGCAGAAGTTCTTGTGAAAGTGGCATGGATGTCACCAAACAGCCAGACAGTGGCAGATGACGAAATTCCAGCTTCTAGCAGCTTCCAGCAGCTTCCAGCACTCATTTTCCATATTTTGCCATCGCCAGAGATCGCTGGAGCTAAGGATTTTCAGGATGACTTGGATCAGATTCCAGGGGCCGTGGCACGGTTCCTGCGCCGGGAGGCACCGCCCCAAAGCGGCGGAGCGGCGCTTCGCGTGGCAGGAGCATTCGCGCTGAAGGCGAGACTCTGTCGCATGAGTAATGTCAATAACTTCAATAACTTCAATAACCAATATGACCCGATATGAAGCCAGAATTGCCGCCAGAATTGTGAAATTGTCAAAAGAAAAGTGATGCCAAATGACTTTGACCCCTCCAGGCACACCTGCTCCGCTTGACTGCGGGCACCAACCGTGGCACAGCCAAATTACGAGAAAAACATAAGACATCCTGGGTACTTTTTAGAGAGCTCCATGGACCCTACTGATGCGCCAAATAGGATGCGCCAAATAGGATCCTAGGGATTCCTAGGGTTTCAAGTGCGAAAGATTTGGTGCTTCTCAACCCAAGACTATTTTTTTTTACCAGCTACCTGCACCTGGATTGCAGATCATAAGCCCCCAGACCCAGTTGTCAAACAAGGTGGCTTTGGGCCATTGTCCTTCAAGCTTCGGGTCTCCTGGCTGCCAAAATTGGGTGTCGTTTGTTCAACCGTGCACTGCTCCATGCATCTATCCATGCAGCATCAAGCAGAGTCTTGGAACTGAGGGCGACATCTTGGCAAGCATTGCTGAGTTGGAAAAAATGTCAGATGGATCGCTGCCAGTCGATGGCACAGTTTCAGTGGCTCGGACAGAACGCCTGGGTCTTCAAGAAGTATGAACAGTCTTGGTACGTAGCGCACTGCATTGAAGTTTCATGTTGGGTCATATCAGGATTTGACAGCACATTCACATGCGCACACAAACAACACAATCATGTATTCAAGATGATTCAAGCATGCCGTCTTCGGTTGAGGAGAAGCTCTTCGGGAGATGGCGTTTGATGTGGTGTACCGCGCCAGCTGTTTCATTTTTGCATTAGACGGAGCTTTTTGCCATTTGTTGATGACGCAAGTTATTTGGGGCGTTTCACACTGCGCCAATTTAAGCGCTTTGAGCGAGCGGTAAAGGATATGAAAGGATTCTGTGGCCACGGCAGCCTCACTGAGGTTCTTCTATTGGGTGCAATGCCCTTTGTAGACTGCGGGGAGATCGAGCAGAAGTTCACGAAATCAGGTCCTGCGCAAATGCAATCATATGCAATCATTGTCAAGTGAAGCGTAGTACCATAGAATTGTTGAATTGTTGTGTTCTGTTCTTCCAGTTCGACTAAGCGTTGCATCAAGATTCCGGACTTTGCGACTTGGCTGCGCCAGGTGACTCCCAACAGGTGGGGAGCGCTGTCGAACTTCTAAACTTATTTATCTATATTTATCTTATTTGCTCACAGGGCTCACAGCATCCACATTTGAAATTCAGGAGCTGGAGCTCATCACTTGTGCCCGTTTGGCGCCTGTGGGTTCGGCTCTTGTGCCATGGCTGGTGCCTGAAACACAGGCCAGCTGCAAATGTTCCTTTGAAAATTGATGTTCCATGTTGTGTTGCATTGTTCAAAATTGAATCTCTCCACATCTCTGATGATTAATGGATGATTGATGCATGATTGGTTTAGTTTGGCCATGTTTTGCCGTTCGCGCTATATATAGCATGCTTTAACTGCCAGGTACGGTTGCGGGCCAAGGTGGAGGTGATTTCTTCCAGGCACTGGGTCACGTTGCAGCGAGAGATTCAAGTTGAGACTTAGAATCTCGAGAAATTCAGAAAATCCAAAAAAAAACAATTAGATTCAGTCAATTGCTGTTTGTCAATGTTAACCATTCCTGTCAACATTTGAGGCTTCTGACACATCTCTGTGCCATTCCAGGCGTTTCCTACTTCATTTTCGCTCGCTTGACCAATTGCTTTTGCCAACGAGGATGATCTTTCTTGCGAAGCGATTTTTTCACGGCGTCACAACAGCTGCATATTCTAAAACATTATTTCATTTGCTACTTCAAAGTTCCTTTCATCATTGGCCTCCATTGTTTTGGATGTTTTGGGTTGCAGGAACGAGAATCTCAACATCACTTTCCTCGATGACGAGATAATGATTGCACGATCTGGCGATGGAGCGGTTTTCTTGTGGCTTCGAGCATGAAAAATCCTGCTGGCCACGGACATGGTAGTTAGGTCAACAGTTACATCGAGAGGAGAAACACAATCGGATCCGTTTGAAGATCATTGCGATCCTTAGTGACGCATCGTGACCCAAAACCTTTAGTAGCAGCTCGTCATTCAGCCAAAGCGCTGGAAAGCCCACAGAGTTCCAAAATGAAGGTCCAGCCGCTGCAGCCGAGGTCCTTGAATGTAAGCTCACCACGGCCACCACCACCGCCATATGAACTACACATGCGATACGCCATGATACGCCCCTAGCATAGAGTATATGAATGTTGAACGAGTCTTGTTAATGATGTTTGCTTGCTGCTTGAGTTTCCAAGGTATCCGCCCTGGGAATGCAGGTTTATCCACGTAGCATCACAGACACGAAAAAATGCTAGAGAAGGCATCATCAGTTTGCACTCACACATCACTCACCACATCTCACCACAAAATGCAAGTTCAAAAGAACATGATTCCCTCACTCACCCTAGATCCACCCTACACCCTTGAGTGCTGCGAAGGGTTTGCCTTGCTGTGAATTGCGCTGACTATGTACCGGACAAACTGCATGACCCCTGCCCTATCAACACTGCCATTGTTTCCGTGTTCCCGGTCTTCATCAGCTTAAGTTCATGGGAGATGCAACATGTTCCAAATTTTGCATGAAATTCTTGCAAGCCTTGGCACAAATCATCTCAACTATTTCAACATCTTTCAACCATGTCGCATCACTGTTGAATCCCAAAACCAAAACAAGAAAAGCATAGTAACCGCATCTTAAATGAGGGCTTCTGAAGGCACAAAGACTCCACACATCAGCACATTGCTAGCATCGACACCGGGCTTCGACTTTGCGCCCCGCGGCGAAGTCGCCGGGCGCAACGCGATGTCGATGCTGCGGTGGTTTTTCCTGGTGCGAAGCTGAGGGTCCCATGGACACCCCATGGACACCCCATCAATTCACTCATATATCATATATCTCATATTCAATGGAATTAGATGGAATTAGTGGGCCCACAAAACTGGTCCTGAAAGTGTACAACACTTACAACACCCTGCTTTGGATTAGTTTCTTGCAAATTCAATGAAAGAGTAAAGAGTGTCTCTTTCATGCCTGATTGCAAGAATCTCCGCCCCATTGAAATTTCGAACTTGATGATCATGTCAAGTTGGCAAAGTGTGGCGGTTTTACAGTAGATTTTGAACCATTTTTAGAATCACGTTCTGGAATCATCGAATACTGCCCTTCTCAATGTGGCTGGATTGTGAGAATCATGTGTTTTTTCATGTTTTTTTGCTATTTGAGGCATTGCAAATATTGCACAGTGGAGTCGCGGCTCAGCTTTCCGGGTGTGGAAACCAAGATATCGACAGCATGACGTGTCAGCTGCATGTCACTTTGTTGATGTGGGTCTTGTGGCATATGTCACAATGGGTGTTTCAAGTTCAATCAGATCAAGTTTGTATGTCAATTATCTCAATCTGATCAGGTGCACATCAGATGTGGTCCGCTACATGGAGAAGATGCAGGCCAAATTGCTGCATCATGCAGCCTAATGGTTTCTGCTTTGCGAGATGTGAACAATGAATTTGAATGGAAAATCATGACATGTGTAGGACAGGCAGAAGTTACGATAAAGTAGCCCACCAACAGTACTAAGAGAAAGACACAGAAAACGACGTCAAAAGAGTTTGTAATTAGTTTTGAAGAAGCTTCAGAAGTCGTCATTTCTGTCGCCACATCTCGCGACGGTGGAAGGCCTCTTTTATGTCCGCAGCTGCCGAAGCGGCCAACTACTTGCCCATTGGTCCAACTCTTGGCCGCATCAGAAACAACGGAAAGAAACTGTGCTCCAGTGCAAGTGCAGCTTGAAACACTTTCAGCTGTGTTGGTAATGTTGGTAATGTTGGTAGTGTTGGTGGTTTAGCTATGTTTAGCTCATTTGGGGGTTGATAATTTGAGATGTGCAGTTATAGTAACAGTTATAGTCTAGTCTATGGTTGTTCATCACAGGTGCAGCTGGAAAACCAACTGAGGTCGCTGTGACTGTATTCTGGATGACAATACCAAGGAGTCACTCGGAGTCACCCATCTTCTACGCACTGCATGCGAACAATATACGTGTGGAAGACGTTAGCACAGGTCCAAGGTTTTAGGTGTTTGCTTTTGACGCGCAGAAGGTACTCAGAAAGAACGAGGTTGAAATGTTATATATATATATATATCATATATATATATATATCATATATATATAATATATATATATCATATATCATATATATATATATCATATATCATATATATATATATTAAAAGATCTTAAAAGCATCGTTGTTTGACTCTCACAGATATTTGTTGCTGTTCACGGGAGTGAAATTTTGGCCACCAAGCCCAAGCGCCGAGCCAACCTTTCTCTGAACCAATGCATTTGTTCTGCAGAAGCTCAGGATGCCGATTCCCAAGCCTTGTTTCTCAAACCACCAGAATACGTGTTGTGTTTGATGATTTTTTCTAGGGGCGTTCAATCTTTCTGTCAGGAAAAGTTAGAGCCATTCGGAGCCAAATGTCCGTTGCGTGTTTTGCCAGGAGACACCTTTGCACCGTGTGGTCAATCTCGCAAGTCACGGCGGGGTTGCCCCGGGACCACTCTCTGTCAGGGCTCTCAGTTCGGAAACACAAATGCCACGAAACTGATGCTGTCAATGCTGTATTTGTTTGGCCAGTTGGCAAAACTTTCCATAGGCGCTATCCGATCGATTCCAAGCAAAATGATTCAAAGTCAAAATATAGGTATTTGTTGGTATTTGTTGGTATTTGTTGGTGTCGGTTGTGTCTTATCAAGATGTAGGGTACACCGTAGTTTTTCTGTTTAGGAAACTGTTGAAACTCTGTGTGTCTTCCGTACGGTTTCCGTGGTTTCAGGTGGTCGTTGAGGCGCTCTTGGCGAAACATGGAGATCTGTCAGCTCAGGATCAGAGCGGTGCCACGCCGTCGGGGGCACCCAGTGTAGGCCTGGTGGAGCCGGTGGAGCCCCTCACCATCCGTGGGAAGATTTGGATCTTTGGCACTAATAAGTAATGACGAATGCTTCGCAAAAATCATAGCAGGATTTGTGACTACCTCTGTGTTGGGGACAGAATGACTTGTGGTGATGTGCGACTTGTGGTGATGTGCGACTTGTGGTGATGTGCGCATTCGCAAGTGATCAAAATGAAAATAAGTTGCACAAGGATGTTTACATTGTTTATTGCGTGTGTGAAGCATTTGCTGGTCCAAACGTTTGTTGGCATCACATGTCGCTCCCAACAGTCCCGTAGCTGCTCTTGAGTGACAAATCTGAAGAATATTCTTTGACTTGTTTTGACTTGCTTTGACTTGCACCACCTCGGAATCCAAAGCCATGGCTGCCTTCGTAGCAACCAATGTGTGGAAACACGGGGTGCAAGAGGCCGCGATCCCCAGCCCTGCAAGAAGCCAGGCACGGAGAGAGCGACAAAACTGATTTGATTTGAACAGTTCCTTGATCTATTTTGACATATTTTGACCATTTGAAGAAACAAAACTGTGATGGACGTCTGGAATTGGATCATATTGAAGATTGAAGGAGTCAAATTCGTATTTTCGAATCATTAAAGTAACATTTGATTTTTTGGAGATCAAAAATGATCAAAATCATTAAACTCATGACTGTTCTGTGGTAGGTTCCGCCTGGCCAGACTGCTTCGACTGCTTCGACGGCTTCGACCGCTTCCTTCGCCAAGCCATTGCTAGCGCTGGGTGTGGCAGCGCGTGTTGCCACACGCAGAAAGAAGGTGAAATGCAACGCCATGAGGCGAAAGGACCTGCACAAACTCTAGCCTTAAATCAGCCTAGATGACGATTTCATGAAGACCGAATCCACGAAAGGCATACAAAGATGCGAAATAGATGCCTCACGGACATATCATATTTCCATTATTTTCTTGCTATATATATATATGATTATATATATATATATATATATTTTTTCCCCTATTTGCTGCTCACTTCAGCTGTTTCTTCTTTTCAGTGCTTTGTTTCCAACGTCAGTCGCCGGGATTTGCTGGCTGCTGCCCCTGCAGCAGTGGCGCCTGTGATGCCACCCGCACAAGCCACACAGGCACGACCCCAACGGTTGGCCAACTAGCTGACTTAGCTACCGGTGGATCATGGTGGATCCATGTCGCATTGCCAGATCTACACACAAGAAGTGTCACAACAAGTGTCACAAGAGTCACAACATCCGAATCGTTCACAGAATGCTACCATATGCTACCATATGCTACCATGTTTCATCATGTTTCTGGTTCAGAAATGTGTTTCAGACTTCGTTATCACTTCGCATCTACGCTTCAGTCATTGAACTTGGGAAAGGCCCTGCAAGTGCCGAATTTTGGTGTCGGCGCCTGGGCCTGGGGCGACCGCCTCTTCTGGGGCTACAACGAAAAGCAGGACCAGGAGCTACGAGAAGGTGCAGCACATGCAGCACACGGCAACTGTGCGGTTCCACATGTTCATCCTGGTCATCCTCTTTCCGATCATTTCTGATCATTTCTGATCAATACTCATGAATTCTTGAGCCAAATCCAGCATGTCCAAAATTCATCAAGAGCTAGTTGAAGCATTTTCAAGAACACATGTGACGGTTTGATTTCAGAACTCCAGCTGTTAGGACTGCCAACCTCTCTAGCCTCTAGCCCTTGCCACCCAGATACAGCTCTTGTTTTTGGCCTGCATAATTTGCACATATTTGCACAGTTTGGTTTCCAGGTTTCGACGCCTGCATCAAGGGCGGTGTGAAGCTCTTCGATACTGCGGAGATCTACGGCCCAGGGCGCAGTGAGGCCTACGAAGCTGTGCATCAGAACGTGTCCAACTGTTCAGAGCTTTCGCAAGAAAGTCACAGATTTTTTGGGTGATGGCTCTCATGGTTTTGCAGAGTGAAAGTGTGTGAAGCGTTGCCTCTTTGTTCGCGTGAGAAGGAACTGTTGGGAACATTCCTGCGAGAAAGTGGCGCAAAGGACGTCCAGGCATGTCTGCAAGGCTGTACTTTTCTCATATCATTTGCATTCTTTCCAAATATTTTCCCCGTTCTTCGAGAAAAGAAACATACCGAGGAAGACAGAGGAAACATATGGAAATTGGACTGAACAGGTCGCGACAAAGTTTGCGGCCTTTCCATGGAAGCTGGATCGACAAGATGTGGTGAAAGCGTGCAAAGGCTCCCTTGAGCGTTTGGGACACTCGCATGCTTTATGCGGAAGGTGGAATCGTCAAGAAACCGATGAAAATTTGCAAAGAAACAGTAAAATTATTTTGACTATCTTTGGAATCCATAGAGAATTCGGACCTTTCCTTCTGGACAGCCCCTTGCGATTGTATTTGGAAGCAAAGCCTTGTTCACATCCAGACAACCCTGGAATTTGAGGAATGGATTCCATTGACATCTACCAGATTCACTTCCCGTCAGCCCTATGCTTGCATGTCAGCCTTCTGTTTTTGTTGAGAGAGAGTGGAACCGTTGGACTCCAGCGAAAGATGGTGTTCTTGAGTTGATGCTATCCCTTGAGCACAGTGCTATCATTTTTTCAGTCCAACATGTCCCCAGCTAATCAATATAATATCAATATAATGTCAATATAAGTTCAAGATAATCAATGCTCCCCAGGTTTGGAAGAATGAGGCGTGATCCTCAGGCAACGAAGCTTGCAGGATGTGATGTTTCAGGGAGAATCCCGCGGAGATGGACACATCCTGATTCCTGATGTCCGCAGTGAGGTCTTCTGGGACGGCCTCGGTGATTGCTATGAGCAGGGCTTGGTGAAAGCCGTTGGCGTTTCCAACTATGGCAACTTGTCCCATGACTCATGTATGACTCATGCATGACCACCTGTCAGACCCAATCAGACCCAATCAGACCCAAAGAATTACGTACAGGCATACTGCGGCATACAGCAGGATTCAGTCATGTGCTTGCAAGGGGAACTTGGGTATACGTAGATTTCATCGACATGAAGGTTTTCGGTCCCTATCTGCCATCAGGTAGTTCAGCAGTCCGTGCCATCAGCAAGACCTTGGGTGAACGAGGGATCCCATTGACATCCAATCAGATCCAGCACCTTGGACCACTTGGACCTGTGACGCAAGCAACTGACAAGCCATGGCATGGCGAGTAGTCAGATGCCAGCACTGTGAGGCTAAGACTGCTACTGCTGACCTGAGGTATAGCCTGCTGTATCGGTACCCAGAGTTGCAGCTTGCTTGCACTGGCATTTGACGATCATTTTCTTCACATCCTCCAAGCAGTGACAGGAATTCTTTAGATCTTGAACTTAACAAAGTCGTTGATAAGCTGTTCTTGAGCACTGGTCTTCTGACCTTGTCCATTACTTGATATTCATATGATATTCATATGATACTCATATGATACTGTGATGTTTTGTTGAAATATCATTAATTTTCTGGAGGAATGGAATGAAAGAAACCTGCGACGAGTTGGGCGTGAAGATTCTGGCGTACAGCCCTTTGGCCTTGGGCGCTTTGGCACCAATTTAGACCGCCGATGTGTGACGCGCAGTCGGTGTGATTTTTGCTACCAGGATCTGTCAGATAGGATGTTTGCGTATTTGCAGTGAATATACACCGAGAGTTTTCAATAGATGTGCACATGGGTGTGCGCAGTGGATATGTGCACCATTAATACATGTGCAGTGGATATATGAATAAAAATAGAATATTATAGATATACGGATCCATTATGATCTATTCATTTGGCCTTAAAAGAGCTCGCTGTTTCGGCTAAGAACCCGAGGTGCTCTGACAGGGAAGTGGACCCCAAGCACTCCGCCATCTGGTCCACGTGCTGCCATCTCTGACAAGCTGCAGAACCCCGGCAACAAAGCATATCTCTGACCGTTGACCAAACACAGAAACATGTCATGGCCAAGATATGCCAGGATCATCAAGATGACCATAGATGACCATAGATGACCCTTCCGACGTGAAAAGCAACATGCAATGGATTATCTTTGAGCATAGCATATCATAGCATATCATATAGCATAGTAACTTCACATAACTTTACATTGTAACATAACTTTGCAAAAGGATAATAACATATCACGAAAGCCAGCCGAAGGCCTGGGCTTGAGTATAGGTATAAGCGAAGCGAAGCGAAGCTAATCTAGGGGGTGTGGGGGGGGAGGCCCGAAATCGGTCCGTTTTTGAAAGGTGAGGCCGGA
>Ga0126342_10004615_pt1 | contig 23626 bp, 16 predicted proteins | sample Cyp1metagenome_FD_92528 | JGI IMG/M metagenome (GOLD analysis project Ga0126342, IMG submission 92528) | Coral microbial communities from Lord Howe Island, Old Settlement Bay, Australia - Cyphastrea 1 metagenome | ecosystem: Host-associated > Invertebrates > Cnidaria > Coral ...
CAGATTCTGGGAAGTGTGGTGCAGATTTAGATATCCAGTAGTAGCGATTCCATGCAGGAAAGCCTATGAAGACATAGAATTAGCAGAATTATTCCATTAGCGTTCCATGCAGGAAAAGCCTATAAAGACATAGAATTAGCAGTTATATTCCATTAGCGTTCCAGTAGGAACTAACATCTCCAGTAACATGTTGATGTAGATATTTTGCCCCAGCGTTGAAGCGTTACCAATAGGACGGTGCGTTCCATGCAGTTGTACCAACCCCGCGGTGTTTAGTCCTGACTTCCACGGGTGCCTGTATTATATATATATAGACTATGCACTAAAAAAAAAGAATCTCATCAGTCGTTTTAAAGCTGTTTTGGTGAACATTTTTGTGTTGCCCTGGACGTTTCTGTCACAGATCGAAAAATCATCATATGGGATCACTGGACCAGGAAAACAATGGGTTATTTGGGTTGTACCTCAATAATCTATACACGGCCTGGTAAACTAACAGTTTGCTATCGAAAATGGCCATTGATGGTTGATTTACCCATAAGAAATGGTGATTTTTCATCGTTTTTTGTATGTTTACCAGAGAGTAATGGTTGAACGTTCCATTTTGGAACAGTCTTATAATCATGGGTCATTTGGAATAATTTGGTACTACGGTGGATGGAAGAAATCCTGCACCAGTTGATAGGTGGTTTATCCCATTATCTATAGGGGTTCAACCATCCAAGGTGGTGCAGGATTTCTTCCATCCACCATAGGAACATGTACTTCATTCCATTTTCTATTTCTCCATAATCTACTGATCCACCGTCTGAATCAATGACTGGTTGACATGGCCTGTCCAACTTTAAGGGCGCCCAAACTTGCAATCTCCACCCTCTGGTAATGACTAACATAGCTATTGAACATGGCCATTCATAGTGAGTTTTCCATTAAAAAAATGTGATTTTCCATAGTTACGTTAGTTTACCAGAGGGTATAACCAAGCAAATTCCTGATGTTGTGACCAACAAAGTTACTGATGTTATTTTGATATTTTCTTTTAAAATTCTTGGCTATAGACATTGCTTGTCCATAGATTTCAATCGGGAGATCTCATGATGGCTGGTCCACGTTTTTTTCGGCCACAAGATCTTCACCACTTGGTGAGTTCATGGTGTTTTAGACTTACCCTCTGGTTATGACTAAGAGTTCGCCATGGTATAGATGACCCATAGAAATAGATGGTTTACCTATTAAAAACCATTAGTTAGATGACCCATTTATAGATGGTTAATGTTAATGGATATTTATAGATGGTTTTCCGAACTTAATAGCATGGTGGATCTTTCCTAGCGGCAAACCGTTAGTCACAACCAGATGGTAATGGGATTGGTGGTTTTGCTGGGATTTCATGGCTGATTTCCCATGGGAGGCCTCTCTGGGTGCCTACGCTGACAATGATGACGTGGAGAGCTTCAAGTGAGTGATCAACATGTGTCCCAATGGCCCCTGACCGACAAAACCACGGCAGGGGGCGATGACCAACCAGATTGCTACTTTGGTTGTGCTACTATAGATAATTTTGTGGAAAAAAAACCACATCTGAAGATACTTGACCCAATAAGAAATGAATTTTCAGTCTTCAGGGTGTTGACACTCTTGTTGTGGCCCCTGCAACTTCAGCAAGATCTTGATGTTTCACACCAGCCGTAGACTGGAAAGTCCGGAAAGTCTGAAGAGACCGCAGCTTGGGCTGCTGGTGAACTGCCCCCAATCAGTAGGCTACCTGCAAATTTGAGTGGTGGAGGTTGTTTATATCTTATAGGCATATAGATGCATATTTCGCAAAAGCCAAATGCAATGCAGCATGCAGCGTAGACATTTCTTGCTGATATCATAAAACCATATAGAAGCATTGCTCAACAGTGGTGGATAGTTTTGTATCATTTAGATGGTTCAAACTTCATCCAAGTTGTCAGCCTGGACCCAGTTGAAGTGAGGCCACCTCTTCCTATCACTGGGCTCAAGGGCTGAAAACAACTCCACCTCCGAGTGCTTAGTTCGACTTCACCTCGCTCTGAAACTTTGTTTGGAAGCTTGGATTCCAAGAGAGCTGAGGTGTGAAGAGATCAGGTTTCAAAAATTGGTGATTTGGGAGAAAACTTTGTAAGTGTGACTGGATGACCTATCGTACCAAAAATAGGGGCACCAATGGTAATGTATGGTAACTACTGGATGCCTCCCAATGGGTTTTGAAGCAGCATTAGGAACTATCATTAATATCCATTAACCACTATCATTAATATCCATTACCCTATGGTAAATAAACATAGACCCTGAAAATCACCAATGTTTAATGGAAACTAGTCTTCCAACCCCTATCTGCCAGGGTCTATGTTAATTTACCAGAGGGTAACATTAACCATCATTAACCACCATAAACCACCATTAATCATCCATTTCTCAGATAGATTTCTCATCCCTCGGCTCACTGAGGACCATAGGACCATGGCTCGCGGTATCATCAAGCACTTGAAGCGCATGTATGCAGCGTGGCTTTAGATTTCCCTCCCGGGACTGAGAAGTGCGACTCGAAATGAAACCACAACTTTGAAACACTGGGGAAATGATTTGTACTTCACCACCAAGAATTAAGCAGCTTAGTATGGCTTACTGACTTTGTGATTTTATGAGGTTGCGAAAGTGAAAAATTGCGACGTCACTATAAGTTCCGGGATTGGCCATGGCATCGATGGACAGCAACCAGGGCATGGGGCGTCGTTTACGAATTTCCCTCGTGAGGCAGTCATGGGGTCGAAAATTCTTCACTGTCCAAACTCAAGTCTGACTTCAAAATGATGTATCATGATGCATCGTTTGCTGAAGATGACCGGCAGGTGGTTTTTCCCGGGGTTTTCAACAGAGCACCAAAAGAGCACTGCTTCCTTTTTTCGATCGCAGCCCCCCAGCCGAGATGCCGACAGAGAAAAGCATCACCATCTGGTTATGACGAACATAGCCATGGACAATCCCCAAAATAAATGGAGGTTTCTAGCTGGGAAAATCCATCCTATTTCGATTAGGGCCATCTATACCATGGCTATGTCTATGTTAAATAACCAGAGGGTACTATAAATTACATACGAAATTAATATCCCATGATTCGTTTGGTTCACAAAAAGGCATCTTCCGGTGGTGAACATCCCCATGTTGTGGTGTATCACTTGGGGTCCCACATGACTCAGAACACCACAGGCATCTCAAGTTGGAACGAGTGGGACAAGGGGTTAGCCATCATATCACCATATATCATTATATTCCTATATTATGCACTGTGTTCTCGTATACTCAACTTAAGATACTTAAGGTAAATTTAGTCGAAATTGTGAAAGAACAATGTATCAATGTCTCATTTCATTCCCTCAAAGAATATTTTTGATTAAGTATGTTGTTTTAATTCATCTAAGATGTATCAAGGATATATCATTATATATCCCCACTGGATCCCAGGGTATAATTACACTCCACTTAATTTATATAATGGGATCCCCATTATAAAAAATAAGTGGATGATATGATAATTCCTTTAGATACCATTCAATTTTATCCATTCTATCCCCATGAGTGTTTCACATCCACTAAAAATCCCTAGTTCTTTCGGCGTCTTGCACCGTTTTCTTAGGCGCCGAAGCAGTGGATGCTGGACAAACTCCGCGGTCGATGGGCGACTTGCAGCAAAAAACCAGGATTTCATCGGGAGAAGATGGCGTTTTAGGATGTTTTACCCTCTGGTAATTTAACATAGCTATTGAAAATGACCATTTATAGTGGATTTTCCCATTAAACATGGTGATTCTCCATAGTTATGTTAGTTTACCAGAGGGTAGGCCTCAAGATGTGCCAATCATGGTGAGACCCTCTGGTAATTTAATATACTCGTAGCGAAAATGACCATGAAATAGCAGGTAAATCACCTCGAAATGGCCATTTCTGCTAAGTTAGTTGACTGGAGGGTAAATGGTCGCTGAACTATCACCAAAGAACAATGGATATGGATGTGTTTGAAAATGGTGGGTAGCCAAAAAAGGTCCCTTTTGATAAAGAACATGCTGGGGAAAAAACCCAAACATGGTGAAACAGATAGCTGATTTAACAATATACAATATACGATAGGAATTTAATCAGTGAAGAATGGAAATGGACATGTCGGATTTACACCTGCGGGAAACTTGTGTTTTAGAAATGGGATGCAATGGGGTACCTTAAGCATATGCTCAAACAAACCCAATCGTAAAACCATACCTATCGCTGTGCCATGTTGATTTTCGTTGCTTGAATAAACCGTCAAAGCACGTGTTCTTTCTCCGTGGTTTACCACACAGGTGAGTCATCAACTTTACTACGTCCCCATAAGGAATGCACGATTCAGTGGCCCGCAATCATGGTAGTCAACTATCGTGAAATCATGTCGTAGAATCACTTATATAGATAATCTATTTGTCATCCTTAGAATGACTTACTGTAAATCATCACTTAAAATGTATTCAAATCATTTCTTAGATCACCAAACTTAGAACCACTCCTGCTCCAATGGTGCAGCTCTGAGCAAGGCGCCCAAGCCGAACGCGGGTCCGCACAAATTGCGCGAGTGCCTTCCACTGATTGCACCCTGGTAGCAGCAAAACACTCTGGGAAGAAAACAACCATTGGTGAAGGATACGGTCTGTTGATACTTTCAGCTGTGGGAGAAAATTACATAACACACACACAAATAAATCACATATATATATATATCTACATATATATTTGTATTATAGACTATTAAAACTGATCTATGTTTCATACCCAGCTAAAAATGAAGTGTTTGCTAGGGTATCAATCTTTAGCCCTGTTTTGGTACAATTTTGGGGCTTAAACTTGCTTCATCGAAGCCATATTATTGATACGTTTGAATCAAACAGCATCAAATCGGTATTCAAACAACTTTTGGGCAATCCATCACAAGTTGATAAGTTGTTTGCACCATCAAAGCAAAAGATGATGATTTGAATTACCCCAAAACCGTGCAAACAACCTGTGATGGATTGCCCAAAAGAAACGAAGTTCGATGGATTTTTGAGAGCAAACGTTCGACTCATTCAGCAATCCATTTCTCATAGACTATCCCATCAAGCTACGATAAAATACCAGTGAATTCCGTGTAAAATAACACAAAACACAGTAACATCAAATAAGATTTCCCCAGAACTTGTCTGGTTGGTGGTTTCAAACATTTTTTATTTTCCATTTCATATATGGGATGTCATCCTTCCCATTGACTTTCACTCCATCATTTTTCAAGATGGGCACATTGCACCACCAACCAGTTATGTAAACCTTTACCAGAGGGTAAATCCCATAAAAATCCCATTAAATCCCATTAAAACCCATTAATCCCATTAAATTTCATGCAATTTCAGTAATCAAAACATGATCCCTTGTCAGGTCATGTTGCGTCAGCGCCTGAAGTATGTGTGGAGCCGAGTCCAACATACCCGAATCCGAGCCCGATTGCATTGGGTTTTTGGATGTCAGGATTTTTTGAATGGAGGCTTTTTACCATTGTTTTTGCTTTTAACCATGGTTTTTTTACCTATGAAAGGCGGTGAGTCATTATGATTTAACCATCATGAATTAATCATCAAACACGGATTATGGTTAAACACTAATTAATCATCAAACAATTAGCCATTATGATTTAACCATGTTGTTTATTAGCTCGTTTCACCATGAAACAAATGGTGACTTCAAAAAATCCTGGTGGGATCCTATGGTGGATGTCGTGGCAATGACATTTTTTCATCGTCAGATTTAGGGAGCTCACATATTTCACAAGCCAACGATGGTGGGGTGGTGCCCCAGGTTATTTGCACAGTTTATACCCTCTGGTAATTTAACATAGCTATTGAAAATGGCCATTTATAGTGGATTTTCCAATTAAAAATGGTGATTTTCCATAGTTATGTAAACGTTTACCAGAGGGTATCTTAACTGTGGGGTGGTAAATATCTCGAACTGGGCCCTTTTGTGTCGTGGCACAGCGGGGTTCCGCAACTTGCGGACAAGCCCAAGTGTTGCAACTTGAAGTGGGAAAATGATCATTGAACTGTGGATTACCCAGCCTGGTACACTAACTCACTAACATAGCTATTGAAAATTGCCATGGAAATAGTGGATTTACCCATTAAAAATGGTGGAAAGAGAGGGTAGGATCCCTATTTTTGGACCCCAGATGGTGCAGGGCTATTAAGGATGGTCGTTACACCCTTTGACAAAGTCGAACGCAGCGACAAGGAAAATCACATGTTTTTTGTAGGTAAAAACATGGTAAATCATCCCAAATCATCTATAACTGGGCCATTTTCCAGTTCGCAAACTCTTAAATAATCAGAGAACAGTACCTGGAAATCGTGGTTTCAAGATCAGAAACATTGGGGAGACACCGGTGGAAGTTGGGCATTCACTGGCTTAGCTTTCGGCGCTGGCGCGAGCGCTGAGGCCCTGACTTACCGTGAGGTGAAGATGATCGTCATGCAGCGCTTGATCAAAGTGGTCCGGATGCTCCAGAGATCTCCGAGAGGGGCTGGGGACAAAGGGGTCCATGGAATGACAGATGGAGATGGAGTTGAGTATAGCAATGTCATGAACCACCCATATATATATATTTAATATATATATATTGATGGTTGAGAAACCACCCAGAAACATGGTAAGTTTAAGGGGTGATTGACAATTGCTTTACTAAGGTACCAATCATGGCCCTGATAGTGGGAATTATGATTGAGATGGGGATTGTAATGGGGATGGAGATGCAATGAGAGTATTCATGGATATAGATTTTGAATGTAAACCAACAATATGATGATCAACACTTTTGCTGGTGATTTGTCCTCTATAGAACCTGATTTATTAGGCTTCCACAGACTTTAACACCTGTTCCAGAACCTGCGAGGTAGAAGATCAACCACTTTGCTCCAATTTCTTAGATTTCTTTTTCTAAATCAACATTTTTCCCAACATTCAACCAATGATTCAGAGGTGCTGGTCTAAGTTGGTGCTTTGGAATCCCTTTGGTTTCGAGATCCTCCCAGGACGGCAAGGTGCGCAGCGACATGTTCTACCCAGCCGGTTTCATGGATGTGGTGCAGATCGAGAAAACTAAGGACCTACCGGGCGAGAAGGGGAGATTTGGAAGGGTAACAAGCAATAACCATACTATGACCGACAAGGTTTTTTTTTTTTGTGTGTGTTCGCCAGATGGTTACCCCCCTGAGAACCATATCATGATATATCATATAATATCAAATAGTATCATATAATCATAATCAATTAACCATCTTAAGCGGAATATGAATTATTATAACCATATCATAACTGCATTAAAACCATGTGCTAACCCAGTTGCAATATATATATATGGCATACTACCCCAGTAAAAACTACCTTCGTTTTGCATGGCTGGTTTTAAACGTCAACCACTCAACAATCAATCCAATCAGTCTTCATTGCCTACTGTCAGTCGGAGTGCAGAAATGGATCACATCTCAGCAGTTTTCCGCCAGTTTATCCCATTGGTGTCCTCAAAGTTCCAAATCGGACGCTTCTGGTTGAATTATAGTGACCTCATAAAACATCACTGGTTGGTGGTTGAGCCACCCCTCTGAAAAATATTAATCAGTTGGGACAAGTGCAACTAGTGACCTCACTGTGACGTCACTGGAATGATCTGCAATGCTTAGGATTCGGGGAATGATCCCAATATGATCCCAATACAGCCGAACTTTTTAGGTGAGTGAATTCAGTACACGTTTTTTATAATTTTCCCAGAAGCTTGTACAGGAAGGGCCCCCCTAGTTGTAAGTTGGTTTATAACCCTATCTAACTATAGCTAATTATATCCCCTATAAACTCAAACGTTAACCTAGTCATAAGTCAACTTAGCAAACTGATTGGTGCTTTGGAACATGACCTTTATTTTCCATTTCATATATGGGATGTTATCCTTTCCATTGACGAACTTCTCATATTTTTCAAGATGTTTGACACCAGGAGAATTTCCGACTGCTGTACAACACCAAGGGCCGATTCATGCTCCACAAGGAGGGGCTTTTCCGGAGGAACTGGGGTGAGATTCACCAACGAGATGCGGACAAACCAACATCAAGATGTTGGGCCGCATCGTGGTTCTTCAAGGTTGATCATCATAGATTTTCATGGTGATTTGCATGTGAAATTTTCACATGGAAACCATGGTGATTTCACCAATGCAAAAACCATCGAACAGTCGGGGTATTCGAGTCGACACTCTTCATGCAATGTCCGGTGTATTGATAAAAATTTCGGGTAGATCATCTATAAAAAAAGGCAGTTTTCCAATGTGTTCCATACTTATGTTCAATAATCAGAGGGTATATCTGAACAAACATCTATTCAGCTGGGTATCCATGAGTATCCTACAATCGGATTCACAATTTCCACGATGGGCAGCCACAGTTTCGGGGGGGGAATGTTAACATAAAAAAAATCTGGGGGGCGAAGCATCTTTGAAACGGTCACGCTGAAGACATGTGAAGACCCAGCGTCACTTTCTTCGTGAAGCGTGACCCCAGAAGCTAAGCTGACCATGAACATCCACCAGACACGAAACGACCATTTTGCTGATCATCTTCATCAGAAACAGAAGGGGTTTTCCATACTAATATAATTAATCATATACAATATATGACATATATATATACATACAAATATATATTAATATATATGTATATATATTAATATATATATATATTAATATATATATATATATATATATTAATATATATATACTATGTGTTTCTGGTCTGCAAGACTTGCTTTGAAGGGGTTTCAACATGTTTCAACCGCGTGCGTTTTCCCTGAAAACTCCATTGTGATTGATACCAAAAAGGTTGCAAGTCTAATATGGTTTCATTCATCTCATAGATTATATACATAAACCATATAAAATCATGTGAAGAATTACATTCCATCAATATTCCATGAATCCTCCATTAATCTACCATTCATATCCCATTGAAAATAACATCATCATCATCATCATCATCCTCATCCTCATCCTCATCCTCATCCCATTGTTTCTAATTAAACCATATAAAAGCATATAACTGGTTGGTGGTTTCAAACATTTTTTATTCTCCATAATATATGGGATAATCCTTCCCATTGATTAATAGGTTTCAAGATGGTTAAAACCACCAACCAGACAGGTGTATTTGCTTTCCATTGCTTTAATCCCATTCATATCCCCAAAAAATACCATATAAACCATATAAAAGCATATTAACAAGGTATTTTTAAAGTTTTTTTGGTAGATGATATATGAAGAATCCCATCCACCAACCAGATATCAACTCTCATTCCAGCTCCATTTCAATCCCCCGTCCCCCGTCCTGGGACGTCGCGTACGTCGCTTTTGCAAAAGGTGGCGAAGGAGGAGGCGAGCTACAAGCTCTGCCGCGTGAAGAAGGTCATGCGAGGCGGATGGAAAAGGTGGTGCTGAAACGATGGGATGGGAAACCATGTGAAAAACCATGGGAAAAACCCAGGGAAAAACCCATGGGAAAAACCATGAAAATCATGGGAAAAACCATGGGAAAAACCATGAACATCATGGGATTGAAGTGAGATTCCATGAAAGATGGAACAGGTGAGACGACTCAAATGGGGTTTTATTCAAATGGGATCCTTTCCGAAATTTCCCACGAAGCAACAGGGATCCTTTCAGGTTTCGCCGAGCAAGACCAGGACCGAACAACGAAGTAGACAGAAATGGATGGGTTCGTAGCAAACCTACACACCGTACGTTTTGTTGGTGTTTTGCTTCATTTATTTGGTAACCAGTAGCAACCACCATATATTGCAATGTTGATATTGATAATTTTATAATATATATTTCACACATATCAAGACACCTGTTCAAGATATAAATGAAACCTGTTTGTATTATGTTTCTATTGCTAAATACATACACATCACATTATACATTAATATGTTAGTTGAAAATTTATAACAAACTAGTTTGTACATTTCTATCTTTTTTGGGGGTATTCCCACCCCACCCCACCCCACCCCACCCTGCCCCACCCAACATCTGGTGCTCTAAGTGATCCAGTGCTCTAAGTGATCCACTTTCCGGTGCTCTAAGTGATCCCTTAACCTATAATTACGATATATTACCAAGTGATTATGATGTTATATTTTATATATGATTACTATACAATCACTGTATGGTTACTGTGTAATTATATACTAATATATTATAATAATATATGATTGGTATACTTGGTATGATTATAATAACTATGTACTTGCATACCATATAATTACTGGTTGGTGGTTTGGAACATGATTTTTATGACTTTCCATATATTGGGAATGTCATAATCCCAACTGACTTTCATATTTTTCAGAGGGGTTGAAACCACCAACCAGATTATGAATAATCAATGCTGGCATGGTATGTTTCAATGCTTGCGGAAAATACGAGGCCCTCGAGGTGTCCCCTACGCCGTGACGCACGATGGCCGCACCATCCGATATCCCGACCCGGATGTCAAGGTGACTGCGGTTGGGACATCTCATGACTTATACCCTCTGGTAAACATACGTACAAAAAACTATGGAAAATCACCATGTTTAATGGGTAAATCAACGATTTCTATGGCCATTTTCCAGTTCGCGAACTGTTTGTTTACCAGAGGGTATAGAGGATCATGGGATAATCATGGGACAGTTTAGGTAGGGATAATCGCCTGGTTGGGGATCATCAAGGCCATAGGAATGGGAAACTGTTTTCCAACTGGTAGAATATCTGGTTGGTGGTGACTGGAACCATGGAATTTTATGACTTTCCATCCAATTGGGAATGTCATAATCCCAACTGACTAACTCATATTTTTCAAGATGGTTAAAACCACCAACCAGATATAGAATGAGATGGGAAAACAAGGCAAACAAGGTATTTTTACGTTTTTTTTTGGTGGATATATGAATAATCCCATCTACACACAAAAAAAAAGCCCCCAGAAACCATGGCTTCGTAAAGGATGACTTTTTTCGTATGGTACCGGCAAGATGGGATGGGAACTGCCGAAAAGGTTTTTTTTGGACCTGTGGATAAAGTATCATCAAAATAAAGTATCTGGTTCATAATGATGGTTGATGATGGTTAATAATGGTTAATGATGGTTAATAATGGTTAATATCTGGTTGGTGGTTTCAAACATGGCTGGATTATTTTCCATTTCATAAAAAAGGGATGTCATCCGAAACCCAACTGACTTTCACTCACTCCATCATTTTTCAAGATGGGCACAAAACGCACCACCAACCCAGGACAGTCCTGGGCCCTTTTATCGCGAAACGCGTTTCCTCAGGATCGGTTTATCTGTTGGGAAGAACTACAGGACATGGCCATATCTGTTGGCAAATACCTCTATACCCGGCCTGGTAAACAAACAGTTCGCGAACTTGAAAATGGCCATAGAAATAGTGGATAGTGGATTTAATTACCCAGCTATAAATGGTGGATCTTTCCGAATCTTTCCAGAGGTTTTTGTATGTTTACCAGAGGGTAAGCCTATCAAACGACTTATATACTGGACATGGATGTCAGAACCACATTGTAGACAGTTGAAACAGGCTTTTTCTAATGGTTAACGATGAAGCCCTGTTGTTTGTTCTCTGTGTCACTTGCCGGAACCAGCCCAACATAGGCACAATGTGAGATTAGTGATTTATTATGATTTATTTTTTTATTATTGTTTTTAAACTCATATCTTCATTAATGATAATATTTATTAATTGTTATTAATCACATCAGTATGTATGAATCATTATTTAGTTTTCTTCGTGTCTTTTACTATCATCACTATCATTGACCTTTTTTTCTTGGGGGTCAGGCTGCCAGTCACATCGCAACAACCTGGAAACCGTCTTGCTACCCCCAAATCCTCTGTATTTCATCATCACTTTCCCATGTTTTTCCTATCTAGGTCAACCTTGGATGGCTAGTTGAATCCAATAAAATCTGTTGCGATGTCAATAGGAATATCTACGTTCACCAGCCAAGAATTTTTCATTCTTTGCAGGGTAACTAAGATTGGCAATAGTTATTTGATCTATAGTTCATCATCATTTTCCCATCCTTTTCTCATCATTTTCCCATCTTTTTTCCCCATGACCTATGTCCCGACCCGGCGCCGCCGCACGGCCAGGCGCATGACACCATCAGGTGGGGGAAGGGTTTACCTTTAATCGTTTGCTACTGCGCATGGTTGCGAAATCCTGCACCAGCAAAAGGATAGTTTTTCAACCCGAACAAAATCATGTGATCTTTACCAGCGTTTTCAACTGGTGATTCGGATTTCGCAGGCCCATCGTGTGTATGAATGGTAAAAAAAGCGTCCTAAGCGATGGTAAGATCCACCATGAAATGGGCAAGGGGGGTTCCTGAAGCAACTCCAGCCGTTACCGAAACGGTTAGCCGCGAAGCAACGTGGGATAAGCTGTGGTAGTTCGATGGCGTGGTGAGTTCGATGAATTGGCTCTTGAGCATGCTGATTTTCCAGCCATATCTATGTGAGTTTAGTGGTTGATCAGCCAGAACTGATATGTGACTGGGATGTTTTCCAGGTTTAATATACGTAATTTAATTGGCTAATGAGCTGGTTTGTTACAAGCTGAGACATGCAAACGACAACTTGGTGAACATCGGTTGGCTTTTTTCATTCTTTTTTATGTATCTACCAAGTTGGGTGAAGAAAACCAAGCGTTTTCAATCCCTGTCTTCCTTTAAAGGTGAGGCTTTTCCCCGTTAGTAAAAGTCGGAGTAAACCCCCAGAATCCCCCAGTTTTTGGGTGTTTTTTGGGTGTCCTGGGCAGGTTAAACTTGGACACTGGCAAGATGATGGACCATGTGAAGTTCGAGACCGGCAACATGGTCGGCTTGGCGATCAACGACGGCGGGAAGGGGGGACCAAAGCCTACAAGAATCCGTTCACCCAACATATAATATATATATATATATATATTATAATAGTATATGATTGGTATACTTGGTATGATTATAACAACTATGTACTTGGATTTCATACCATATAATTACTGGTTGGTGGTTTGGAACATGGCTTTTATGACTTTCCATTCAGTTGGGAATATATAATGATCCCAACTGACTTTCACGAACTCCAGCATTTTTGAGAGGGGTAGGTCAACCACCAACCAGTATACCACTTTTTTTGGGGGCCCTTGCTGGGTCCTATGAGGTCATTGGTCAGATCACTTCCCAAGCTGTAGAGTCCACCGTGTTTCCTGGCACCGTGCATTTCTATTGATGAACAGGGCTGCGGATGGCTAAACCCTATGTGTTCCCAGGTTTCATAAATCTGGACTTCCCCAATCCAGAGATATTGGAGTCATCTTTGGCCCGGAGCAAGCCTAGTCTGAAGATTTAGGGGAACCTAACTGAAACCCATGGTGAATCACCATTTTTCCCTCAATTTTATATAGCCTGAGGTCATGATCAGCGGTGGAAACAACATTGGTCGGTGGATCTCAGTGGGAAAAGTCTCAAGATACGTGGCCTCCGAAAATCAAACATGGCTTGCTGGAAAATTCACCAAATTCATTGAGTTCGATGATTAAAATCGATGTTTTTTCCCATGGAAAAACCTCTTAACTTGGAGGGAAATGCTCATTGCATCTAATTGCGGGTATGTTGATGGCATCTGGATGGCTTAAATTACACGCTTAAATGAAAAATCATGCAAAATCCCGTGATTGCTGGTTAGATTCCCATGAAAAAAACATAAAAAACAACTCTTGCTGGTCAAATCTCTATGAGCGCCAGGTAGTTTGAAGTTGTTCGAACCAGTTTGGACTTTTTGAGCAACGACAAGGGTCGTTGTGTGTCTGAAAATGGGGGAGTCAATCCCCCTTTTTTTATGGCATTTTGATATATTTTCATTGGGAACACTATATCACAAAGTAGTGGATCTATGAAGGTTTTTCATGGTTTTTCCATGATGTTCGGGCTATGCCAGGTGGATGGTTTGGGGCGTATCGGATGGCATCGACCTTTTTGGGATTTCCGAAGGGCGAAGTGTTGGACTAGCAGAGGGTATTACTGTACAACTGGTATACCATCTGGTTATGACTAACATAGCCATGGGAAATTACGGCCCATAGAAATAGATGATTTACCGTTCTTAAAAATGGTGGATCTTTCCATGGCGAACTGTTAAATAACCAGAGGGTACTGTGGTATAGGGTATACTATCCAGTTGGTGGTTTCCAGTTGTTTGATAGTTTCATGGTGAAAAACCATAGACAACCATAGTTTCATGGGAGGATGACCCGAAGTAACATTCCAATTTTTTGAGGGTTGAAAGCAGCAACAAGCCATCGAACATCATTGCTGGCTAAATCCTTTCTTTTCTGCTCCACATGCTCTTGACAAAATACCATCAGCACTCCATGCTGATCAGCTCCTTCTGGTTGCTCGTATCATGTCGAATCCCTATGATCGCTTGAATCCTCTTTACTGGTCCATATTCCAGTTGGTTCATGTGAAATCTCCGCTGAATCGTCCTTGCTTCACGTTGAGAAGCCACTGCTATGAAACAAGAAATTCCAACCAGAAATTCCACGAGGCCGCGTGGGCACCATCACTCATGAAGAGAAGCACCCGGGCTCCTTCGAGATGGTGCACGTCAAGGATTCGGCGGAATTTTCCAGGGTGACATTTGCCCCAAGCTCTATGTTTACTGTGGGGTGTATATCCTAGGTATATATACCCTCTGGTTATTTAACATATGTAGCCATGGACGCCATGGCCCATAGAAATAGATGATTTTCCCAGCTAGAAACCTCCATTTATAAGGGATTTTCCATGGCTATGTTAAATAACCAGATGGTATATTATATATATATACACACACTGTATTTTTTTTGGATTTATGTGATGATTTGTGTACTGTATGTTGTTTGGTATATGTTCGATAGATGTTAATATAACTGATGTGTTTCTTCAATATCGGAGAATCATTTTGGGCATCCCTTATCGCTTTATCGCTATCAATATTCAATTAGTTCCCATTTTGTTGATTGGTAAAACCAGCCTTTCTTTTTCCCCACCCATTTTTTAAAATCCAAATTCAGGTATTTTCTTCAACAATTATATCCTGCTATATAGGGATGAACACCAACTTACTAGATTCCTAGATTCTGAGATTCTGACCTCCAGGATCATTTATATTGCTGTCTCAATTGTAATATGTTGTAGGGATCATAGATCAGGCTTATATCGCCTCAACCACAATCCATCGAGTTTATATATATATATACACACCACTCACAAGGGCATTAATCTACTTACAGTCCTATGTATTAACACCGGTTGATGGGTGAATATTGGGGTAATAAAAGGATAACCATCGAACATTTGAGACATGTCGGACTTCATATACCAATGATAGGCTGGGACCTGACTTACTAATTTTGAATCCAAGCTTGGCTTTGATAGCTCCAGAGATGCTGTTTTTTTACTGAGAAACCCAGTTCAGGGGCCACCATTTCAAACTTTATGCGATACCTTTGCCTCAGAAGTATGTGGGCGTGCCTCAACATAGGGTATTGTCCCATTTATGGCTACTTTAATGGGTACATTTGTTTTTTTTAAATGGTATTTCCTATTTCAAGACAGTCCGCCGAGACTATGCTCAGGAATACCCAGTTCATCCTCTGTGGTGTCGAAAGCCGATTGGCCAAACACATTCGATGTGCACAACCAAAGAGATACGCACTTTTCCCCACAGAAGTTGTTTCACTGTTTCACTTTGTGTGGTAATTCTATAGTCATACTGACAAGAGTTATTTTATGTTGTTTCCCAACTTATTCACAATCATTAGATAGATGTTGTTTCACCAATATAAATATCAATACATTACCTAAGGATATCTATTGATTGGATACACTATTATTGCATATATGATTAATAATAGATACAATGATATAAATATGATTTTATTCATGATTGTTTCTTCCTAGACTGGCCACATGTTCTGTACGTTTAACCCTGTGAAATCAACATCTCAAGCCATGGAAAAACAGCTTTTCTGATTTTAGTGAAACGCTTCATCCATAGTAATCCCATAGAAAAACCCGATTTTTATAGTAGATATACGAACCCATAGTAGATACAATATGATACACTCCCATTTCAATAGATACTCTTGTATAATCCCGAATATATATATATATATCCACCTCAATTGTCTAAGTATCATTAAGTCAAATTCAAAAAAAAACATCTCCATGATATATCTCCATATCAATGTTTTCAAGGCAAATCCATTAAAAAAAACAGAAAAAACACCCGAACTTTTCCATCCGAAATGCCCCCTGCAAAGGATGCCTTGGGACACACCTTCAACACGCGACTTGAGAACGTCTTTGTCATTGGTCAGGGTAGTAAGCCTTGGATCTCCCTGCCAAAGGCGAGTTTGTTGTGGGGGAAATGGGGGGTGAAGGCTGCCGAAAAGGTTTTTCATGGTTGTCTGGCTATTTGTTTTTCTATTTTATATGGGGTAATGATGGGATAATCGGGAATTAACCCATAAATGGCAATTTGGGACTTGGTGGCTCATCCCACTTAGTAAGTAGGTTCTAACCCAAGCTTTTTGAGTGGATTAACCCCCCTTATGCCACTACAAAACCAGGGATATATATATATATACAATATTATATATATAAGCTACTTAGTAAGCGGGATGAGTCACCAAGTATGGTTGTTTAATATGGGTCTGTCTCAAATTGGGTATACCATGGTATACCCACCATGGCATTGGGATGATATTGGACAAAGCCACTGTGCTATTTACCCTCTGGTAAACCTACAAAAAACGATGGAAACATACCATGTTTAATAGGTAAATCAACTATTTCGACTGGGCCATTTTCAATAGCCATGTTATGCTATGTTTGTCTACCAGAGGGTATATGGTTTGATTGGGATAACTATGGGATAAGACTTTTGAGAATTGGAATAGAATGGGCAAATACCATCCGGGAATCAAACATGGCTGGGAAGTCCCTTATACAACTGCGGAAATTGGAAGCCATGTTTCATTACCGGAGGGTAAGAGGGTTGTAATATGAGTAATGAGCTAAATCCATGCCATAGACCATCACCAATTGGATTTTATTGTTTGATATAACCCTATTTCGGGTGATGTAATGACTCCCAATGATTTGCTACTGGGATGGCTTATTGCTGAGATGGTATATTATGATTATTATGGTATATTCTTGGTTTACCATATTGTTGCCCACTTGCTAACAATATTATCGGGCAATAAATGGTAGATTAACCCAAACTTGGCAGTTCTGCAGGGCAAATGTATTATAAAGATTTATAAAGCATAGATGTGTGGGAGGTGCCCTAGTTTCACACAAACCTATATCCAGGAATCACACGGGTGGAATGTTGGAAAAAACCCCAGAAATTCCATAGCTGACCCACCCTATAGTGGTGATTTTACACGACCTGACACCCGAAAATGGTGAAAAGGAGATAAAAGGAGTCCCCATTTTCGGAAAGCACCATTTTGATCCATTTTCTGTTGCCCAGTGTTGGTCTCCGGGCCGAAACTTGAAGCCGGAAGCCCCCAAAACTGACCCTACGGCAAAACATCATGGGTTTGACAGATTTTCTGTTGGTTACTCCTCCCTATCTCCAACTACCCGGCCTGGTAAACAAACAGTTTGCGAACTTGAAAATGGCCCAGTCGAAATAGTGGATCTACCCATTAAACAATGTGATTTTCCATCGTTTTTTGTATGTTTATCAATTTGGGTAACCCTCTTTTTTTTCAGGTATAGGACTTAGGATCCCACTTGGTACGTGGTTTTCAGAACCAGGTTGTCGCCTCAGAATCCCTTGGTAGATGGCAGGGGTACCTTGAAACCTTTCGGATCGGACGATCCTCAAGGGTTTCATCAAACATGGCGATTTTGCTGGGAAATCACCACAATCTCATGATCATCTACCCCTTTGGTCAAGTTGAAAGTGGTCATTTATGGTTGATTTACCAGAAACGGTGATTTTTTCCAGTTCGCAAACTGTTAGTTTACCAGGTAACCATCCATTTTGAGCTCTCAAAATGGATGATTACCCCAAAAATGGTGATTTTTCAAACTGTTAACCAGACCCTATGGATCCAAACACTGTCTGAGAAGGTACTTAACCCTCCAAATTATAGTAAATTATACCCCAAACACTTCCTGAGAAGGTACTTGGATCCATAGGGAGAGGGTAACCATCAATTTTGAGCTCTTTTTACATGGAATTTGGGGGTAGCCCCATGACTATGGACACCGACACCTCGAAACGGATCCAGGGCAATGGCGTGAAGATGTCCATCATTGAGGACCGTGTGGCGAGGATGAAGTGAGGTCACGCGTCAAGCGGTTGCGCGGGAGGAGGGAACAGCTACCGGCGGCCGGTGGAAAATGACGACTTAACGGACGCAACGGCAAGAAATGGGGGTTGAACTTTGGATATAACTTTGCTCTGATTTAATCAGAATCAAAGAGTTAAACTAAGAAAAAGTGGGCTTTCAGTCCTCGAAGCATGGGTGAAATTGGTGATGGGTAGCTGTTGATGAGTTGAGTTTGAGCAACTTCCGCGCCGAATCTGTGGCAGGTGCCGAGAATTGGAACCGTTGTGAGTCTTGGAAGCCCTTGAGGAAGGAAAAAGTTCGGGCGTTGCTGTGGATTTGTCGTGGTTTGGACCTGAAAGATCTGAAAGTTCGGTACTTGATCATCATTTTCCCATGCATGTGGTTAGTATGCTCTATGATTTCTTCATGTTTAGGCACTCCCAATATCCCACGCTTGTGATTTGTGATGTTCAAAAGAAGATCATTTTGACAGTCCGGTAAAGTATGATCATTTATGATCCAATTTACCAATTTGAAAGCAAACGTGACAACAACTTCTCTTTGCAGTTGAGCTTGGCCTTTCAGCACCATGGACTCAAAAAAAAAAATCAGTGCATGGAAGTTCTCTATCATCCGCGTGTCATTGGCTAGGACAAGTTCACACACCACGGATGATTCCCAACGCTTCACCGAAATTGATGCTTAGCCTCTGGGAAACTAAGAGTTTGCGAGGAAAACCACTATCTTAATAGGTAAATCAATGTAAATCATCTATAAATAGTCCATTTTCCATAGCCATCTTAGTTTACTGGAGGGTAAAGGATTTTAAATCATGTTCAGACAAACGACATAGGGGATTCAAGTACTGTTGCAAAGTCATGGCGATCCAACATTCCGATGGCGATCTCACTCTTGGATCTGCTGACAGGCTGGGGTCCAAGGGTGGTGACCGAAGTCTGACACCATGTCAATGGGAATTTCAGGATCCTAAAATGGATATATGGTAGACTAGATACCTCCAATTTAGGTTCCTGAAATGGCCATTGACCATGGAAAAGGATTTGAACCAGTAAAGATGTGGGTACTGGGTCAACCTTGGTTAGAGACGAACTAGTCGTTTAATCTTGTTTAATCTTTTGCTATCAATGGTAAAATATACCAACCAAAAAAAATGAATATTGCGGCAGGTATCTAAGATTCACCATGGGTATAATAATACTTGATACATTATTGTTGATGGTTGATTAACCAATGTGTAAGCGGTGAGTTTCACCTACCTGGTTTAATGGGGAGCATTGTTTAAGAAAGAAACATGCTAGACTTTTTCAATCCATGTTTTGTCGATGCTTGTTGGGATATATATGTAATTACATATATAATATACATATATATATATATATATTATATATTATATATATACATTATATGTATATATATATATATATATATTTGGGTTCTGTCGATCCATGCATGCCTGCCGGCACCATGGTTCGCATGCTCTTTTTTCAGTTCTCTTTGCAATTGTGGTTGAAAACGCCTGTTGTTTTGGACTCGGTATTTCTCTTATCCACATGACATTAAAAATGGGATAAACAAAGTATTTTCACAACCAGAAGATGATGTTTAATTAATTCGTCTAAGCCTTGAGGGGACAGACCTGGGAACTCTGCTTGGAGTTTTTGGGTCCCGCTGACAGATGGGTTTATCATGGTTTATCTGAAGCGATTGGCGGCCTTTTTTTTTTCCTGAAGTTTATCCTCATTAAAAAATCCCAAATATTTCAACCAGTCTTATAAAATTCGGAAGCTCACCATGTTGGGGTGTACCCCATTTTTCCAAACCCATGAGTGGATCATATACCATGGTATAGATTGGTATAGCCACTATGAAAATGGCCATTTAGATCATTTAATAGGAAGAATGATGATCAAGTAGTGAGGTATAATATTAAGGAACATTTAATGTGGGTAAAACAATCATAAGCCATTCCCAGTCATCACCATGTTTATGGGTGGTATGGTTACCATTCCCAGTCATGGGTGGTAAACATGGCATTGTTTTAACCACATTCAATAGGAATAATGGGTCTATAAATGGATAGGCAATGACTGTGAACTACGGGAGTACCATTCACTGTATACCCACTGTAAGATGGTGGTATACCTGTAGGAATATTAGATCCTATGGAATAATAACGAGGTATACCCACAAGGTGGTGCCCCCCAGTGATGTTAGTTGGTTTATAAACCCCATGAATACTATAGATATATATCTACCATAAACCAGAGTGAAATTGGAGTTATGTTCACCAACTTAGCTAACGAACTGGGGCACCACCTTGCATTATTCAATGGATCTTTTTGGGGGTAGCCTATTTTTCGACGAAGTCATGGTGGGAACCATGGAATCCCGTGCCCACAAGTTCTGCTGATTTATGGACAAACGATCCATGAACTGCAGACATATCCACCATAAAAATCCATAAAACCCTAGGCAAACTAGTTATAAACCCACTAACATGCAACTAAATCCCAGTAAATCCCAGTAAACTCACTATTGTTTCATCATGTTCTCGAGTTTTGCAGGGTGTTCTTTTGAATCACAGCATTGGCAGGCGCAGCACCATTCCAGAAGAGCCAGGTGCAGTGTGTTTACGACGAGGTGCCGGTGAAGATGAAAGATGGACGAAGATATGACGAGATGGTTTCCCATCTTTTTTTTTTTTTTTTAAATAGTGTATATATGTATATAGTGAATACTGAATAGTGAATACTGTATTCATATATCATCATATCATATGTAATCATGTATATAGTGAATAGTGTATATATATATCCTTTATGACGGATATAGTGATATAGTGTATATACATATACACGATAATATATGACTATGTTGTATACACATGGATGTATTTCACAATATATAATAACATATGTTTAAATATGTATATGGCATATAGTATATGGCATATGTGGTATATGGTATATGTATGTGTACATATATATATATATATACACATACATACACATACACATGTGGATACTTATATCTATGATGTACATTATTTTTTTGCTCTAACAGCATCCACGTTCAGGCGCTGTCGCTGCGCTTTGCGGCAGCTCCCAAAGACTTTGGTGGGGTGCCCTTGGGGTTCTGGGGATGGTAAACCAGGGATCGTAACTGGTGAATACAAAGCAATGTGGTGCTAGACTAGAGGATCATCTATAACTGATCTGTTAACCGATAACTGATCTATAGAGGATCATCTATAACATTCTGGTGAATACTAAGAAACATGATTTCTTTCATTCATCTTTGTTCCTGGAGGAACATCCCATGGATCGTAACTGGTTGATAAGCCTGGTCAGATCTGGTCTCCGACCTAAGCCCTGTTGCCAGTTACAAGCCGAAAAGGGTGATCCTACAGCGATTGCGACCAAGCAATATGGGGATGTATAAGGATAGAAGCAACAAGTCCAGGTAGACCTTGGATGGTTGTTTGATACAACTCAATATAGAGGGGATCACCCCCAGACCCAACAAGAGGCAGATGATGGCATACAACATCATACAACATCATACAACATCATACAAAATCATACAACATCATACAACATCATACAACATCATACAACAGTCAGCAACGCACGTTTTCATCCCATATTCCTTGGCCCAAACATGGATTTTTTTTCAATTTTCACCATAGAATCAACTGATCCGCTTATGGGATCGCTGGATTCATCATTCGTTTTTCGAGGTCGTAAGTGGTCGCTTCTGGAAAGCGAAAGTGTCAATGCTTCGGAGGTGCCACCTTTGTTTTGGGTGTTCCGACGTGCAGAAAAACAAGGTTGGGTGGTTGCAAGATGTTTCAACTCCATAAAGGGGATCTCGTTGGTGGTTTCAAACATTTCTTATTTTCCATAATATTTGAGATAATCCTTCCCAATGACTAATATGTTTCAAGATGGTTAAAACCAACAACCAGGGATAATGATATTGCAATTTTTAGGACCACAAAAAGAAACTCAAGAGATTTCAACACCAGGTTTTCGGGCCTAAGCAACCCAAGAAAATGGACAAACAAAAACAATTGGGACTCCGCCCAAGAGTGCAAGTTGACCAGGAAACAGCAACAATAAATTGGAATATAATACGGGGTCCACCAGCTCAAGTCAAAGGGGGTTTCAACAGAATAAAACTTAACAAACTGAAAACACTTTGCCAAAAAACAATGGTGATTTAGGCTAGAAACATGATAGAACCTATTCGGAAAAAATGGGTGGTTTTACCATCAACGATGGGGATTTTTGACCAATAACGCACTTTGACCTGGATATGTCTGAAAATGGGGTGTACCCCCAAAAATCTAGAGAGAAACATGATGAAGCACTTCCAACTTTTGAGAAAGCCTATTTTCAGAGATGCGGTTGGAGATTCACCCAGGAGTTGAGATCCAGGGCACTTTATTGTGGATGATTTTTCATGTGGATTCTTTAGAGATCAAACACGATGGCTATTGGATGCTATTGGTATCTTGATGATTTTTAGCATCACCAAGATGGCAATGGTTCCCATTTTCTGGTGAGGCTCTTCAAATTGCCATCGCCAAATGTTTTCTGGTTCCTATCTTGGCCGCCATGCGGCCAAGCACAGGTCCATAGACAAAAAATCAAAAATATATGGTTCTCCACTTTTTCATATGTTTTGCTATGTGTTTTTGTTTCCCGACCCCTTCCGTTCTGGGATTTTGGTCATAGGAGTTTGGTATGTTTCATGGATTTCTCATGATTTTTCCTGAACATGCCCAGGAAAATCACCAGTTCACAGTGTTTCGGATTATTGTACATGTAGTTCACAGAACATGAGGAAAACTCCATATCTGAATCCATGAAATTCGCTTAAAACAACTGAAAATTATGCACCAGTCTTCAGAGTTAGAGCGCATCGTTTCCCCCCTAGACCAATCCAAAAGTTTCCCATGAGGGTATGGATCAATACCTATTGTGATCACAACAACATGGCACATGCAACGGACTAAGACCCTTTTCACCACGCACAAACCCCTGAGTAGATCCGAAATCAGCAGCAAGTGATAATCTCTACATGATCTGAAGATGTGGACAAA
>Ga0126342_10004616_pt1 | contig 23625 bp, 21 predicted proteins | sample Cyp1metagenome_FD_92528 | JGI IMG/M metagenome (GOLD analysis project Ga0126342, IMG submission 92528) | Coral microbial communities from Lord Howe Island, Old Settlement Bay, Australia - Cyphastrea 1 metagenome | ecosystem: Host-associated > Invertebrates > Cnidaria > Coral ...
AGCGATGCTGGCATGTTTTGGCATGTTTCGCTTTTGCCCAACGTAGGACGAGGCCTTGTGCATCTTTGAGCAAAACGGCCTAGAAGCGATGTGGCATGTTTCGCTTCGGGAAGAGGCCTTGTGTATGTTTGAGCAAAACGGTCTAGAAGCGATACTGGCATGTTTTGGCGCGTTTTGCTTCGGCATGTGCTGGAAGCGATGCTGCCATGTTTACGTTCTGGAAGCAATGCTTTTTTTTTTTTGGGCTTTGGCCCAACATGGGAAGAGGCCTTGTGCATGTTTGATTTACAGGTTCTGGATGCGATGCTGGTACGCTTACGTTCTGGAAGCGATGTTGGTATGTTTTCGTATGTTTCGCGTTAGCCCAACGTGGGAAGAGGCTTTGTGCAAGGGGCCTTATGCATATTTAAGTAAAACCGTCTAGAAGTGATGCTGGCATGTTCTGGCGTGTTTTACTTTGGCCTACCGTGGGAAGGGGCCTTATGCATGTTTGAGCAGAACGGTTTAGAAGCATGTTTCGCTTTGTGCAAATTTAATAAAAACGTTCTGGAAGCGATGATGGCATGATGATGGCATGTTTTCGCATGTTTAGGTTTGGCCCAACATGGGAAGAGGCCTTGTGCATGTTTGAGCAAAACGGTCCAGAAGCGATGCTTGCATGTTTTAGCATGTTTTGCTTTGGCATGTGCTGAAAGCGATGCTGGTACGTTTACGTTCTAGAAACAATATTGGCATTTTTGTACGTTTCCGGCCATTACTATTCTCATCTTTCTCGGTCGTCGCGCCCCTGGGCTGTAGGACAGGCATGGCTTTGTGCACTGCTGTTTTTGCGCAGTGTGTTTGTCAAGGCTTCATTAACTGTCGGTTTTTGATGGTTTTTCTTGCTGTCAGGCTGGCCCAAGATGCAGGCGCTTAATTTTTGCGCTTAGTTCTGTGCGAGCGAGATGCTTTTTTTCCTTGCTGCCAGACTTGTGTTCTATGTGAGTCTGCGTTTTGATAACTGCTTTGCTGTCAGAGTTGTTCGATGTTTTGTCCATGCCTTGGCAGACCGCTTTCTTCGTATGTCGCTCGCATTGCTGCCAGGCCCCTGCTGGATGTCCCACGCGATGAAAACGACGCTCACGCATGACCATCACTGAGATTCCTTGAGGGCAAGATATATTTCTGCTTAAGAAATTTTTTCTTGTACATATTCTTGAGTATGTGTAAAGAAACATTTGTTGCCGTAAAAAAAATATCTTCGCCAGCAAGGAGTGCGCAGTAGCTTCGGCCGTGCAGTGTCTTTTTTGTTTGGACATAAAACTGTAACAATGCTTTTTAGACCCTTTAGAGAGCATGGGTTGATACAACGTGCGACGTTTCATTTCTATTGCGACATTGGGGACTTGGCAATGCTTGTGACATTTGTGACACTTGCGTGTGGAGATTGCTGTAAAGCCGATTGCATCGCACAGTGATGTCCTTCATTTACTTCGTGTAAAAGGGCTTCACGACAGTACGTTGAGCTTTCTTGGCGCATCTTTCTCCCAATTTCGTCACAACCTCTCTTTCCCACGCAACTGTCACGCGCACAATCTTTCTTTGTAACACACCATCTTTCACATTTAACTTTGTCACACACAACTCTTCACATACAACTTGTTTTACTTCTCGATCCTCAGCCACCTCCTTTGTCTTTCCTTCCTTCCCCATCCCCGCTACAACATTTGTTGCTCATTATTGGACGAAGTTGACTTATGGGGTTATCCGGTCCTTTAATTCAATTTTTTAATATTAAATCATATTCATTATAGCAAAAATATCGATTCGTATAAAAAAATCCAATCTTCAAACCGATCCTCCCCAACCATTAAAAAAAGTGTTTATCCTCCGCCTTGCAATTTCACGCTCAATATCATGTTCTTCCCCCCCTAATTTCATCATCCTCGGCATACCTCATCTTCCGCAACATCAATATGATCATCCTTTCATCGCCCTCCTCAAAGATCTCATCCTCAAAGATCTCATCCTCAACATCATCATCATCATCCTTCTCAACATCATCATCTTCCTCCTCCTGATTCTCATCATCCTCAATATCATCAACCTCCACCACCTCATCTTCCGCAACATCAACATTATCATCTTCTTCATCATCGTCTTCAAAATTATCATCCTCAACATCATCATCCACCTCCTTCTCAGCATTATCATCCTCCACTTTATCATCCTCCACTTCATCTTCTGCATTAACATCCTCATCCTCATCCTTTTCATTATCATCGTCCTCAACATCACCATCCACAACCTCATCGTTCTGCACCTCATCATCCTCCTGCAGTCCTCAACCTCATCATCCTCAATATCATCGTCCGCAACATTATCATCGTCATCATCATCGTCATCATCATCATCATCATCATCATCGTCAACATTATCATACATTATCCCCCCACTCCCCCACACTGTCTGGGGTCTCTTTCTGGGATTTATTATATTTTTTGGTTTTTGTTCTTGTTCTTGCTGTTGCTAATATTTTTTTTTATTGATGTTGTTCTTGTATTTTTTCCCACACCGTGTGCCCACACTCAGGGGTTCTTACGGTAGCTGTAAAGGCCGGTGCTTGATCAGGGTGCTCTCTCTGGGATGCGGCATTTTTCCTGTAAATTTCAGCATAAAGTGGCTCTTGTCAAATCTTGGCATTTAAACTGGTATGTCGACTGCGCAGGCTCGCGCCAAGGGATCCGTGTGGTCCGCGGCACTTTACCTGAAAATTCTCGCAAAAAACGATTCTTGTGACATGTCCATGTGCATTTGGACTGCGCAGGCTCGCGCAAAGTTTGGGTCACAGTCTCGGGGTTTTTCTGGGGCGCGGCATTTTAACTGGGAATTCTCGGATAAAATGGTTCTTGCGACATATCCGTGTGACATGCTGGTGAAGCCCGCTCTAAAAGTTCATTGCGTGATCTTGTACAGGTCTTTGGTGCCATCCTCTCCAGGGGGTCCTTCCATGATCTTGTACGGGCCCTTCCGGGAAGATCTTGTGGAGATCCTGGCGACATGCTGCCTTGCTTCATGTTGTACAGGCCCTTGTGCGAAGATGTTGACGAGGTGCTGGTGAAATCCTTTAGATGCCCAGCAGCAGCAGGTCCTTTGACGTCGATCTTGTGACATTTTCTTCGGGGTCCTGGCATGAAGATCTTGCTCCTCTGCGCAGATCTTCTGAAGGTCTTAATGAAATGCCGTCCGAGGCCTTTGCATGATCCTGTGCCTGCAGGTCCTTGTGAGAAGATTTTGTGGAGATCCCGTTGAAATCCTCCTCAGGAGGTCCTTGCAGTAAGTCAGTATATAAGATCTTGAAGGTCCTCTGCTTTTACGAAAGCTCTTCTGGGATGCTCATAAGAAATTCTTCTTGGAGACCTTGAAAGCTCCTCTATATAGACCTACACGGAAGATCCTGCTGTAGTTGTGATAATGTCTACCCTGTTCTGTTATCATCTGTTACTGTTCCATAGCTACTGTTGCTCGTATCTGGTACATTGCCTTCCTACCCACTGCGCTGTTTGGGGTCTCTTGCCAGTGTATCATTTTCTTGTCGTATATGAACGGCACCAATTTCTATGTAAAATCCGGGAAAAGTAACTTTAGCAAATATTGTCGTGAAAGTGTCCTGCACCCGGATCCGCAAATCGACGGGGCCAATGCCAAAGGTTCATCTACCCAAATACGAGCGGTGAATTTTATTCATCCATCCTGAATCTAAGGAGGCCCCTCTTCTAAACTAGGACAGAAATAAAACACAATAAAACCAAATAGAGCCCACATATACTCTCAAAAACGAAATACGTCCGCCCCCAAAAAAAGACCCGATTCGGCAAATCTGGTCTTCCGGCTAATATGGCCCATTATCTTGCTCCAAAGATTGGAAATTGCTTTCCAAGCCAGTAGCTTTCATGTTCAGCTTTCCTTGACAGAAATGGCCGTTTCAAACAGCATGTTAAAACAACCGCTTTTCATGTAAAACGGGCGGCATCTTTTCGGAAGTTTAATCTATATTCAACCTTCAAACCTTGCCTTTCATTACAAAAAACTTGCTTGTCAGTAAGCAAAGTTTCAGATAAATTAAACGCATATTCGTTTCCCACATGTGGTACTGCTGCTATTTTTTTGAAACATACAGTTTCTGCTTGAAAAATGCAGGATGTTTGTGAAACAGGTAGCCTTCTTGGAAACATTAGCGGTTCTTGCTGGACCTTGCAAGCCCGCCTGGCAAGATTTCAGTCGCGCCCAGCGGGTGTTTCATTTCACCTTGTATCCATATTAGTCTACGAGAAAAAAATTGCGTCTGGCCGATGAAAGTGACCTGCATGCATACTTAACTTACACCAATAGTGCGCTCGTGCGATCAATAAACTTTTGCCAGTGCGGCGGCTGGTGCGCTCCACCCAAAGCAGTTTTCCACGCAACATACAGGGTGAGGACCAATTAACCATGTTAATACCGAAGTCGCAAAATCTGGCTTGCCCACTTTCACACTACCCACGGTATGCTGCTGATAGTTGTTGGTACTGGATCTTAACCTCAACCCCTGCATGTCTGAACAGCGCAATGCAGGTGGCTTCAAGCCTGCAGCTATCTCGCTAGCGAAAGTCTTCTTTCTGGCCCCAATCGATTGGACCTCCAAATAGCTGATGCGACGACCTTCGGCGGGCACAGTCACAAGATATGCGCAGCTTTGGAACAATCACTGCAAAGTGAAACGTATGATTGCCTAGATTCTCTAAGATGTAGTAAAGAAACTTTCGTCTTAGCTAGGACTGTGCTGGCAGCTGACGGGCCAATGTGTCCTCTTGCTGTGAGTTTCAGGCTTTGGGCGGGCTGCTTTCAACTTTGACAGCGACGGGACCTACGCATTGTCAGGAAACGAGCAATCGATTTTGGAAACTCAGTATCAGCCTGACCCTTGGCAGTAAATAATGGCAAGGTCACAGCTGACCATGCGCCCCGGTAAAAACCTAGAAGGATAAAGCCAAGGAAAACGGCAAGCAACATGGAGAACAAGCGAGAAGAACATTTAAAGACCTGCAGCAGCACTGCCAAACTTCACGCTGGGCGATATCCCTGCCCAGTCTGCTGCGCCTGAGTAAGACCTTTGTTTAAATCGGAGATCTGCGGCTTCGACCCTCGGCGAAAAAATTGACGCAGCCATGCCACACCCGGCGTCAGTACATATGGCCCCCTGCCGCTTTGTTTGCTCTCACTGGCTATCCACACTGTGATCTGTATTGCTTTATGGTGAGAGCAAAGTCCGCAGCCTGTGCCGGAAAGGTTCGACAGGCTTGAAATGCCAGCTCCAGGTCCGACAAAGCTGTCTCCAGCCTGCGGAAAAAGCTAAATAATACAGGTTGAACTGCGCACAGACTTGTAAACAGCGAAGTAGCTTTCAACGTTTCACTGCCACTGCCTGAATGATTCCGGAACCTGGAAGGCATGTAATCAATACGCAAATGCGTGGCAAACATGCACATTGATGGTGGCAGGCAATGCCCATTAGCTCGAGGCAGAGAAGATAATCTTTAAGCGAGTGTCCAGGCATGGTCTGTTGAAAGGCAATCATAAGCGGCGACTTGCAGCGACGCCTTCTCAATATTTTGTTGAGCGCCCTTGTCTCGGGTGACATGTAGGAAACTGTCAGGGCAACTAACAAGCAGCAGTGGGTGTACAATCGCTGCCCTGGAAGGCCTCAGCGCTAAAAACGGGACCTGAGAAAACATAAGAAAAGGCCCTTCGGGCTCCTTTATCTTACAAAAGTGATTTGGAACCGTCCCGGTTGGTGATTTTCCTTCTTCCCACGTCGTTTTGCCTGTTTCAAACACGCGGCCCAAGTTCAAGAAGTCATCAAATCCGGTTGGCCAAAAGTGCATCCGACCTAAGAAGAATATAGGCTGAAACCCCAAGAGAGGCCCACTAGCGCGCGCAGATACGCAATGGTCAAGTCCGAGCTCTGGCGATGTTGGCCTTGCGTGCCCTTGGACCATCGCCGCAATGGATTTGAATCAGGGCTTGCAATTTCACTCTGCCTCAAGCCTCCAAAGTTCACAATCCGCCCGCACCGAAGGTGGCGAGGCGTTCTTTTCTAGGCACGCGTGATCCATAAGCACTTGCAATAGCTATTAAGCTTTAGCTTGGGGAGGTTCATTTTTGCTCAAGAATCCTGTGATTTTCCACGTTTTTTCAAGGGACCTAAAATCGGCTAAGTTGCAAGGGCCCAACATAGGCGCAACATGAGCCAACATAGGCCTAACATGACCCGACATAGGCTCCAAATTGGCCCAACATGCCTCAACATAGGTGGCCCAAAACCGCCCAACATGTCTCAACATAGGCCCAACAACGGCCCATCATGGCTGAACATGTGCACAACACAGCCCAACACAGAGCCGACACGGGCCCAACATACCCCCAACATGCGGCCTACACAGGCCCAACGTGGTTTTATTGGGGCTAATACTCCGGTGCGGGCGGTTGTCGTTGCGAAGCGACCAGAATATTCTTGCCATTTGAACTTTGGCGTAATTTGCCTGAAAAACGTTACGTTTTCCATAAAATGGTTCAAATTGGGCAAATCGGCCAAAAAGGTCAAGTTTTGGGATGTTCAAGCCCGACTTTGGCTTGAATGCATGAACTAGCATTTGCCAGCCAATACCAGTATGACCCAATGTGGACATATAAGGACCAACCACTATAGGCTGAAAACAGCATCATTTCATTCAGAGGGCAAGTTGACTACTGCTTTAATTTCTGCAATGTGTGATGATGTTGATCAAATAATGCTACTGTTACGCGCGCCAAATCTACATGCCAGCTGTTCCTTCCACAAGAGAGGATGTGATGGAAGACTTTGACCGTCAGATTGATGAAGCCTGTCCACCCTCAAATTTTTTGGAAATGGATTGGGCTACATCTGCATACTTTGCTTGCGCCACCATATTCAACAAAAAATGGAAAAACAAAGCCGGACATTGCGCGCAAAAGAAACATCCCCACACACACACACACGCAAAAATACACAACACATATGCAAATCGGGATTTGTCCTTTTGTTGATTTCGGGCTTCAGATAATTCCATCCTCATGCCATGGGTTGAGGGTCCTACCTGCAATCGCCGCCGCACCGGGCAAATTGCACAATGGGAAAGCATCCAGATGTTGTGTTGGACAAAACGTTTGCATTATATATTGTGGCAACGTGCGCATTTCATGCTTGCGCTGGTTTTGAGGCCGAGGGTTTCCATGCACAGTTCTCTGATTTTGTTTCTACGGAGCTGTATTTTTGTGCCCTAAGCACGATTACTAAATGTCAACGCAGATCCATCATTTGCGGGAAAACAGGCGCTCTCGGCAGGTGAGATATGATGACCTTTGTTGGTGGCCGCAAGGTCCAGGTCTACAAGAGACTGTTTAGGTCAACTGCAACCCGAAAGACTCCCGCAGCGCCCGTAGTAACAAAGTTGAATTGCGGGGCCAAAATTAGCGCCAGAAACAAAATCAAATCTACATAAGAACCAGATTGCAAAATGCAGGTCGCTTTCCCAAGAAGGGAACGCGCCATCTACACACGACCCTGTCAAGATCAAGCGCGAAAAAAGTGCCACTTTGAAGAATTGCTAAGGATTTTCATCCGGTTCAAAGCAATGCTCTTGTTGATGATCTTGTCTTGGGGTTGCAAGAAACCTGCAAAGAAACAAACAAAGCCCCGCTCCCAGGTACGAAGCTCCAGCTGCAGCTGGAGCGCAGCTGTTGCATGACTTTGGCATGTTTCAGGCACGGCCACTGCATGTCTTCGCGGCCTCTGCCTCGGGACAAAGGATTGCTCCGCTTTGGCGCCTCGGCATTGGAAAATTTGAATCCCAAGGGCTGATGAAAGAAAGGGACGGGTGAGGTGGAATGATTTGGGTGGAGTGGGTTGGATGGAGCGAGTTGAAACGCAAGGTTTCACTATGAGCTGTATGGCAGGCACTACAACAAAACAAGCAAAATCAACCATAAGCGACAGCGGGCAATCCGAGAATATTGGGTCCAGAAAGTTCAAAGCACTTGCAAGCGCGTTTGAAATCAGCGTTGTTCAGGGTTGAACAGGCAGGTGACTCAAAGCCAAAGCAGCTCAAAAAGCTTCACTTGTCTTCTTGAAAGTTTCGAAAGCATTGCGCAGCTGTTTGCCTGCTTTCCCAGCATAGACGACGGGTGTAGAGCTGACCGGTCCTTTGGATGCAAGACTTGCTGCGAGAACTGTACTTTCGCATGCTGAATGCGCCCTTCTACCAGCCTGAAACTCCCTACCCGCTGTAGCAAGTGGCCAGGCCTTGGCTTTTTTGGCCTCGTCCTGCCAAAACTCTTCAGTGCTTAGGCTGCAGCAGCATGTATCACAACTACGGCGGCATTTCTAGACTCTTTAACGCTTTTGGTTTTATCGTTCATGTCATGTCGCCCTGCTTTTCAGCGAGCCATTTGCCAAAACATCTTATCCCTAGGCCTACCAAGAACTTTTCACAAGAAGTCATCATGAGAGCCACATATAACCCTTTGCAATCGCCGACGTGCTGAATGCGGGGCTATCCACTAGCATTGGCACCGTCTTTGCAACGATCTTGGTGTTGCAAAACTATGCAAAACTTGCGATGTGCATATGCGCTTTGATTCCAGTGTCTATTCCAAGCGCAAGCAAAACAAGAGGAACCATGTGCATCCTTTCGTATCTACCCCTGAGAAGGACACGCAAAAAAAACATGAAATCAAATCACGCAAGCCTGCACACACACACACAGAGACACATGAACAAACAGAATGCCAGACGCAGCTTGAGCCTCAGAGCCGTCTTCAGTCAGCCCTGGCGAAGCGGGCTACCCCCACAAGGGCGCCCGGAAGGATGAGGACGAGAAAGGGAAAAGAATCGGAAACGGAAACCGCAAGAAGGATGACAAGCGTTTTGCAAAGACATGACAGGAACATTCGCTGCACGGATGCTTGGTACGGGCATGACATAAGCTCAGGCAAATGCAAATTATGCTGCCGCCACAACTAGCATCCACATCACCCAACCAATTCCAGCCTAGATCGCTCATCATTCTGGCATCTTTTGCCAGACCTCAGTGAGACTAAGTTCCCGGCCATTAGTCTAAATCGCAAATCTACATTGACTATTGACCGCAACAAAGGATCAGTGCGGGACTTCCACAGCTAAGCTAGAGACGCTCTCTAGAATCTCTCGAAGCTTGAGATGTTGCCTCCAAATCCGTGCCCGCCATACTTCAAAAATTGTGTCATCCATGCCTGACAAACGAAATCCTACCAAGCCTGCCTGGCTCTGGCTCTGAGCTGGGCTCTGCCCCTCTGGGCCCTGCGCTTCCACCTTGATGCGCCCGGCGTGAACGACTTCAAGAACCAAAGAGGGCAGGCTTGCCGGGCTTCCAAGGCTTCCAAGGCTTCCAAGGCAGGACTTGATTCTTTTCGCCCCAAAAGCGCTTCCAACTCACATTTCAGCTTGATGAGAACGGTTTCTTATACAGGGCTGCGGGCCACACCGTTTTCTGAGCGCCCTCCTTCAGCTCATCCTTGCGTGCAATTTAAGCTGGGTTGGACCCCGGCTGGCGGGAGCCACGACATACTAAAAACAAGCGAAGAAGGTGTTGGCAAGGGCTTCGCCCTGACCAGCAAGTGCCGCGCCTGTGCCGCATCACCGGCCTGAACATAGCGATTTGGAAAGATTGCTTGTCGTATCCTGTCGTTTTTCGACCCCTTTCGGTTACATGGACCCGCTAGGGATGCCGGTCTTTTTCCAACACCAAGAAACGGTCATTTTCCAACACCAAGATTCGGTCATTTTCCAACACCAAAAAGCAGTCATTTTTCAACACAACTCTGTAAAATCAAGCGTGGAATTCCCACCGCCCCCAAGATTCTGCGCAACGTAGCCGAAAAGAAGGGATGCTGGCTCTTTTGGGAATCTTACACGCATCTCGGCGCACGCACGATTTTTTTGCATTTATATGCTATTTTTTTTTGAATGTATATATGGAATAATGCTGAAAGTTCATGTGAAGTTTTTTGAAACTGTTTCGGGTTGGTTTACAGTTTCAATTACGGTTGGTTAAGAGTTTCGTCAGGATTGGTGTGAAGTTTATTTAGGATTGGTTCCGGATCTATCTAGAGTTGGTTTAGGACCTATTTAGGGTTCGTTTAAGGTTTGTTTAGGGTAGGTTTGGGAACTATTCAGGCCTGGTTTAAGATGTATTTAGGGTTGGTGTAAAGTTTATTTAGGCTTGGTTTGCCATCTATATATTTGGGGTTGGTTTAGGTTCTGTGTAGAGTTGGCGTAAGACCTACTCAGGGTTTGTTTAACGTTTATTTTAGCGTTGGTTTGGGATTTCTTGAGGCCAGGTTTACATTTATTTAGGGTTGGTGAAGGGTTCATTCAGGCTTGGTTTAGCATATATTGGGGGTTGGTTTAGGATCTATTTAGGGCTAGTTCAGGGTTTATGTAGGATTAGTTTCAGATTTATTTAGGTAATGCTTAGGGTTTGCTTAGAGTTGCTTTCGTGTTTTTCTTTGTTTTTGGCTTTGTTTAGGGTTTATTTAGGGGTTATGTAGTTGTGTCTATGTATTATATGATGTTTCTTAAAGTCTTAGGGTTTATTTACGGTATGAGAAACAAAAGAAAAGCAGGGGAAAGCAGAGAAGCAGGTAAGCAGAAAAAAGCAGAAAGCAGAGAAGCAAAGAAGCTGGAAAAGCAGAAAAGCAGGGAAAAGCGGAGAAGGAGAGAAGCAAAGAAGCAGAAAAGCAGGGAGAAGCAGAGAAGCAGCAGGGGAAAGCGGAGAAGCAAAGAAGCGGGGAAAAGCAGAGAAGCAGAGAAGCTGGGAACCAGAAATCCAGAAACAATCAAAACGGAAGGAAAAAAAAACTAACCCTCCATTAGTTACGTGTATTTAGGGTTTGTTTAAAGTTTTCTGTGGTTGGTTGAAGGTTTATTTGCGGTTTATTTAAAGTCGCTTTAGGGTTTATTGAGGGTTGGTGTAAAATCTATTGATGGACAGTTTCTGGTTCATTTGGTGGTGATTTAGGGTTTATTTTGAATTGGTTTAGAATTTACTTAGGGTTGGTTTAAGGCTTATTTAGGATTGGTATAGTATAGTGTTTATTTATGATTGGTTCAAGTCTGATTTAGGGTTGGTTTAGGATTCATTTAGGGTTAGTTTGGGGATATTTGGAGTTGGTCTATGTCTGATTGAGCGTTGGTTTCGGATTGCTTTGGGATTTGTTTAGGGTTGTCAGAATTGGTTCTGGGTTGGTGTAGAGTTTCTGTAGGGTTTTTTTACAACTCATTTCTGGCGTATTTAAGGTTTATTCCGCAAAGCTACACAATGTAGAAACTAATGATCTTAACAACCCCAACCAAAATCTCCGGAAACGAAGCAACACAAACACTGCGGAAACCTACGGAGTCACATTTAAAACCCAAACAGTAAACTCCGAAAGCAAGAAAGCGAGAAACCTAGAAACCAAGAGACCCACAAACCAAGAGACCCAGAAACCAAGAGACGCAGAAGCCAAGAAACCGAGAGACCAAGAAACTGAGAAACCAAGAGAGCCAGAAATCAAACAAACAGAAACGAAGAGACCCAGAAACTGAGAAACCAAGAAACCAAGAGACCCAGAAACCCAGAAACCAAGAGACCCAGAAACCAAGAAACCCAGAAACCGGGGGAACAGAAAGTTAGAACCATGGCGCGGTGCAAAATGAACGCAACGGCTGCACGCACGAAATTTAGACACGAAGTAACAGCCCTGGCGCGTTGAAAAATGACCTAAATACCGCGTTGTAAAATGACAATTTTCTCGCCTTGAGAAATGACCCCCCTTCCGACTTGCTAGAGGTCTGAAATACCTCTCCAACCAAATCTTTATCGTAATCGGCTTCGGATTCTCACGAGCCTCGGGCGGACTTGCCATGCCTCTGAAAGCGCTACAAAAATCAGAAAGCGAAAGCAAAGCTGGGAGTACATCGTGCCCAAAGAAATTTCCCGAAGCTCTGCTGCGGTGTTATCATCAATCGAATTCCGGGCTGCCAACTTCCGTTAAAGAGGTCCCAACTCTGGAAGAGCGCGGGCATGTGACGCAACCATGGTGTCCAATGTATCCACTGCGTCCACAGGCCTCCAAAGGTGAAGCTTCCAGGACTGCTGACCTGTTGGCGCCGCAAGCTAGGCTGCATCCTGTGCTTTGCAGGGCTTTCCAGCTTGAAACCACCTCTTCAATCTTCTGTTTATACAAATTCAAGCCTTGTGCCTTGAAACAATTGCACTTGCACTGGTCAAGAAGTTCAAGAAAAGCTTGAACATGAAAACAGGTCAGGTTGTCAAGTCCTCGTTGAAAATGCTTCATAGTCACACAATGCGACTTCGCATGCAATCTCAAGGTGTGCCTGGAGGGCCGCATCTTCTGGGGACTCTTTGCCCAACTCCGACTGGGTCAAGCGAAGGACGCGCCAGAAGCACTCACGGTACGTTTGGTCGCAAGATTGCGCAAGCATAGCTGCAAAAGGGCCGGTTTCGTTGCCAATAGCTGCCATAACATGCGAGAACAGCTGGTAGCTATCTTCTGCTCCCGACGTAGCATGAGTGCGGAGTGCAACCCCTCGCCACTGGAGCCTCCTGTGGCCGCTCCACCTGACACGTGTGGACTGACAAGGGAACAAAGTCGCGAAAGCTTAAAACTCTAGCGTCCCCAAATACCCGACGACACAGGGCACCAAAAAAGCATGGCAAACAGTAATTGGTAGCATTTCAAACTGTTTCGAAAAAGGGGCGGCAAACGGAACTGAAAAATGCTTGTAAGATCTTGTAATAACCTCAGGACCCTACCCTATACATCCCTATACCAAGCAGCTTGGTCACCCACCTCGCATCGGGGACCCGCTGAGCTGTCGTGTGCAGGCCTGAGCAACGGCAGCCCTGAAACCCAGCCACTTGGCCAAAAAGACGCCTTACAAGATCAAAATCGTGGGATGAGAAGGCCCAGAATATATTTCCTTCCTGGCCCTGGCCCTAGGCAATTGAAAGCCAGCGGCAGTTTGATGGTAATATGACGGCATCGTAAAGCATCGCTCATCGTTGGGGGCTTGTCGGCAAGTTCCAGCATTTCCAGTAGCATGAAATGCCGCTACATGATTACACGTTCGCTCGCTTGCTTGTTGGAATACATCTAGGTTCACACGGGCCTTGCAATGATCTCGACCGTGTGTCCAGACTCCTGGTTGTGGCAAGTCATGACGCCCGAGATTCCAAGCAAAGCTTCAGATAGACGCTGAACCTGTTCACCAAGCTGCATCAACGCACCAACATTTTGAACTGAACATTCTTATAACTTCGACTCAGGCGAAACGGTAAGGTGCACATTGGCTGGAATCCTGACAATTGTTTTTGAGGCGCTGGGTGTTGTCCAACCTCTGACGTGTTCAAAAAGGTTTGAGGTCCTGCCTCGGCGATGTCTGCAATGTCTGGTTCATGAGGCCTTGGCGGCCAGAACTTTCATGCCGTCAATCCAAACAATGCTTAGTGCATCTAGAGAGAATCTCGAGGCCCAGGAACTTCAAGCTATTTTGCGCTATGTATGTAAAGTGTATGTGTATAAATATAAATACATATGTATGTCCATCGTTGCAATGTATGCGCATCTCGGGCCATGTAAAGCGCACTCGTTTCCTTACTTCCGCTGCATATCTTGCATGTCTGAAACGCAAAGGGTGCCCAAAACTGTTCGCGGTGCAATCAATGCAACACAGGCTTGGTTTAACATGTAGGCTTGCTTTAGCAGCTATAGGCTTCATGCTGGAATTGCCCAGCATGTTCGTCATCTAGCTTGACCTGCGCGGGGAAAACCAGGTCCATCATAGAATGTTTAAGTCTTTGGCTTCAACAGTCTGGCATTTCCATTTTCGGTCATGCAATCTCACCGTTGGACACCCATAGTTACAAACATCATCGCATGCAACCAGCAAATTTCCAACGCCCACAAGACAGAGGCATCGGTAGCAACCTGTAAATCTCTTCCAAACGTGCGTGTGCAAGAAACTACATGTTGGTATATCGCAAAACAAACCACTGAGTATTTAGCGGCGTAGTGAGCGGCATCCTGCCACGCAATTCCAGCTATAAAACGGAACTGTGTTAAACTGGGACAGGTCTGTCAATTGGCCTCTTTGGTCTCTACCCTTGCTTCGCTTGGCCTCGGGAACAAGCATCTTCAAGACAATGTCATTTTTTAACATGTTCTGTCAGATGCGCGGATCTTTTGGAACTGAACTGGCGAGAGCCTGGAACCCAATGGAGAAAAACTGAACTGAGCGAGCCGCAGTTGACTTGGCACGCCTGGAATGCGTGCAACTTGCGTTGCCACCCCACCTGCACATGATATAGCTCAGTCACCCAAAAGCAATCAACTTCTTGGTCAAAGCCTTTGTCTATTCTTGGACGCTTTCTTTCCAGATTTCAGCCGTCCAAAAAGATGGAGCTTGCTTGGTGACCCGTGCAATATGTGTCGCTGTGACATATGTTCAATGACGGATGGAGCATGTGCGCAAAACATATCGCAACACCAGTTGAAGTGCTTCTCAGGACTCTATTACGACATCCTTGTGATGGATCTTGGTGATGGGGGGGCGGGGGTGGGCGGAGTCACAGCTGAGATCCCAACCCTTTTGACCTGGCTGTGTCACCGGTCCACCCAAAGTGCCTCAACGGCTCTAAGCATGAGCCGTGAGCAAATTGTAAACTCAATTTATTGAAAATCATTGCGCTTCCGGTTTTCGCTCTGAGCGTAAGACCGCGTGGCTGGCTTTCCAGCGGCGTTGCTGCGTCAGATGCTAGTGAAGCTTGCTGAGGTGCATCCAAACATTTCAACGGGCCCTCAGCACCCGCTGTATCTGGCGCTTCCTCGACAAAGGCAATGTCCTGCCAATCCGGATCTCTTCAAACATTCAGGGAGCAAAATTCTACAAACGGTGTGCCCGAACAGGAGCATTTCTGTTTCAGAGTTTTTCTGTTTCAGGTTTTGCGAAGCTGGTCCTCTGCGCTGGATGTCTCGGCCTACAGCCCGGGGACGTTGCCAGTTTGGCACATCGGTCCAGGACTCTGGGCTTAGACGGTTGCTGTTTCTGTGCGCGTTAAACGCACACTGCATACACAATTTTATACACAGCGCATCCTATATTTACAATGTTTAGATTCTATATTTAAAGATGCTCCCAAACCCACCTCTATAGATTTAATCAGCTTTACACATTGCGCTGTTTGCTCTTTGAAATTTCCGCTACTTCAACCCCGCCTGTTCTTCTGCCTTTTCGCCGGGATCTGCGACTCGTGGAGTTCTCGGAGTAGTGCTGCTGCTGCTTCCGTACCAATCCTTCGAGGGCACGCAGCATCTGCATCTAATGAATCCAATGAGCCTTGCAGTTTAGCTGAGATTAGCATTGTGATGGGCTGCAAAATGCTCCAACGCCTCCCTCACTTCCAAGGCTGACGCGAATAAATACGTCTTGCTGCAACACTACACACCAGCTAGCTTCTGCGCGTGCTATATCACACACCATGTGGTTTCGCCACGTCCCCCAATAACATTTCAAGAATCATTTCCGCTCAGCGTTCTTGGCTGGCTGGAGCTGCGACGGAGGTCAGTGTTTATGTGAGACGGCCTTGGGCAAACGCGCGACGCTTGGAAATCAATGCGAAACCAACATGCGAAGCAGTTGGCTCAAGGGTGAAACCACCAAGAGGACCCAACGGACATCTACAGTAATCCGAGTTTTGATAATTTTTAGCAACCCGACAATGGCGGCAAAGGCATATCCAGGACGCCTGGCTAGTGCGAAAATGTTGTGGTTGCAGTGGCTTGTTGCCATGACGCAAGGTGCGAAGCCAAAAGTGCTGACAAAAAATGGAAAACGCACCCGCGTGAGCAATTGCTGCTCAACATGCGCTCAGAATATCCTGAAACAAGAAAAACAAGAAAACATCGCTTGTGTGGCGAAACCCACTAATGTTGGCATGGCAACGTTGAAAGATGTTGAGTCTGGGAATGGCTGGGCCCAAGCTTGCAATGTGTTGCCTAAATCGCCCAGCAAGCAGTGATGCCCAGAAGAACGCAGCGCAGTCGGTAGCGATGTGACCTGCGATTTTGTGTGTGAAACAGGATGAACTTGTCTTGATCAGTTGCGGATGCTTAGAACACTTGAAACTGTTCAAGACTAATCTTGAAAACTTCAGACCAACCTCCTCCGCATAATACCCCGGGTTTTCTCAATTTTGATTGAACCTGCAAATTACCTATGTAGTCAGTGTAGTCTTCGATTGCCCGGGTTTGCCTCGGGCGAAGCTGAGCTTGTGTCTTGTATACCTGACAAATGATCACGACATATTGTTTCGTTCTATGTTTCCAACCTGTTTTGAACTTCTGCAATGACAAACGCCATCTTTGTCACTGCTTTGTTTACCCCTTTGCCTCACTCAGCCTTCAAGTTTTTGTCACCATCGCGCTCTAAAGTTCAAACTGAAGCCGCCTGCAGGCCCAAGTGGCTGCAAGCCACCGGGTTCCTCCACCCTGGCAATCTGCGCAGCCACCAAAAACAATCAAAAACAGAAATTAGCTGCTGCCAAATGCTGCCAACCACAAGATCGCTATGGAGGTTGGACTCTGTACTGTAGATCCCTGGCTTTCTTGATGTGGCACAAAGACATGCAAAACCTTGCGTCAAGCTTGTGGAGTGTACATGTTCATCCCCCATATGCTCTCAATGTCTCAAATTCTAGGAACTTGCGGCTTAAGGCTTAAGGTTGTCCGAAAATATATCCTGCTTGGTCTGCAAGAAGCGAAATCATCTGTTTGGAAACTTTAGGCCCTGAGCGGGGTCCTACATCGGCCCTTACTTGGTCATGCAAATAGTTTGTTCAACTCCTGCTTTGCTCCTCGGCGCTTAGATTCATGTAGCTTCTATGACACCCTTCAGAGCTGCTAATAAAGGTGAAACTGATGCGGCTTTCCATGCCTTGGCGACACATTAGCCTGCAAAGTGTGTTTGGCTGTTTGGCAAAACCTCGGGGTACCCAAACAGTTGGCCAATCGTTTGTATTATTCGGTAAAAACATTTTGTCCGTGGGGGTTCCTCGTTTCCCTACCCTCTGAACCGCGTGGCATATATATATATAGAGAGATATGTAATTGTATATAGTATATATATAAATACAAATATATATATATGTGTGTGTGCGTGTGCAAAAAAGAAGCCCTTCACATACTTCAACATGAAATGACGATGGCTCTTAATTTGCAATGCGACTTACCTAAGATATTGCCAATGGTGCCCGGCTGTGCTGGTGCGGAAGCTTCGAAACAAAGCAAGGGCTGTAAGAAAACAAGGGCCTATGGGGATGTCTTTGAGACGGAAGTTGTGGGGCTCGCCGACGGCTGAGCAAAGGGATGTTTAGATGCCAATGAAATCGCACGGAATCAATGACGTGAAAGAATCCATGCCCAAATGGCTGCGTGGATGGGTGGATGAATGAGTGGATGGACGGAAGGAATGAAAGAGTGGATGAAGGGTTGGATGAACGAATGTGAGTGAATGCAAGACTGAAAAACTGAATGAACGATAAAACGAATGAATGACAAGCTGAATGACTGAATGAATGCCTGAGAAGATGAGAACGAAAGCCAGTGTTTTTGCTCGCCGAAATAATCTCGGAAGGCGCTGGTATGCGCTGGTTGTACTATGTCTCAAAGCAAGGGAGACTGTAGGTTGTAAAGCCATGAGGAAGGTTAATTACATGGGTAGGCTTGATACTTGTTGACAATGCGGGAGTGTTCTTGTTGTTCAAAAGGATTCGGGTTAGCTTGATTATGCTGCTTATCCTTAGCATTACACCTGTGATGCTTGTTGTTCTCACCATATGCGGACACAGGCATGTCCCTTTCCCCACAAGCACAAAGGATATAACCACGAAAAGGCCAACATGGTTGTATCGCGGCTTTACTTCCTACGAGCAACTAGAATGGTTGCGTAACACTCCTATAGTGACCTAGTGAAGAGGATGTCGTGTCTGGGTTCACAAAGTTGATCTGTGGGAAGGTGTGCGGCTATGATTTTACCAGAGAAAAACCTGCTGACACTCAAAAGACCGTATGCAGAAACATGCCTCTACCTTTCCCCGCAACGGTGCTATGCAAAAAGGATACAACCAGGAAAAGGCCAACATTGTTGCGTCGCGGCTTTACTCACTACGGGCAAAGTCGCGTATCATGCGCTAAATGTCAGGAGTCAACAGCAAGGCATCAACTTTGATTGGCGGTCATTTGAACAAGAGCGGGATTGAACTGGTTGCATTTTATCTCAAAGCAGGGGAAAATGTAGGTTGGAAAGTCATGAGGAAGGTTAATTACATGGGTAGGCTTGATACTTGTTGACAATGCGGGAATGATTTTGTTGTTGAAGACGATTTGGGTTTAAAGGCGGTGGCATATTGAAAGGTACAGAAGGGTATAGGCCGGTGTGGTGAACAGCAGCAGGAAAGGGTCCTAAAAAAAGGAAAAGCAACCGGGCACCAGAACGGAGAAGGGGGGAACCGGGCGCCAGCGTCATCAAATTGCGGCACGGTACATCGCCCGGCAAAACACCCTCCCGGGCCACCTGGAACACCACCTAGTTTCGAGTTTCGCGTGCGTTTCAGAAGCCGCAACCCCCCAGATCCCCTTATACTCTCACTACGTTCGCAATAGACACTTCAGCCACTGCCTCTGGCTGGCTGTCGTAAAACACAAGAAGAAAAGAATTTAGATGAATGAATGAGTGAATGAATGGACAAACGAATGAACGAATGAATGAGTCCATGAATGAATGCATGCATGAACGAATGATTGATTGATTGATTGATTGCATGAATGAACGGTCGAATGAATGATTGAGTGGATGAATGAATGCATGTATGTTTGAACGAATGAATGAACGAACGAACGAAAAAAAGTTAATGACTGACTGAATGACTGACTACTCAAAAGCTGAATGAATGAGGAGCTGACTGATTGAAAGGCTGACTGGCTGACAAAATGACTGAATGGACGCAGAAACGACAGAATGAATGAATGACTGAATCACTGCCTGAATGACTGAATGACCGAATGACTGACTGACTGAATGAATGACTGGCTGAATAAATGAATGAATAACTGAATGAACCTCTGCTCTCAGCGACTTCTCCCCTGAGCTGCCTCTTGTTTGAGCCGCCGGACGCCATTTTGGACCTAAAATCGCCCGCGCATAAATTTTTGCAGCTGTCGGTTCTTCAGCGTTTTTTGCGAACTCAAGCTCTCGCTAAAATCTCGTACGCATTTTTCTGACCTCATCTTCCAAGTCCTCAATCTTTTTGAACTGCGAACCGATCTCTCCCTACAGTCTCGTGCCCTTTTTGTGGAAAGTTTGTCCAGATCGACCCGGAACCGCGGAAACACAGACCCTCCCCCTGGGGCCGCCATACGTGCAAAAAACACAATGATTTGAGCGCTTCCACGGTTTCACCCGTAAATCGCAGGCTCCTGGACTGTTACTGTGATCTACTGTTTCACGTCCCAACTACTTGATGATGTGGTTGACAGGTTGACATGATGGTGTGAAGACTAAGCATGACATAGCATGACCATTCGTCCGTAACTAGGAAGTTTGCTTATCGAAACTTCCTTTGATGAGATTCGATAGCTGAAACATCTGGCGAATTTCTGCCTGGGCAGTTGGGGCCGCACGCTGTTGACGTCGCGCAACAAGGCCTAGGCCAAAAACCAGAAACTCTTTAAGGCCGTGCAGCCGAAACGGAAAAACATGAAAAACGCAAAGATACAGATAGATATTGATGTACTCCCTGATTTTTAAGGCAAATTCCATGAAACCATAGCGTATTGTTAGCATCTGCACATCCGAATGCAGTCACTCCAAGCTTCAAACGTTCCAAGCTTCTTGCTGCGAGCTCTTGGGCTGCTTGCATGACATCCTCATGAGAATTTCAAAATCCCCCAGGGAAAAATTAAGTTCATGCGCTGACTGCGGCGAAGTTTCAAACAAACTCAATTTCCACACAGGGCACGAATTCTGGCAGAGAAACTGTGCCCCTAACCTGGCTGTGTGACAGGCTTGCACCTGGAACCATCAGTACACCACGTGTTGTGAAACCACAACTGCGCTATGGATTCTGCAGCTGTCACTATCTGAAGACAGGAATCCCAATCCGCAAATCCGCCGATGCGTTGAGTGGATGTGCTTGTTCATGTTAATCATGAGAATCATGTTTTACTAGTGTCACAGCTTGGGTTTTCCTTCTGCGCGGATTTTTGCTTTGCTTGAAAACTGCCCCGCCTCCCTGTTCTGCTTGTCTTCTCTGCTTGTGTTCTCCTGTTCTCCTCTTGTTTTTCCTTCTCCTGTTTTTGCCTCTATCTCTCTCTTTCATTCCCTTTCCTTGTTCTCCTCTTCTTTTCTCTTCTCCTCCGACTTTTTTCGTCGCCCCCCCCAGCACCTAAAGTGCTGCATTTTGCCACGTTGTTTGCTGTTTGTCTTGCGTTTTACTGCGTGCTCAAGGCCGTTGTGAGCTAGACCAGGCAGCACCATCTGGCTTTTGCGCCGTAGGGCATTTACACCAGCCAGCTTTCACACAAACCAGCCTTTACACAAAGAAACTTTGACATCAAAGTAACTTTGACATCAACCAGCTTGTAGACAAACTGGCTTTCACACCGGCCTGCTATACAGATAGGTCTAAACACCAACCAACTTTTTACAAAGCTAGTTTACACCAACCAGCTTGTTTGCCCCAACCAGATTTCAGACAAACTAGTTTTTACACCAACTCGATTTCAATCAAACCTTCTCCTGCATCACCATGCTTTTGCATCCATTAGTTGTTGATCAAACCAGCTTTTAAACCAACAAGCTTTGAACACCAGCTTGTTTTTGCCTCAGTAGTGCGCTTCTACACTGGCCGGCTTTCATGTGCAAACTGACACCCGCACAACCACCATCTCAAAAAAAAATCCTCCCATCTTGGGCTATGGTTTGAGCACCGTGCCCACAGCACCCCCGCGCTGGCCGACAGAATCCCGAAGGCGACTAAATCGTTGAAATTGCATGAAAAGAGATGTGTGAGATGCGCAAGCAAGGCCTGCAGGTTGGGTCACGACCTGGGCACTGTGCGTGTGACTTTAGACCTTCAAGAGACAAGCGGAGGACGCATACACACGGCCATACAATTACAATGGCTGCTGGTGTTGCACCAAGAGTATTGCAATTAACGTGATGTGCAACAAACGTTTCTGGAACAATGGCTAAGGTTGACTTGCAGGGAATCCCTGTTCCAACCAATGTCAATGTTTGCCCCTGCAGCTCTTGAATCTGCAAACGTCCAGATCACAAGTTTGTGAGTTCCGTCCCAGTTCCCAGTTCACAGTGCAATTTGGACAGAGTATCCACCATGAAATTTGCAAAGATGCTTATATGTTTCATTATGCTTTTTTCTTCGCGTTGAGGCCAACTCCGTGTGACCCCCCTTGACTGTTGAGAAACTTCGTGCCTGGACCTTTTATATCCTTTTGCGATACTATGTGATGCCTTTCCCACTGAGATTCCAAACTTCAGAGGTCGTCTTTCCTGACAAATCTTTTGGAGGAGTTTTCTTGCACTGTCCGGTATTTTCAATTCAGAACGCGGCATGTAAATTATTCGAAGAAATGAAGGGAACTTGGATTCAAACTGTTCTCTTGTTGTCAGCTGTGCCAAGCTTTTATCACACATTCTGAAAGTCTAAGCAATTTCAACCTGCGTGCCGTTTAGCTTGAAATTCTTGAGAACGTAGCTTGAACATGCTTCACCTGCAGTGGAGTTGACACTGGTCCCTCCGTGCCTCGCACTGCAAATGCTGGCGCCGGCGGCTTTGAGCTGAATACCTGGACCAAACGCATGTGGGCTACTGAGTTAGTTACTGTGCCGTGACACTTTGTGGTAAGTTTTAGCAGCTTTTGCACTCATCGAGCCCAGGATGTCGGGCCTTCGATGACAATGTTGAATGGGGTGTCTTTGCAGGAGATTGCAGGGTTGAACCTGGCGATTTGAAATCCAACGCCGTGATGATCCCAGGTTGCAGAGATGTCTTGGGTGCAAACATCTTAAGAAATCCAGGCGTGCCCATTTCGCTGTCAGCTCTCCATCTCCCAGCAAAGCACGGCAAAGCTATCCAAAGAAGCAAACTTAGCACTGACTCGCATTTTTTGGCATGGACACATCTAGCTATACTGTGTCAGGGTTTACGCTGATAGCCTACCCTTTGATCGCATGGATGGGCGCCCTGGAACGGTACTTGATTCATGCTTCAAAACAATGTCTTCTGAAAGTAAAGGACGTGACTCATGGAAAAACCATGGCGTTTTCAGGAACCTGCATGAGGTTTAATGCAGAGACAAACATAGCCTTCAGTGTTTTCATTCGGTTTCAAGTCGCTTAAACATTTGATGTTTCTAGGCTTTTAAAAATCTAAAAAGCGTTTAAGCACCTAACTCAGAGTTGAGTGCTTTGGCATGCTGTGGCGGTCACCTTGCGCGATCTTTGGAGGAATTCGAACGACCTCTATGAAGTGACCACAGCCTTCGCAAAGCCTTGGATCCGTCCCAACGAACAGCAACAATCAGCACCAACGCCTCAAGAAGCACATAATATTAATGTCAACCTTGACGTAAGACAAATGGCTTGTCGTAAGGCATGGTCAGACATAAGATTAACCTTGACAATTTTGGCCCCACTTACTGTAGAAGCTTTAATTTCTAAAAGTCTGTCAATGTCGAAAGGAATGAAGAAGCATGCTTGCCCAGCCTGGACAAGGCACTTTTCCTCTGACTTTATCCTTCTGAGCACTTTGCCCATTCGGAGGCCCAGGGGGGGCTCCCACGAAGCCACAGTGTAAGCAACGCAGGACCAAGCGGTCCTAAAGAACTGGCCACGCAAAAAATATGGAGTAAGCTTCTCAAGCGCTTGCACAGTTGATCATGGCCAAGCGAAATGGTTGGGAGCAGTGGTCAGCGGAACTGTCAAAGTTTTTTCCATGCTTTCACTCTACAGAGAATAGAGAATAAACTGAACTGACAAGACTTCAGAGTTGCTTTAGTGTTTTGGCCCCTCCCGTCCCGCAAATCCCATAAATTAAGGTGGCTTGTTGAAACCCTGGAAGTTTGCCAGTACAATAGATAGCACTATGTCAAAACTGCCCGACGTTCTATTCTGTCTAAACATGTCTATAGATTAGATGCTTATAAATGTCTATATAGTAAACAGCTGGCACATAGAATATTAAAAATACATAGGTGCCACTAAGAATATGGAAAATACATAGCAAAACCTATTCCTGGAATGTCATCCACATAGAATATTTATCCACATAGAATATGGGGGTATATATATATTTACCTTATCAAAATCCCAAGACTCTCCAAGCAAATCGTTGATCAGTGAAATCTAAAGTAAACAGCGCGGACATCGCCATGCATCATGATGGTTTGATTCATGATCAACTCAGC
>Ga0126342_10004617_pt1 | contig 23625 bp, 25 predicted proteins | sample Cyp1metagenome_FD_92528 | JGI IMG/M metagenome (GOLD analysis project Ga0126342, IMG submission 92528) | Coral microbial communities from Lord Howe Island, Old Settlement Bay, Australia - Cyphastrea 1 metagenome | ecosystem: Host-associated > Invertebrates > Cnidaria > Coral ...
CTTGGACAAGTTGATCGAGAAGGCAGGAGAGCTCGACAAGGATATCAAACTGGCAAAATCTTCGAAGGAGATGAAGGGGGATCGGCCGGAGGAGACGCTCCGTAAGAGGAAAAGAGGTCAGACAAGATGGGAGGACCCATGGTGAGGTAAGTAGACAACCCCATCATCTAAAGAGGGGGAGGGTGATGGAGCTGTCCATTACCAAGGAACATGTTGGCTCAAAAGGACCCAGCATGAAAAGTGATCTGACATCAAAGTCAGGTCACAAAGAAGGCAGCGTAGCAAAGACCTTTGCGCATCCCAGTCAAAAAGTATGATGTGCATAGCGCTGCGAAAGGGGAGAGAGTGACGGGTAGTGGAACTTGTTCCCCGGATCGTCATGATCGACCGGCGCAGCCTCTGGGTTCAAGGATCCCACCACCAACCCCTTACTCCTCCATTTAATTCTCTCATGACGACATGGGGGAAGGAGGGTGATGGAGCTGTCCATTACCAAGGAACATGTTGGCTCAAAAGGACCCAACACGAAAAGTGATCTGACATCAAAGTCAGGTCACAAAGAAGGCAGCGTAGCAAAGACCTTTGCGCATCCCAGTCAAAAAGTATGATGTGCATAGCGCTGCGAAAGGGGAGAGAGTGACTGTTGTTGTTGTTGTTGTTGTTGTTGTTCTCCTCCTGCCCCTGCTGATTGCAGCGCAGAAATAGCTAGTTGAACCTTGTGCTTGCAACGGAAGCAAAGAACACTTAAGAAACTTAAGAACACAGCGTTCCATGGCCCACCCGGGGCCTTGAAGATGCAGGTGCTCTCTGTGCGACGGGAACCGGACTCGGGCCTTTGGGCCTGTGGAAACGCAGTCAGAGCCTTGGACATGTTGTGGAAAACGACTCCTTGATCCCAAATACCACGAAATTTTGCAGGGTTTGGAGGGAGGTGAATGAAGCTAAGAAGCATGTTGAGTAAGTCCTTCAGCATTCCAGACGTGGTTTTTTTTTTCTTTCCTTTTGGATTGCTGGCCTCATTTGATTTTGACTCTTGCTCTGCGTTGGTTTCCCCCCATTTAACAGCGAAGGTCCTGGACAAGGGAGCTTCATCAGCAAATGTACTTGTTTGGTCTGATCCTCACTGGCATTGTCTAAGACCGATCGTTGCATTTTGTGCGTGCGCAACGGTATTAGTTGGCATGTACGACGTTGGCAAGTCTTCCGAGGGCTGCCTATGACGGCCGCAAATCTGTTTGGAGGAGAAAAGAGGCGGGGACAGAATCCTTGATCTTGGCACAGGAGTCACAAGAGGAAATGCATGCTGTCTGCCCTGTTGATGTATTCGGATGTATTTCATGGCATCCGTTGCTGTCTTGTTTATTTCAACGTCGAGCCAAAAAACTGCAGACAAATAATTAACACGTGAACTCTGATCTCATACAATCAAAAGAGACCCTCGAAGATGTACAGATATGTACAGACTTGTTGGCGCTGATGATAGACATGACTTAAACAGCAAAAGATTCAAAAGCAAGGGTGGGAGATATCGCGACCACAGTCTTGTTTGCTATTATGGGCATTGGTAGTATATGTAGGCCTACCTGTGTGCAACTATTACACAGGTAGTATGCTCTAGTGCCACCTCCAGGTTGGTGTGGAGGCTGATCCCGAGGACTTACTTCCGCCCGGGCATCTCAGCTTCTGCAATGTATCCTTGTGGCCGAGAGTGTCGTTCCTGACCGAGGTGGCTGTTGCGGATGGAAGCCATGCAAGGTGAGGGATCGAAATCCAGCAAACTTCAAACAATTTCAACCTTTGGATGTACCATGATTCGAATGTATTTTCTGCGGTCGATGACATCATGATTCATGATCCCAAACTATGCCAAAAATCTCAAGTCATCCTTCAACCATCCAATTTCGTGGAATTGTGTCAGTACACGGTCCCTTGCCAGGTAGTGCCGATGGAACGGACGCGGAGCAGCCGCAGGCTGGGATGCCCTTTCAAGATCGAGGTTTCTGTTTTTTGAGCCTGTTCTGTTCGCTTGTTTTTCTCGCATCGTAGGTTCCACCACTAAAAGTTAAAGGAGAGGGATTGGACATATAATCCGACTCTCTGGTTGAAACCAGAATTGCCAAGAGGAAGTGTGAACACTTTCTAGAGCTCCTGGAAAAATAGATAAAATACTGGTTTTGTTTTGAAGTTGCTCGGAATTGTTTGTTTTGATGGCTGCATATTGCAAGAGGTTCCGACTAGTGACGAGGGACACTGGCAACGTGACCTGTTGCTGTTTTCGAAGGTGATTCGAAGGTGATACATGATATATGTAAGATATGTAAGTGATGCTGTTTGAAGGCGTCATGGCTAGCGTGGCTGTCTGACCTTGTAGGCCAAAGGTGCCAACGGCAAGGGGACGGAAGGCAGGAAGCGCATGGGGGGGGAGTCTTCCCAAATAGACGTGAGCTGTGGCAATGGTATGTCAGCGGCACCAGCCATCATGCTGTCATGGACCCTTACTTTCCTGCATGGTGGTGTGTCCTTAACATCTTCAAAGAGATGTCACGGCCAAGCCTTCCCAGGTCTTCACAGTCAAATGATGTCAAAAGGATCCGGTGATCATCCAGGCCACTGGACACCGCCAGGTTTCTCTCCACCAGCCAGGAGGCGGCAGCGGAACTGGAGCTGGAGCCTCAAGGGAGCGGGGGGAAGCCGTTTTCCCAGCGGTGGCATGGTATCATTTTCAATTTTCGAATTCATTTTCACATATATATATATACATACAGAGATTATCCGACATTGTCCGACATCGTTCATTTGTGTGAACATACCATTGAAATTTCATAAAGTGTCCAAGTATGTCCAACTTCAAGGTAAGGAAAGTACAAAACGCTTCTGCCCAAGGATGAAACGTTGTGTGTGGCCCACAAGCAAATCTCAAGACTTGATGACTAGATGAGACTAGATGGCATAAAATTGCTTCAATTTCAAAATTCCTTTCTCAGCATCTTGCTGCTTCCATTGGGCTCAGGGATTCCGCGGCATTTTCACACCCGAGGTTCCATCTCCATGGGTAGTGATATTGCGGGCGTGCTCACCTCAGCCAGATGGCAGGTGAGTATAAATAGCGTTTCATTGGGGTACCTTGTAGGGTTGGATTTGGAAACGGTTTTGCAATGCTTTGCATCTTACTCATAGCAGGTTCCCCTTCTTACATCCTTGGCCACACACGGAAGCGCAGACTCAGGTCTTTGTTGGTTCTGCAGAGGATGCTCCAGAAACTTGAACTGCAAGTAGCGTCGTTTTCAAGCAGCAAGTCCATGTTCTGTGTGACACAACACAAGCAACAGACATCAGCACATGAAGAGAATAGGAAAAAAATGTTCAGACATGGTTTCCAGATGTTTCCAGATGTTTCCAAGCAGCCCATCCTCAGGAGCTCTCGGGGACGGAACCAGCCACAGGCACAGTATGGGCGCCCTGGTGCTCAAACGAATCGCATTATACAGCTACTCGTACCTATTGCTATTTTTCAACATCAGATTGCGGATAGCTGCGAACCTTTCATAACCCTTCATAACCTTTCACAACCATTCTGCATTTTCAATGATCTCTAGTCCTTGGTTGCATGCCAGGCGAGATGCAGAAGACTCAGATGTGCTTGACTGGTCAGAGTTCGAAGATATTTGCAGTCTGACCACCGCCACCACCAAAATCGCATTGAAACAGGGTGGCTCATCCAAAGTCTTCCAACGAAGGTTCAACGGCTCAATGCCTGTGAAGCTTAGGCCTGAGCAGAGTCCTCGTGAGGAGCAGGAGGCACGCCGCTACCGTTAACCGGAGAATCTCTTCGAAATGAGCGCATTATGCACATTGACGGCCGATGACGGCCGTCTGCAAGTGCAGTAGGAGAGAGGTTCACCGGTCACCGCAACGTTTTCTCATTGGATGGTGTGTTTTTCCCTTTACGATCCAGCTGCAAGACGCCGTGCCAGGATAGCAGACCGAGCACCATGAGAAGCAAAGTTCCAGTCCTTTTCCTTAGCCTCCAAGTTTGCTTCTCCAACGATGCATTGTGAGGCTCATGGATCATCATCCATACATTCCCTCAATACACCACCGCCTTTCTTGCAGCGCTTCAACCGAGGCCTACTTTGATACATACAATGCAGCCGCAGATGCTGCTCGCGTTCTGCACTCAACGTTGGTGGCCAGCGTGGCGAGCTGGTCGTTTCAATTTGTTTCACGGTCTCTCGATGCTAGAGACCACTGAGATTGTGGACTCTGAGGTGTCAGCAATTTTGGACGCGAGGCAAGTGCGCCACCCAGCTGGCAGAAGAATGGCGATCCAAATCGTGGAACGCGAAGAACCTTAAAAAATCCTTGAGATGATTTTGCTGTTCGAAGAAGGAATCCATTGCCATTGACCAATTTGTGTAATTTAATTTGGGTGTCTTTCTGGGTGCTTCCCATCTGTGGTCCCTCTCTGGGGTCAAACCTCCATGCTTTGGGGGAGCCAAGGTCATTGGGGCTGCCAGCAACTACCAGGACCCGGCGTCCTGAACCTTACATCGCAAATCCAGGGATCTATAGAAGTAGAGAAATCAACATGATATATTAATATTACAATTTTTATCAATTTTTGAATGATTTCTATATATTTCTATCATCTGCTGGGCACCAGTGCACCAATGTTCGGACCATTTGGATCGGCAGGAGATCTTGAGCCATTTGTTGCTGGACCATGACCTGCTACGAGAAGATGGCGAGGTGCGCCTTGGGATGCTGCATGCTGCGCACCGACAATGTAGGTATGGCCGGTATGGCAGGGGGAATGGACTGCATGGACGGTATGGCCTACAATTTACACTTCAAAAACCCGGACGGCGTAAGGTCAAACACGCAATTGGAAGTTTGTGGTCACCTACTGTAGTGCCGATGACACCTCAGGTCATTGTACCGATTGTACGGACATGTGTGAATGTTCCTTGTTCTGATGGACCAGCGTTCTAAATGGCTAATGACTCGATTACCACTTCCGCGAATGCAGCAAGCGTGTGAATTTGTAGGATCCGATGGTGCCTTCTCTGAACTCAGCTTTGTGGCAGAGGCGTCGGGAGATGCTTGTGTAGCATTGTGTATTTGTATCATAGTTCTGGAAATCTCCTGAACATCTCAGCTGTCCCACTCATTTGATGACACTGGATTTTCGATATTTTTCAGAAAACACCTTCTGCAAAGCAATAATATAAGCCAACAAACTGAGGAAGAATTCACGATACAGGTGAGGTGGATGGTGCATGTTCATCCATGGTCTCTCTCAACCTTGGGCCACAAGATTCTCCCCCTAAGAGACTCTACGTCCTTGGCAAACCAGATGTTGCAACCCCGTTGCATACACTATGGACACCGATCACCTGATTTTCTACTGCCGCTGACTTGGGTTAAAGCGCATGTCGTTGCAGCTTTCACCCTGATGAAGCCCATGCTTCGAGGCTGCCTGAAATACCGCGGCGCAACGTGCTGCAGCGCAGCTACCTCAGACAACAGCGCTGTGCTTGTTCGGCAGTCACTATGTTTCGTTTTCGGGGGGGTTGTCATGGTCTGATGGTGAAACTGCCATGAAAGGCCAAGAGGTAGTATATATCATTATATATTGAGGACCCCCCATTGCTTGGAATCAAATGGATATGTTGACCGGAACTGGAAGTCATGAACATAATTTCATGTTCTGTTTTAGGAAGGGGACATGCTGCCGGGAAGTTTTTCCCGAAGGTATTTTCGATGGTTGGGTTCTCGTTTAATTAGTTCTCTAAGCGCATGATGAGGGAGCCTCAGAAGCCTTGATCCTGAATGGAATGCCTTTTCGACCAATCTTCCCGGGATAGGCACCAAAATAGTTGGAAACTTGGGCGCCCTCCACATGAGTTTGCCACTTGCGAATCAAGGTCTGACGGCGTTTCATGATGGTAGGCAACAGCGGCACTTCTTGAGACCTGCACAAAATACATGGCCTGTCCTTTGTTTCAAATATTGAGATGCAAGACTCACGTCGAAAGAGTGCCTGGAAAACTGGCAGGTTTGTGCCTGGAAGTTACGTGGCCGAGTTTCCATCAGGAAACTGGAGTGAGGCCGGTCTGGGTAAATGAGAAAATTCTATAAAATTCTATTGGATGGAACAAAATTGTTTGACATTTGAACCCTATTCAGGGCACTTGAAGTCTGACACTTGTCACGCGTCATGTTTGGCGAAATATGAAACCCAGTCTCCACCGACAGCTACAGTAATGATAGGTCTGATAGTTCATATCCTCATATATCCTCATGATCTTGTCCATGCCGTAGTCGGTCAAACATCGGATGACCGCCTTCAGATCTTTGTGGGTCGACATCGCTTTCCAGTGGTACACTGCGACATTCAGGCGTGACAAGTTTTCATATGTCCCCAAGGTTGGCAACTCACCCCAAACATGACAAATCATGGTCCCCACTAAGTGTCACTAGTCATCGCAGTGGGGAAATGAATTGGTACATGGAGTAGTTTCGATACATCAAGGATCCGCCTTGACTTTGCCGGGATAAGATTCTCACCATATTTAGCTGACTCCAGGCATTGCTCAAGCGGTACACTTTGGCAGAGGACCAATGGCATTTGCAAGATCTGGGCACAACTGTCCTTGCCAGCACCCCACTCTTCCGAAAATTTGGTTTCTTGAACCAGGAGTGTCACAGATGATGCAATTTCCTTCAAAATTTGCTGCACTCTTTCGTACTCATCATCGAGCAGCCTTTCAGGACAATGTTGCCTCCCGTGCATCAGCGGGATCCTGTGCTGTTTGCACTGCTGTGTGCGTTGAAAAGGCATGAAGCGTGACACATGGTCAGAAACATGGAATCTCCAAGGCCATGGCAAGGGTGCTGTCTCTTTATCGAGCTCTGGAGTGTAGTTCTTAGTTCTTAGCACTCTTGGACTCTCCAAATTCAGCACTGAACAGAATGTGATGAGACCTCAGACACCACTGGTGCTTTTCAACAGTGGACTATGACCTGTATCCTGGGTGGTTGCAGGAATCCAGTGGTGCCAGCTGGTCAAAGAAGCTCACATCAGCTTTGTGGGATTCCTCAGACATGCAAGAGCTCACACCTTTGGGATGTGGCCAGAAAGCCAGCCATGGTGAAGATGAAAATGACAACAAAGTGCAGCTCTCCTCACGAGGCGCCGCCTCGCCTGCGGCTGATGAAGCTGAGTGCCGCAGCAGTGCTGGTCGGATGTAAAAATCCCCAAATGGAGATCGAACCAACAAAAGAGGAACAACTGACTATGCACAAATGATGGATGAATGGGGGCCGTAATGATTCATACAACATCACATATCTATATCCATATCCATATCTATATCTATATCCATTTTTGGCCCGCTGGAGCCCTTCTGGACAATCCTTTCTGTTTCCGGATGATGGTTAGCACTTCTTCTTTTGGTCATTCAGGTACGAACTGTTTGCTTCGCCATTCAATGCCAAAGTTGACAATGGCAAGTGAAGAGCCTCAGGGGTTCCACGAAGTTCTAATGTCGCCATCCTTGTGCAAATCCTCCAAAACCAATTGAAACCTTCATGGATCTCTCCTCAAATATTCAAGCTCAGAATAATATCTAGTGACATTTAGTATCTCACTGAGAATATTCCCCAACTCGCCGGTTGCCATTAGTGGGTGAACCTGCTGTAGAGATTTGTCCAGCTGATCCACATGAATGACAACAAAAATATCAAAAACCAGAACTGAGGTTTGCATCTCGTTTTCCACACGCAGAAGAGGTCTTTGGATCTGCGGGAGCGTGACCCATGAGGAACGTGAACAGTGAAAGCACGAAGCTTTGGGGTGTACCCGGGTGTACCTTCGGCGTTTCAGATGGCCTTTACGCCTTTACAAAAGGTTGCAGTCGCAGTCCTGTTCTTTTTTTGGCTACTGTACCCGCTGCAGTGGAGGTATCCAAGTGTGCTGGATAAGTGGCCCTCGACAGTTGTTCTGCTCTCAGATGATGTGGAGTTGATGCAGAAATCTTTCACGAATTGGCATTCCCCAAGACACGCCTTTGGGAAAGCCAATTCTGGTACTTGAATCAACTGATTGAAAGAAAGTATGCACAAAGTATGGTTCTGTTTGACACATTTTGACACATTTGTTGAGGTTGTGAGTGTGAATCCTCCTTTCTCTGATGCGTGCCCTCTGCAGAAGTGCGACATGGCCATGTGTTTTCCGTTAACCGGTACCTGACAAGCGCTGGGGCCGCAGGTACTTGGAGGATGTCTTTGGGAAGCAGCTGGACCGGATTGTGTCCAGCTTCAAAAAGGCACAGCTGACAAGAGATTTTCTGGATACGCCGTTGACATTTGGTTCAGACAAATGTCGTTGAAACGGTGCAACCTTCTCTAGTATGTATTGGCATTGTTGCATTATGTCATTATGTTGCATTGTTTTCTTTTGTCTCGTCGTGTTTTCCATTGTACTGAGTTGTTAAGTATTGTGTCGTGGCATGTGATCCTGGCAGCCTGGCAGGTACACATTTTTGCACCCGTTCGGGACGCGTTTAAGCCACAGCTTCCACTGATGCCTTGTCCTGTGGAGGTGTTAAGTCTCAACAGCCCTGAACCACCCTCATGACTCAAAACAGCCACGACTTGATACAGCTTGCACTTGGAAACGGAGAACTTGTATCATCATCATATCAATTTGTATCATCATTTTGTATCAATGGGCTGTCAACCTCTGGAGACATCCCATGATGTCCCTATTCTTTCGAGGCCCTGGCGCCCGCAGCTGCGGCGCTTGGACGGGGCTCGCTTCGTCACTGGCTGAGTTGCTGTGGATGTGTAACTGGATGGATTAGTGACTGATGATGACTGATGATTTTACTAATGTCATTACTAATGTCCTCCTGATTTCCCACATTTTTCCGCTGTACATACAAATATTTGCAGCGTTGACAGCTTCATTTGTTTCCTGAGTGTAGACGATTTGCTGTCATATTGAGGCCCCAAACAAATACAAACGTATGGTCTATTTAATCTATTTCGTGGGACATCTACAAACATTTGAAGTCATAAACCGGGCGTTCTCGTGGCTTGAGACATGGATGACTGTCGCCATTGCAGGTTCAGCACTTCTGGGATGCCACGGCCATGCGGGTAGCGGCCCCGTCATTCCATTTGCACACAGAGAGTTGAAAAATTGCTGAAGTGCACTTAGACAATCTTAGACACTTAGAAAGTTGCTCTGAGGACAGACACTTAGAGCAGCCAGTGTTGTATTGGCAGGCCCTTTCACCCTGAGCGCCACAGATTCTACACAATTTGGACAAGTATTTCTCTCAATCATCGTGAACATGATGTAGTCATTGTCGGGTTTTGTCGACCTGAATCAAGCACCAGCGTTTGGTTCTGGATGTTGTCACAATATGGACTCAGTTTTGGTATTCATGCACCTGTTGATGTGAAATCCTGCTGCAGGGAAATCCTCCCAAGCCTCCTACGGACTGTCATCCACCCTTAACAAATTTCCACTGAACAAATCTTGGCTCTGCCAGGGGAGCCAGCTCGCAGCTGCTGGGTCTTAAGCCCAAACGGCTTGCACCTGTACATACATTGACAATCATTGAGATACATCATGATCCAGTTGATAGCAGCTTGGATTCCATGCTTGAGAGACCTAAACCTAAACCACTATGCGGGGACACCTCAGTGATGGATGGGTTGCACGAGTCGGGCATGAGCAAGCAGCAAATTGTCTGAAGCAACTCATAGTCGAGGGAGACTCTTGTCAGGGTGGTTTCCGATTGTCAGTGAGGGTCTTTGGCTCACAAGCTGAGAAGCTGAAGATGCTTGACAAGAGCGTGATGATGGTTTGCCTCCCCACATCTCCCCACTGTCAGACACTCTTGCAATTTTTCTTTGACAAACGAGAATCACTAGAAGATAAAACCGTGATTTGCCATGGTGCATGTGCCTTCTGCGGATCTCAGCCCAGAAGAGCTAGCAAAGCTCCGCTTTTTGGCAGCGAGGCATTTCAGAAACTTGGGTCCAAGCAGTACAAAGCTTTGCAGCCATGGGCCATGCTTGTCTGTTCAATATATTATCATGGGTATGGGTTCCATCCTGATCTCATTGCCATTGGACGTATACTATTGTACACAATGCATATTGTATACTGTACATTTATCTATACGTACGTGTTCAATATATATATATAAATAATATTACTATGTATAGATTTACACGTGGTATGCATACTAGACTATGACACAGCACAATGCGCATGGAACATCTGGCCACGTCTGTGGCTTGATGGTTGCTGCACCCAGGATTTGCGCAGCTCCGGTGCAAGGCTCTGACTACGCCGCTGCCGGATGAGCCGGGAGAATCCACACAGAAAGATCTGGTGGATCAGTGCCTGGGATAGGATGTTTACCAACCGTAACTAACCAATGGCTTTTCAATGGGTTTGTGGCCATTTTGTAGCCGGAAATGGATGTAAAATTGTCGGTAACATACGCATACTATACATATGAATTTAGACCGGGTCCAAAATCTGCAACGTTGTTGGGACAAGGAGATTTACACCAAGGGCGATCCCGTATCCACCAATCAGGGTTCACTTTGGGAGATACCAAAAATAATTGATGTATGTAGTGCCCCCCCACCTTTGTGTCACGAAGCCAATGCCCTGAGCCATGGCCATCCAAGGCTCGGCTCCTCCGTTCCAGACCTACTGCTGTGGTTGGTGGCACAGGCAGAACGCTGCCCCGTGCCGGGTGGTTGGCGGCGGCTCAATGATGGTGCACGGGGCCTCAGATTGAGTGACGAGTCTGTCGGCTTCTTGCAGATTGCGTCCCAAACATCTTCCTAAAATCCAAATTCACCTACAGAGTGAGTCCAAGAAACGGTTGAATGATCGATAGCTGGATATGCCCCCATTTGAAAGAACCTGAGGAGTGGCCTTTAAATTTAGAGCTACCAATTCATTTGTGAGCAGCAAGACTTAGGACCTGTACATCGATGAATTCAGCTGCCAACCACCTCGGAGCCTTGCCTTTAAAATGGATGTATGACAAGGTTCGATGGCTGAAGATAGGGGATCAATGCAACGATATTTTTGATGCACAAGTCAAAACCATGAGATACCACAAGGTTTGTGATGACATCCCACACTTTTCCCTGAACATCATATTTCATGATATTCCTATTGATATTTATGATTTATGCAAAGAGGCACCGGGTCTTGCGATTCGATCACCGCAGATGGTCCTTTCCGATCCAACTCAAGCTCCCAGCAATTTCACGGGGCGTCAAGGACGGTGCACCCGATGCTTGGGCACTTTTTGAGACTGGCCACGTGTGTCGTGGCTTTGCCAAAGCACCTTGGCTGCAAACAGGAGGCTTAGTTGTGAAAAGACACATTTTTCAGCATTTCCCAGGGTAAACTGAGGAAACTGAGGAAACTCACCAAGGATCATTTGTTCTTCCTAGTACTCTCCACTCACCTCGTGCTGTATGGAATCAGTCATTGTCTCATGGATGCTGAGTCACTGAGGACATCGCGACAGCAGGTCATCATGGAATTGTCCTGCTTTAGGAAGGAACTGAAGGCAGAATCCTATTCGTTGTGTCAGCAATATGAGAGTCCGCAAGCCTGTGGGCTACAAGAGTGGTATCACAAGCAAAGCGGATGGTTTACTTGTACTGATCCTCTCAAAGCTCATAGATACTTGATGACGGTTGTCAACGAGCTGGAAAGCAAGCTGCTGCCTTCCCTCAAAGACGAATGTCCGCCTTCCAGCTGCCTTCCGACCATCAAAGTGCGTTACGAGATCCCAGAAGCTGTGGAAATCGAAACAAATGAAATGAAAGGTCCTGAAGTCGTGCAACTTCATTCTGATCATCCTGGCTTGGGATGTTCTGTCTTTGACATCTCGCAGTCACGGATCTTGAAGTCGCCAAAAAAGTCTTCCATATCTTCTCCAGAGAGTACCTTAGGGAGTACCTTAGGTGCTGATGGGAGGACGGAATTGGAGTGCCAATACGAGCAGAACTGGAGCTCTTTGGTGTCGCCCAGCAAGATCAGCACTCAGACACCTCAGACTCTGCCCAGCGGCTCGGACAGTGACTCGACGTGTCTTCGCAGTGCCTTGGTGTTGATATGTCATGGCAGCATATGATAGCAACATATAGCAACATATAGCAACATATAGCAACCATTTTTGGCAAGTTTTGGATCTGAACCTCTGGTGACTCTGTTGGTGGCTACGGGTCAATTCATCATCCAGGCAAGCAAAACGCCAATTGGGCCAATGTGGATGGGGCCCGTGCCTGGGTGCCTCGGTTATCTCTGGGCATCTTTGGTCATTGGGCCCTGAGAATGTTTGATCTCAGCAAAGTGGATCTTATTTCAACCCTTCGACATGATGGATGAGGCAGAATAGGCCGAACAAATCCGAACGATCAATGTAGAGGAGTCTCCACCTGTCAAACATGCGCAGGCAAGGACACCTACTGTTTTCCGTGAGATACCAAGGTTGTCTCTGACGAATCCCGGAAAGATTTCAGACCTCCGAGCTCATGGGTTCCTTGGCACAATTTCCACCACTTTAGTCGATCCGGTTGCTGGTTGCTGGCTGCACTGCTAGATGTTTTTTTTTCCCTGGACCCCAACCTTCTTTTCATGGCAATTCTAGGTCCACAACTTGGTTTGACAAAGTGCAAGTTTGTTGCGTTGACTTTTCCCGCTGTTAACATGGCTGCGGTTAGGTTCTCACAGAATTTTTGGGCTTTCATTTTCATTTGCATTTGATAGTTTTGCGACCTGATGCATTGAGAGAATCCATTGTATGCCAAGCATTTGCCTTCATTTTCAGTGAAGAATGGCCTGTTGCTGCTCAGATGGATTGTGTGCCGAAGATAAGAAGATGTTTTTCTTTGGTGGCCATATATTCCCGGTTACAAGTAGATAACCTTTCAAGACCTTGCTCGCTTTGACGATGGCTGACCAATTCGGGTTCCCAGAATCCACAGCACAAGGCGCCACTTGGGGCTGAGTCGGCCGTGAGCTCGCCGAGTTCGGTTTGCTTCTCAGGGGTCAGCGTTGACAGAAATCGTTTTCAGTTTTGAAGCTGTTTGCAGGGTGTGGTACAACAGAGATCAATTGTCCGTTGATGTTGATCGGCCCAACATGTTGCAATGAACAATTGGAGACGTGCGGTCAGTGCCATGGTGACCGACGCTTCTTGCGTCTACAGGCTGACCCTGAGATGACGTTTCGTCACGAGGCCCAAACTCGATGGGCCCTGCAATGTAGGGTAGGAATGGGTAGGATTCTTTCTCTTCAATACTTTTGGGTTGCGACTGGTCTTGCATTGCTGTTTTGCTGAGCTGAGCTGAATTGTTTCAATACAATGTTTTGGTCAAGCATGTTGCGTGATCTGGGTTTCATGATGTTTCATGGGGATGTCACTGCAACCTGTTGCGCAAACAATTGAAAACTGTAATGCCTTTTTGGTACTTTCCACTAGAGCTTGGTCAGCGTTTTCAACAACTGGATGAGATTAGATGTAACATGAGACCGTCAAAGAACTCCATTCTTCCAAACGACCCACCAACTCTGCTTGGAGGTCAGAACGAAGTTGAATTCAAGAGGCGAAGGACTTTGACATGTAGATATAGTATGATATAGTCTCGCTTGACTGTTTGACGACCTGACATGATCTCTTTGTAGCATCCAAGGTTTCGCTAGCGGTAGTTCTGATTTGTTTTGTTGAGATGCCAGAGTGGCAAAAATTCGCTGTCAGCGCTGGATAGGGAATCCTACCAGTGATCCTAGTGGTCCTAGTGGACGGCACTGCAGTCTCTCCGATGTGGGAACAATTTCAAATGCAAAATACATCAAAATACATCAAAATACATCAAAATACATCAACATCTATACATATACATTATATCAAATACATCGATATACATCGAAATACAATACAATACAATCAAAATGGCAATGCCTTAGAAGTGTTTTGCCCAAGGCAGTGGCAGTTTGGGAGAGTTGTGGGACATGAGCCGCCCTGCAGACAATGCAGACAACTCGCCGTTCCACTCCTTTTTGGAGTGGAAGGTAAGATCTGTTGCACGTGAGAAAAGCACAGACATGGAAGGTGGATGAAGGTGGGAGGTTCCAGTCTGCTGGACCCCTGGAGAGCATAGAAAGTTGTTTTGGCTTCGAATATTCCAAGCCACCTACTGTGTAGCTATTCCATGCTGGGGATTGTTTGTGACACTGAACAAATGAGCCTGAAGATCTGGGTTGCGCATGAAACAGGACAAACAGGACAAACAGGACAAGTGTGGTAGCGACATTGTAGGGTTTTTCTTGCCACTCGATGCTGTTCGTTGCTTCAAGCTGGAGCTATCAGAGCTCAGTGCCAAGCACCCAAAGCCGACCTGAGCCAACCCAGTGGGACCCAACCTGCCAACTCCGCAAACTGCCAACCCCAGCCCGGAACAGCCTGCCCTACCCACGTCAAAACATGTCGATACATGTCCTAAACATTCCTAAACTACACCAGGTGGACCAGTTGATGTTGAAAGTTACTGGAAACTTGGAGGTTTTCCCAATTTTTCCCATGGTTTACCCAAAGTTTCGAGATGTTTCGAGATGTTTCAACGGCTGAAATCTCCAACAATGCGTGGTGTCCGGGGCCATGGCCTGGCACCTTTTTAACCTGCCGTAGCGATAACCTCAGTGCTCAACAGCGGGGTCAGCGGAGTCATCGCCGCATCGCACGTTGGAGAAGTGGAACCCATCAGGAAATGAACATTCTGTAAATTCATGTAAATTCATGTAAATTCAGTGAATTCATAACCTGGGCCCTATACTGATCAGCTATCAACTTCTTTGAGGAGCACCTGATGACGCGAAGTGCCCTTCTGGGATTTTTTGGCCCGGAAGCTCACAAAGTTGCATTGGGGAGGTACTGGATTTTTGCAATCCCCAGTAGCAGGCACTGAGATTCTACAGTACCAATTGCCACCGGCAAAATTAGTTCTTCTTTAATGCTGTTTCTAGACGTTCTTAGATGTTGTTAAGTACATTTTTTTGTATCAGATCATGCATTCTGAATTCTGGGGGTTTTGATCGTTTTGACCCATCCCCAGTCAAATCTATTAGATTAATGGATTTGATGATTTTGGGCTGCTGACTGCAGGCCCCAGAAGAAAGCCAGCAAAACCAGTGCCTGAAGGCGAGCAACTGCACCAGCTGAATGGTTCGAATGGTCTTCAAGACCATCTGGGATCCATAAGATTCCAAGTTCTATAATTATTAATCCGGTCATCCGTAATTACTTAAGATTCATTCAGTCATCTAGATACACAATTGCTGAACAGGATCTAGGTGTTAGTAACCTGTGGGGACCCATACTGGAGGTAAACTGTGAACTTCTACTTTCCAGTAGAGTGGCTGCCTAGGAGCAGATGAAGGACGAGAACATGGTCATGACCTTAGGAGTGGGATATCACGGCCCACTTGAAGGTGGCCATGACCTGCTAAGACCGTCCCTGCAGTGTGAGGTTCCCAGAGCGTGGTGAAGGAGCCTCCCCAGCCTCGCAACTCGAATCAGGTTGGTCCAACAGCTGCAAAGGAAACTTAGCGATAAGATGCGATAAGTTCATAAGTGATCACGATTCACCATAAGTCACCATAATTCACCTGGTGCCAGGAATCTGTGCGCTCGGTGCAAGTCAGCTCCAAGTTGGGCTTTTTCCGCAAGCAGCCCAGTGATACAGCAAGCAGCCATAGGATTTCAACTTCACGGTGTCAAGAAGTCATAGATGTACCTGTAACATCTTGTCACTAACATTTAAATGATATTCAATGAAATTTCAATGATTTTTATCTGATATATCATATCGTTTCATGTTTACCTCGCTTTTTCACTCCCCTTTGTAAGGTCATGGGCAGAACAAAGCTGCCAGAGGCTCCCGGGGTCCATCCACCTGCCAACGAAGAAAGGTGTGGATGGGTTGAAGCACATCGAACCGTCCTTGCTGAAGCTTTTGGGCTCAGTCAAGCTCATGTGAGTAGGCAATCCGTTTTCGCGAAGCTCGGAAGATTTCATGGAAGATGTGGAAAGCCAAACTTCGCAAGATATTGCTACTCCTCAGTCTTACTTATTGCGGCTACTATGGCCACTGTAGTTGTTATGGCTGCAGAACATTTTGCGGTTCAACACTCACCCCAAGAAGTGTCCAGAAGCGTGCCAACTTGGGAAGCTCAGCAGAAGCAGCATCGTTTCTTCCATCCATCGAAGTGCTTGAGGATTTGGGTTTCTATGCCTGGCAACCGCCCAGTCGCCCAACGAAAGGCATGGGGCAAGTCACAGCTGATGACATCAGAGATGGCCTTGAAACTGATGATCAAGTAAATCAGCTCGCTCTGAAGGACGTGAAGTTGCCTGTGAGCTTCCGGGAGCTAAGACCTCAACGGACCTCTGCTGGCAGCTTTCCCTTCCATGGTGGTATGATGGCATGTCTCCATGTGGCCGCGAAGAGAGTGGATCTTCAAGACATCGACTTCCTCATTGGTGGCAGCATCTTGGCATTCCTCTGCGAAAAAGGAAAGAAAAATGCCATGTATTTGGCGCAGAAGTGCCCTGGCACAAACATTGTGGTCATGAGCAAACACAAGACCTACGAGCAGAATTTTGGCCAGAGGGATTTCAATTTGAACGCCTTGTAACCGGACAGGAAATGTATGGCTTGCATGACCTGACGACGCATGAACACCTTCAGCTTCTGCGCATCGGCAAATTCCGAGTTCTGGTCACAGCAGAAGTGGATGCTGTGGATGATCAGGGAAGGCCTGTGGAAATAAAAAGTGGTGACCCACGGTTTTTTGGCATCAAAGAAATGCTTCAGATGATCTCAAGTGGATCCCAACTGCTGATTCATCCATATACCAAGCAACTTGAAGTGATGGAGATTCTCCGCAAACCCATTGAAGACTTGGCGCATCAAGCAGGTTCAGAAGAGCTGCAGAAGATGGATGGTCGAATTGTTGCTGCATTTCAGCAATTGGATGCATCAAAGCAGTCCATGACCGACGAGCCATACCGCATCATCCTTTCCAATGGTCACCTGCAGTTGGCGTCACAGGGGGAAACCTTACTCCCCCTGCCCCAGGTGATTGAGGAACTACTGGAGGATGACGAGGATGACGAGACTTGAGCAGAAAGATTGTGGCCCATTGTCCAATTTCACTCAGTTGGGCTAGTTTCAAAAAGGGAAATAGTTTTGCCGCGCTCATGTGATGCCACCTCCAAGTTTTGAATACCTCTTTCACAGTGACTAAAGTTGCTGTTCCTTTGTACACCCTTGTACCGGTAATTGATCTCAACAGCTCAAGTTTTGAGATGTTTGGAGAACAGGATTTGTCAAATTTGATCCATTAGAGTAACTTTGTTGAAATCCAGTGGAATTCCTCTTGCTTTGCCTACGAACTGACCTCGGCAGGCCCATGGAGCTATTCCGGTGACGACAGTTTCGAGCAGGCTGGGCGATGCCAGCAATATCGAGCCATCATCTAGTTCTATTTTTGGAACCATTCAGCCAACCCCAAAAGTATTGATCGCTTCAAGAATTTCTTTTTGTCAGGCCCCTAAGAGCTGGCTGGAAGGAGACCTGGAGGCATGGTGTGTTTTTGCTGTACCAGACTGTGCCCATCTGTGCCCCTTTTTTCTCATTTTTTTGGGGCATCAAATTGGGTCAGATTTTCTGTCATGAGTCAATACTACTTGATCCTGTCCCGAGGGTGAAGAAACAACTGCACTGAGTCAGACCATGGAAGAGGCAGCGAGGGTTCGTAAAATGTTTGGCCTGTCTGGCCGTTTGGCGAGTTTGTTGATTTTACGTTGCATGTTTTTAATGGTTGAGTCAGGTTGAGTATTTTGATGGCTGATCACAGCTTGACTTCTTCGGCCGCGGACAGGGTGAAGATGCAGCCTCCTCTAGCCAGCTGCTTGAGGAGGCACACTAGAAGCATATGGTGGGCAGGGCACGATTGTTGGGGTACCACATTCTTTTTGACAAACAAAACACAGCGGTAGGATCACCCACTTCGGACCTCACAAGGCCGTTTGGCTTTCATCCTCAACTGTCCCAAATTCTTTGAAAGAACATGTGCTAGGTCAAAAGACATAGATACACAATGATACACAGATATAGCAGTCTTTTTGCTTGCGCTGGTAGGATTCCAGCTTTCCATCACGTTGCCTTTGTCCGCACATCGTGTACTGACCAATTGCCTTTTGGCTCAAACTGTTTCCACACTTGTTTGCGGCTTCCATGTAGGCTGATGACGCTCCAACGTGGCACGACAAGGAGGTTTGATGCGCACGGATATGTGAAATTTGGTTTGCTTTTCGCTTGGCAAAATTGTGTAAGGCGCAGTAAGGAGCAAGGTCTTTTTGCCTTCTGTGATGTTCAGCCAGGATCGCGGCGAACATGGGGCGGAGGATGGCTTTTGGGCTGGAGACTCAGCTGACAACTTGCCTGCTGTCGAAGCCCTGATCGTTTTCCAACCCTTGACTCAGTACAACATGAAGTGGGCAGGCTTCTCCTGTAGAGAACAAAACATCATATTTGTATATATTTGTCACCTGGAGCGGAGCTCCACATTCACATATGCCATATATGCACAGTGCTTGGCAGGGTGACAGCGTTACCTTTTGGAGTAAAGAGGATGCCCGGAAGGCCTTTGTCTCAACTGCTGGAAATGCCACTTAATTGGGTCGAAATCAATTGCAAAAGACTGTCGGTTCACAGGATGAAGGGCAACATCTACAAGGGACAACATTAGCATCGACTTGGGATCCAAAATACTTGCAGACTTGCAGGTTGCTTTAGTATGCTTTAGTATGTTTTAGTAAGCATATGTACTTGGCAACACCCGCAGCCAGGGCAAGACCACTTCGAAGGGCTTTGCCCTGTCCCGACCGGATCCAGCTGAGGCGGCTGATGGCTTGCTTTAAAATCCTACGACCGAAATCGAGCAAATAGATAAAGAGCTTGGGTCATGTGCAGAACGTTTTGGTTCTAGAGTTTATCGAGTTTTCTTCGTCTTTTGAATCCTAATCACACACGTCCAATCATCTCCAAAGATCAGAACCGGAAACGCCATTTTTTTAAACATGTGAAGGCCGGAGGAAACAAACATGTCTAGACAAAAGACATCATCGTTCTGCAGGCTGGAAAAGGTCCAATGCCTTGGCCCCAGATGTGGTGCTTAGAGTGGCACGTCTTCCAGCTGGGCGATCTGCAAAGATATGGATGTTTTAGCAGAGTCGTTGATACCCAGTCGTAGCCGTTGACATTACAATTTGACAACGTTTTGGGATATATAAAATGCAATTAAATTAATGGGTCTTGCTCATGTCATACAGCAAGTGCTAGGTGGCTATGTGGGGTTTGTTGGTGTGTTTGTTGTACACCATCATGGAATCACATGGGAATGGGTCAAAACTCAATACCTATAAAATAACTATTATACCACAGAGATCAGCAGAGATCCATAGAGTATTTGTGGGAGTGAACATTTTTTTGACATCAATAAGACCCAGCGACTTTGAGGCTTGATCCATACACAACTCATCGGTTCAAGGGGGCTTGGGCATCCCAGGCGTGGCCCCCGTGCCAAGTCTGCAGGGCGTGCAGCCATGCGCGACGATGGTGCGCAACGGGGGAGATCTGGGCGTTGCTTAAACTTGTGCAGTTTTCGTGAGTTTTCCAACTTGGGGATCCCGGGGGGCCGAGGACATGCTGATGGGTTGTTTATAGTTGTTTGCTGTGCAGGTTTGATGATGTGTTGAGACAGAAACAACCTCTAAATTGCTTCAGCTTTGGATGGGTCCCAAGAGGTCGTGCACGAAAGCTTGCTAGCTGGCGTTGGATTTGCTTTATCAATGAATTGGGGGCAGACTGGATGCAGCTTCCATGATCTTTCATGTCGAACTGGTTTTGGAAGCTTGTCAGCCCAAAGACGCTAGTCCTGGACCCTTTGCTTTCTTGTCCTTTCCTTACCTTGCCTGTGCCAAGTAAAGGAAAGGAAAGGCACCAGGACTAGAAAAAAAAACCTTGCCAGCTCAAGGCCATCTTTCTTGGAACTACTGTAACACGCCTTTCTGGTCTTTGTTCCTTTCCTTTCCTTTCCTTCCTTTCCTTTCCTCATCATCCTAGATAAAAAAGAGAATAGCAATAAGAAGGTGATGATAAAAAGAGGATCATATAGATTATAGATATATCGAATTGCAGCTAGGCAGATAGATATACATTTAAATATGAATGAATTAAATAATTATAAATGTATTCTTACATATATATATATATTATATAAATACCATACACATAGATATACGTGTATGTGTATATATATATATATATACATTTAGGAAAGGAAGGAATAAAGGCCGAGGGAAAGAGGTTCAATCAGATGGTTGCAAAGTGGTTCAACCAAAGCGCGTTCGGTTGGGGGCACTTTGTTTTTGGCAAGTAGAGTACTAGGAGGGTAATGTTGACGCTGGCATGCTAGGATGATGTCAGGGGGAAGGTTGTGGAATGATTAGGTGCATGCGAGCTAGTAGCAGCTAGGATATCATGACACGCTACTCTTTAGCGTGTCGGCAACATCGAATTGTAGCTTATTTCAGCCCAAAAATGACATTCAAACACGCAACATCTTCTCTTAATCAATTGACTCAATACACATCTCTCCTTAGGTTTTCGTTCCCTTCCCTTTGGCCTCAAGTAAGTTTTTGATTCCCATCATCTTTCCAAACGATGTTTGTCCAGGATATGACCGGGATGCTGTGAAGCTGCGATGAGCTCAATCGAGTTATTAGCATTGTGTCAGTATGCCCCCAACCCACTTGAGTATCCAGAGGAGATCATTTTCAATGATTCTAGATATTTTAGGTCGCCATCATTGGGATGGGCCAGGAGCGTCCAAGAGCATCCAAGAGCATGACAATGAATTTATCCCAGGCGAACACCCATCGAAGTGACCCTCACCAAAGGTGCACAGCAGGGGGGTTGGCGTATTGCACCGGAAAAATATGCTACTGAAGTGCAACTGTGGTCAAGTCATAGTGTTTTTTTTCAATTATATAAACCCGCCAAGACTGTTTTGGGATGCCCAGTGGCTGACCCCTTTTCATTCTCTTTCACTCTGACATCATTTTCCTTAGGGTTTACCTTCTGGCCAGGGAAAGTCGGTGGAAAAGCTTATGGAAGAGGACCCAATCCGGAGATGTGTGCCTTGTAAGACTGAGATGATATATTTTTTAAAGGGCATTAAATATTTTTGGGTCACCTGTCAACAAGAGCAATAACACCGGTCAACAAAGATTAAGAGGTATGGCTCAAAACAGTGAAGATGGTCCTGTGCGCATTGTCAGCCGCTGCCCATCCGGTTGAAACGTGTCTGAATTGCAGGCCATGCAGGTGGCATCAAAGGGTCCGGCTTCGGCCTTGCAGTGATTTTGTCCCGGATCAGACTTCAATTTGTATTGTGTCAAGTTGGACAATTTTTATCCGGAATGTGCAACTAATCGTGGAGACAACCCAATGCACTCATTTTGGAGTTTTTGAAACTAAGAGGATGAGCATTTTCTTTCATGGTTTTGACCGCAGTTCAGATGGTTTCTGAGGCCTATGGACTCCTGGCGATGAACCGAAGCCCAAGGTTGGTACTGTGATGTGCATATGGCGAACACTGCCCCAAGAATTCACTACAGACCAGGTCATGCATTTGGAGGGGACGTGTGCTGGAGGGGCTGGTCCCTGTTTGTAATCTGATTAATCCTCGAGATCCTCAGAGCTGCTTCTTGGTCCAGAATCGCAGGCGAATGCTCGCTGGGAACGAGCTGCACGAGTGGAATCTGGAGGCTACGGAAGAAATGGCGTGGTCATTTCTTGGGTTCTCATGAAACGGTCTCGGTATGCTTGGACACATGGGAGCCTTAAGCTTTCAATTGCTGGCTCGGGATTTGTGCATGTATCATTGTATCATTCAACCAAAAGCAGCTGAGCCCACAAACCAGAAACTTGTACAGGCTCTGCTCCTTCCAGACCCAGATCGAAATGGTACGGAGCCTGGCAAACTGTCGGAGGTCGTCTTAGATCAAGTGAGATTGAGGCATGTCATTCCAGAAAAGATTGCAGCACTTGCAATGCATCAGTATTCTGATGAAAAAACATTGGCCTCCAGTCACTGTCCAACTGAAGTGCAGCAGCTTAAATTTTTGAAGTTTTTCACAGGCAGTTGCAGGTAGGGTCGAGCCTAAGGCGCCCGCTCAGCAGCTTCACAGAGGGTGACCTTGTGCAGGGGAGGGTGACTTGGACTGCAAGCCCGAGCTTTGCAAGCAATGGCCATTCCATGAACTCCGAATCTCTATTTGACAGTTTCAACTAGTTTCAGTACTGTTTCAACTTTTCTTTGGGTAGTTTATAGGACTGTATGTCCCTCTCCTTTGAAACTGTCTCGGGTCAATCTTTTCATCCTTACAAAGTCTTTCGCATCGTTTTGGTACATTTTGGTACCAGTTTTTTTTTTTAAATCTTCCCCAGTTTGATGAGGTTTGCGAGTTTCCCCGTTTCACATTTACTGACTCGAGGTGACCGACTTTGTTGAGGTGGGGAGCTCAGTAGAACTGTGTGATGCAGGTATGATGAGGTATGCCCCAATTATGGGCTGGATTTCTGAACTGGTTTCCCACAAGCCACTTGGGTGGATTTTGGAAATTTCCGAATTTCCTTCCAAATCAAGCACAGGACGGCCAATCCCATTTCCAGATTTCTGCTTCTGGGCCCTTCCGCGGACTCTGCAGGAAGGGGCGATGATCGACTTTGGCTGCTTGGTTCAGGCGCCAATCTTGCCAGCACATTTGCTTATCATGTCATTATGCTTCAGAAATCTTCCGACGGTGGCAATGCCAGAAAGTCACTGCATCAAAATTGGCTCTCCATCCATTAAGGATTCAAAGTGTTTCATTCATTTCATCCCAGACTTCCACGTTTTGGTTGGACCCATGTGACCGTCGTTGGGATTTGGCCCAGCTGAATGGCAGGGCTTGCTGCCCACGTCGCAGATCGTCCTGCTGGCCTCGCTTGAATCAACTTTCTGGTGAAGTCAGTGAGGTTGAAGATTTTCCTTTGAAACATCTTGAAAGATCTTGAAAGATCTTGAAAGGTCTTGAAAGATCTTTCAAGATCTTGAAAGATCGTGAAATATCTTGAAAGGTCTTGAGCAATCTTGAAAAACCTTGAACGATCTTGAAAGATCTTGAAGCATCTTGAAGCATCTTGAAGCATCTTGAAGCATCTTGCAGCATCTTGAAGCATCTTGAAGCATCTTGAAGCATCTTGCAGCATCTTGAAGCATCTTGAAGCATCTTGAAGCATCTTGAAGCATCTTGCAGCATCTTGAAGCATCTTGAAGCATCTTGCAGCATCTTGAAGCATCTTGAAGCATCTTGAAGCATCTTGAAGCATCTTGAAGCATCTTGAAGCATCTTGAAGCATCTTGAAGCATCTTGAAGCATCTTGAAGCATCTTGAA
>Ga0126342_10004618_pt1 | contig 23622 bp, 21 predicted proteins | sample Cyp1metagenome_FD_92528 | JGI IMG/M metagenome (GOLD analysis project Ga0126342, IMG submission 92528) | Coral microbial communities from Lord Howe Island, Old Settlement Bay, Australia - Cyphastrea 1 metagenome | ecosystem: Host-associated > Invertebrates > Cnidaria > Coral ...
ATATATATATATTCTATGTGCATGTTTAATCAGATGTACGTGTTACATCATGTTACCGGATGGGCGAATTCCCGAGACTGAGCTTGGAGGCCCGCAGCCTGCGCGAGCGCGGTGACTTGGAGAAAGTCGGAGGCCTGGTCAGTGATCATTGGAACCATTGGGCAGTGATCATAACACCATCTTTTGGGTGGACTCCTTGGATTTTTTGAGGATTTAGTAAAGTTGAGTAGAATCCGGGAGGGAAAAACATAGCATGGCAAATAATTATCATTCTTATCGTTCATGATCATAAGTATCCCACTTAAAAGGTTTTAAAAGTATCTAAAAGATTCTCAAAGTCTCTAACTTGGAAGAAGGAGTCAAGCACAAAGAGGAGAGGTGCTGAATTTACGGAGATGGCCATGGAACTGGTCTTGAGCCAAATTGTGGGCGTAGCTATCTATGTCTTCGAGATCATTTCCCCATTTCAGCATTTGACCAATGAAAGGGCAAGACCCATTTCAGCATCAATTTCAGCATGCCAAATGGGTTTGTTTGAACATGGGAACCCCCAATTCCAATGCATTATCATTTCTTTTCTCATATTCTATAGCAGATTTATTGGTATTTCGGGTAGGGGCCCCGATTTCAGACACACACACAAGAATCACATTAAGTTGGTTCTATATATACCCCATGATATTTCCATTATACCGCCAATACATATACACACACATAGATATATATGAATAAGTATATATCCCTGTTATACCCCCAGTGTAGCACGACAAGATATCCCAATCAAATATGCATTACTTAGCGGTGGCTTCCAATGCTCTGGAGAGAGCTATTCCGAGGCCCTACAACCGTATCGCAAGGCGCGGATGGCGGACATTCACGACTTGCTGTGGATTGGGAAAAGATTTGGCAACTGTAAACTACAATCCACAGATGGAGGTTTCCTAAGTCATGGGGGTACCCCGAAATCATCCATTTTATGTTCCGATTTTCCATGAAAGAAACCATCCAGCTATTGGGATCTCCCCATTTATGAAAACCCCGACAATGTGTACCGTGTAAAACCACAGCCGCGGTACAGTACAATGCAGAGATTGCAAATCAGCGCGCCTGAGCTAAGGGGTGGCCTTGGGGCCGCTACATGCAGAGTGCATATGGACATACAATTTCAATAGCCATAAATGGGTCACTGGGAAGATGATTGAAATAGACCGCTGGCCGATTGGCGGATGAATGTTGAAGCGATCAATCATTTTAGGTGTTGCAAGAAACTCTGATAAGCAATGCAACATGGTTCAGTCAGACTTTCATGGCAGGGCTACTCCTATTAAGATAGGACCCCAATCCATGCCCTGTCCAAGGCCCGTGTGGCGATTTCAAAGGCTGCGGGGAAAGGCAGTAAAGATTCCGCACGTGCCGGGGACCCAGACCCAGGGTATATCCTCCGGCTGGCCTAGCCATGGAAGCTATGGGTTACCGTCATGCTCCGTGGGTGCTATAATGTTGTATATGGGCCATGTTACAGACATGGTGGTTGCTGTGGTGCTGCATATGGATGTCGCTCACATGGTGTTGCATCCTGGTCTTGAGGTTGCGTGCAATGCTGAATACACAGCCAAAAAAAGATGAGTTGAATAGAATATTTCCGTCCCGCCTTGGAATTTGACATGGATAATTAACAGGTTTTAAAAAAAGACCGACATTTTGGGCAATGCCTGAGAGGGTCTATCCCTGCTACTATCCAAGGAGCTTGGGGTAGGGAATTCATTGGGATGATAGCCATACCATACCATTTGTTGATGTTGAAATTCCTGGTTTATGGGCCGTAAAGGTTCCCCCGCCATGGATCACCACAGTAGCGCCCCTTGAGGTTTGCAATGACCTTGCACAAACCTATTTCGAGTTGGGTCAGCACCAGCGTGCCGCGGAGCTGTTTGAAGAGTAGCTTGGCAGCCCATTTTTGGGCCAAGTTGAACCTTATTTACTATTGAACAATGTCAACCTGGGATTGACAAACTGGGCTGTTGATCATTGGGGAGGTAGCATTTTAGCAGCAGATGAACCCACTATTTGTGGGTAACTCGCTTAAGTAATCAACCGGGGTTTGTTCATCCAGAGTTGATATTTCTCCCCCTCATACTCCCTCCCTCAAAAGCAGCAGCAAACAGCAGTTCAATATAGAAAATTCAACCACGGCCATGCCGGTAGATCCTCTTTTCACCACTTACCAAGGTCCAGACTGTCGTTTTCAGTCGCTGTGGGCGAACAACATGAAGAGTCTGGCACTGAGCACAGCTAAGTGCTGAGTTTGGCACACACACGAGCCAAGATGTGACTGTGGGAAGTGCCAAGATAAGTCATTGCTAGGTAGAAATATCATGTTCCCTGTGGATGGGTGTATCATGGTGTATCCATAATTCGGTGCTCCGATTGTCCCACGCGGTCAAACCAGTTTGAACCATCCTAGCACCCAAAAACCAAAAACGCTGCTCTCCGAAGTCGCTTCCCAAGGTATGCAGGTTGCCTGCAGAATTTGGCCCGTGCCAAGTTGAAGTTGCAGCATGTGGCTGATGCAGAGGCGTGGCAGGGGTATCCCGATCGTCCCACTGGGGATGCTTCGGTGCTTCGCTCAAGCGCTGGCATTGGGATCATTGTCGGAGAAATCTACTGGAAATCGTGGCTTAAGGAATAGCGTTTTCATGTAGAAAAGTCTTTCAATTCTCCCATGGTAAATGGTTTGAAGGGTTGGGACAAGAAAGATGCGGCCTTTCTTCCCACACACTGGAAATAGCACAACAACCTGCAGGATCAGCAGTCTGCACCAAGCCCTCTGATTCTGGCCAGTTTTTTTTTTGGGGGCGAACTTGGGCCAAAAAGGAACGGCCAAGACATCCCAAGACAAGAGGCGAACCAAAAACAGGTGCCCTGTCCATCAGTCGCCCATTGACTGTCGGACACAGCTCTTTTTTCTCTACTGCTTCGGGTAGAAGCGTTTCATCCAATCCCAGCAACTGCCAATTATTGTTGGGTCCCCCAAGAACGCTCCTGCTCCGTGCTCATGCTCTCTTCGAACACTTGCCTTTTGAATGAACCACGGACTTCACAACATGTTTTTCTTCCTAAAGTTGCTTGCAAGTTTGTTTGTAGCATTGTGCAGCTGTGGAAGTGCAAGTGGCTTCAAGTAGCGTAGCATGATGTAGCATGATATAAATGTGCGAGTGTGCTAATGAACTTCAAGCAGCGTAGCATCAAGTAACTGAGGAAGTGTCATCCGACGTTGAGCCCCACCTCACCCCACCCACACATCATGATGATGAAAATCCGCACGCCTACATGGTTGTGAGAAACCCGTGACACCAAAAACATTGAGCTTTTCAGCCCCCTCTTCTTGCATGGGGTCTATTGGTCTATTTTTCCTGTGGACAGTTGGGCTTTCTGTGGCGCATCCAACGCATCGAACATCAGGCTCTGTACAAAGAGGCCTGGTGCGACGCTAGCAGAGCATCGGAACAGAGACTTGGCAGTGGATCAGAATGTCGTCGCGCCACGGCACGACGAAGACTTGGTGTAAGTAGACTTCAAAAAAAGTAACAAACTCAAAGGTAAACCCAAGAAAGAGGACTGGGTGTGGTTTACAATGGCCCCAAGCGCCACAAAAAAAGCGGACAGAAGCAGTGTCTTGGGCAGGCATCTCAAATCTATGCCATGGACCTGTCTGCCAACCACGTGGCTTATGTCCAAACACTCAGGTGGCTGGGCAGTTGGGCATGATTCAAAGTTACCATCCCCACAATAAGACGCTGAAACCCGCTCACCCCAAGAGTAAAGTAGTCTTCCAATTCGCCATTTGGCAGGGTCAATGCTAGTTAGAGTGTGTTGGCAACCGGAGTTTCATGGCTTGGGAGACGCGCTTTGGTGCCATCAGGAGCCTTGCTAGCCTGTACCAAAGTGTCGGGCAAGTACACATGGCTTGAGCCTGAGAACATCTGGCCAATAGGTTAGGTGGTTGGTGTTTTTTTTGGCGATGAATGAACATCTACGATCCCCCGTACAGATGAACCTTTCTCGGGGGTTGGTTGTGCACATGATTTGTCACGGTGAGGTTCAACCACTTCTGCTTGAGGTGGGGCCACTGCGCAGCATATCGCATTTTTCTGCCACTTGTGACCACTTCTGTCACAAATTCCAAACAATCCCTAGTCTTCTGCAAGAACGGGCCTTTATGGCCTTTATGACTTTCAATGGCGTTTTGACCACCAGTTACTGCAGTTGCTAGGATGAACAGCAGCTGGGCTCGACCCGGCCCGACCCGACCCCGGTCCCCGGTACCCGGTGAGCCCGCCCGGTGCGCAATGCAGTGGCTGCTGTCCCTTGGGGCAGCCTCGGTGGCCTCGGTGGCGGCGCTGAAGACCGATGCGTCGATCCAAACCTCCGTGCCATGGGACCCACTGGGAACCCATTGGGAACCCATTGGGAATGGGGTGGAACATGGTGGAACTGTTTTTTTAAAATGAAGATAGCCTGTTTATTAAGCATCCCTGGAGGTTTATGATTGGGTCATTGGGTGCAGCCACAGCCCTTTTCCAGTGGCACGTTGCTGTTGCCGCTGTGGAGGGTTCCATCCCAGGTTGGCTTCAGCGCGCCGTTGCCCCCAACCGTCTACAGAACCGGCACGGCGTTGCTGCAACAGTGGCAGGTAGAGGCGCTTGCCACCTGGCAACACCGTGGAAAGGAACATGGAAACTATCTAATCTATCACCTGTCAGGATGTTTTTGTTCAGATGTGTCAAGTGACATCCGAGTGTCATGGAAGTAGTCAATCTGTAGCCTTACTGAACCACTGGGATTATCATTGGCGCTCCAAGGCCCGAAGGGAGCAAACGGCAGTGACAGCTGTGCAGTCGCAACAAAAGGCGATTGAGGCGATTGCAACAGAACAGAAAAACCAAAATGACCAGCAGGCGACATTCCAGTCTCAGCTCCGTCAAGTGGATTCCCGGCGGCCTACTGTAGGATGCCACTGCGAACACACAAAAGGTGTGTTTTTGGATATTCTCTTGTAGTTCTAGCATGTTCTAGCGGTCTTTGATTTCTTGAACAGTTCCTCCAGCAGTTATCCATAAGTTGTTTGATAGTTGTTGTGTCAAGCCAGCAGGAAAAACGTGCTCTTTGCCCATGTGTTTCCAAGGAAGTCAAGGAACGACAGTTGGAAGATTTGCTCCAGCGTCAGACTGAGGTGGGCTGGGAACCAACATGGGGCTCCATCCATTGGTGTCTCATTCAATCAGTCCCATCAATCCATGCGAATCATGGATCAAACACTTTCTGGGTTGTTTGGGTATGGGGAGGCTTCCATATTATTCCTGGATATGGATCGCAATGACCTCCCCAAGTAGTGGGACCAGTGGGACCAGTGGGACCAGTGGGACCAGTAGATAGTGGGAGGCAACCTGAATCCAAGGTTGACACATATTGATGCATATTGACACATGACCCTTGAAGGATCTTGAGGGAAACAGCCGCTAACAGCGAGCCCGAGGAGTTGCAGGTGGCGCAAGCCGAGAAGAGAAAGGCAGAGGTGATGCTGCAGGAGGGGTTGTTTCAGACGGCTTTTTGTGGACACCCCCATAGAAAACTGGCAGGAAAAAGATATACCCTCTGGTAAACTAACATAACTATGGAAAATCACCATTTTTAATGGGAAAATCCACTATAAATGGTCATTTTCTACGTTAAATTACCAGAGGGTAGAATGATAGTATCAATGATAGTGTCTCCAAGCATGATGGTCCGAAGTCCAAGCATGGTTGGTGTCTTTGTCTGCTAGCATGGAAGCGTGAAGGGTGTCCACAACTATCTGAGCTTTATGTAAGGCTAATTTTTGAACCCCAGTTTTTTTCAAATACCCATGCCATGACGAGCCTTTTGGGCGTAGTCTTGTAGGGCAGCAACAGCTCATATACTGATCCCGTGACAGGAGCAATCGCAAGCTTTTCTTCGGGCAAGAAGCTTACAGGTAGCAGTCAACAATGCCCTGGAATTTGGTACCTTGACAATGAATTGATCTGTGAGTTTAGGGCTTGGGATCAGCTGTTGGTTGGTGTTTGGCTTGCAGATGAAGAGACGCCAGAATCAGCTATATATTTTTTCTGGCTTTCAGGCACTTCCAGGTCGTTTTTGTTGTTCTATGACCTTCCTCTTCCGTGAAGTTCACACATTTTCGCGGGGAAACAGTGAAGCCGGTCTGCTGGCTCTCCTGAAATTCCCGCCAGCTATAGAGAGACCTGAGGTAATGATATCCTCCGAGATCAACTGTTGGGTGCTGCCGTTTATTTCATCTTCATGATGATCATGGCGAAAGTTTATGGCATGGCTTTCACCTATCCCTATCCCAAGCTTCACCGTGAGCCCACGGTGAACCGTGACCACTTCACTTTTAGCCTCTTCGAATGTTGCAACTGGGATCCCTGGATCTTCAACCGCAGATTTTGAAAGACATGGTTCCTATATGTTCCTAGTTTCCCATTTTCCCATATTTTCCCCATATTTTCCAGCTTTTCGCCCAACCTGGAGCATTTGAACTTCGATACCCAGAACTTCGGGATCTAAGGGATCTTCATCTTCCAAATCTTCCAAGATCCCATGGAAATTTCCGAAAAATCTCAGGATCCCGATGCTCCCTCCCGCGAAGCGATGCGCGATCGGCGCATCCCCTGCTGCTCCTGCTGCTGCGGCCCCATCCGTTGGGCCGACACTGCCAGCAGCGGCAAGACGAAGGTGGTGGCCTTCTGGCCTGCAGCCATCCTTGCAGTCGCCATGAACGCTCTGGCAGGATGGAGAGACGAATGGTAAGACAAAATGGTTGTTGTTTTTGACGCATGTAACGATCTACGAGATGATCTACACAATTTTTAAGTTTATGAAAGTTATACTGTTATACTGTTATACTGTATAAGTATACAGGCATATCCATGCATATCCACCGATCTATTAATCAAATCCATGAATTTAGTCCTTTTTCCCGCCTTCTCTGCACACTAGTCCTGCAGGCGTCTCCTTCTTCATCACCGGCTTCATCTTCATCCTGATCGCCACCCTGCACAGGCAGCAAATCCGCAAGGTCTACGGCATGCCCCATGGCAGCTGTGGCAACTGTACGGAAGATCTCTGCACCTGGTTCTGGTGCTCTTGCTGCGCCACCATGCAGGAAGCTCGGAGATCTTGGAGCAGATTTCTGGGTGATTTTTTGGCACTTTCCCAGGGCTAAATCCACCAGAAACGGGACATCTATGGGGAACATGCGTGTTTTCTTTTTTGTTGGGGGGACCATATGCAGCGAATATCAGGAAGCTATGGAGATCGAATACATCGATCCTCCCAGCAAACCATGGCAGCAGAGCATGGTGGAATCTTTAATGCCATCTGCCTTGCAAACATCGCCTAGCTCAAGTGGAAGGCAGGAAAGGACTGCTTGTTGCTGACATCGACGCTGACCATGGCAGAAAAAAGCTGCGAGAAATGCCGAAAAGTCAGATGCCCAGACATTACCCAAGCGTTTCGACATCGTGGGGCTCGGCAGGAGCAGCGCGTGAAAACGCTGGCGGCGCAGATGGCTCGAAGCGGCTCATAGCCTCAGGTGGGCGGTGGCACTGCATTCTTTCAGACTTTGGAGATGATTGATCATACTGTGGTATGTGGTGCCTCGTTTCTGGGTCGTCGTGCCCTATAATATATATATTATATATATATATATGAATATATACATTATAAATTATAAATTATATATGTATGTAATGTATCATTCCCGAACACATTTGGGCGCGAAATTGACTGGTCCGATTTGTTCAAAGTATGGCAATCCAATTAATATGCGGTAGGTAGGGCTTTCCACAAGTTCAAAGTGACACGTGGTGTCTAAAAGGACCACCCCCGATCTTATTTGGGTCTTGATGGTTTCAAGCCTGTGCGATTTCTTTCTAGTGCTTCATACCTCAGTTTACCGGTTTCAGGAGGAAATCTACCACTTGAGTCACTTGGGGTTCCCCTTGGAAGGACAATTGCTGGCCTTGTGAGGGAAGTAGGACTAGGAGCTCCTTCCTGTGAGATGTATTCCAGTGGTCCACAGCCATCCTGAATGGCATAGTATCCCAACTCCAACCGGCTGAAAAAGAGAGGTATCCTATTCACATTACCCTCTGGTTATTTAACATAGCCATGGTATAGATGGCCCATTTATAGATGGTTTACCTATAAAAAATGGGATTTTCCATGGCTATGTTAAATAACCAGAGGGTAGACACCCAGAAACCATGAATGATATGGATGTAGGGGACAAAGCCACAAATGAATCAAATGACTGGGACCATTCAGGGCGTCTCATATCAATGGGGGCTGGGATTACTATGGATTACTGTTCCCCCAATTTTGCTGGCAGCCAGCAAGAGATGATCAACGTTTGCGCTAGGTGTTCTCTATGGCACAGGTCTCAGATCACAAAAGGAATTCCACAAGACATGGACAATTGGGAGTTTTTTTTGTGTCATGTTACCTTTCTCGTGATTCTTAAATTGAGTGGAACAACTCAATTTGATCGCACAATGCCACAATGGTGATTCCCTGGACAGAAATTCATCTTTTCAGATTTCTCTGCAGTCTTGGGCTTATCAGCTTGGTGGCCAACCGTGAGAGCCACTCATGTCGGGACTTGAGCTCGCCTTTGTGCCGTTGAGTGGGCGACCTGGGCTGCGGCAAGCCTGGCCCTTGGGCGCTGCACCAAGTGCGCGGCCGGAGGTGGCCCAGCGATTTTCCGCCGGAACCTCGGAACCCCAGAGCTTTTTCCGCACGGACTTCCCTGGCCAACGGTAGCGATGGGTGGGGAATCACTTCAAGAGTATTCAAGAATTACATATTTGTTCTTATTTGTAGTCATCTCACGTTGGTGATTATCTATATACTATATATATATATATAATATATATATATATATATTTATACATGTGCACACACACACATTATATTGAAAAATTGTAGAACCCCACGCAAATCCCATAATTTTGCATCCAGATGCCCCTGTTGGCATCGCTACCAGGCCATGTCCATAGGCATCGGCGCCCTTGTGGCACTGCGTGCGGTACCGTACCTGCAGGTGGAGCTGGGCCATGTTGGGCGGTGTCCTGTCACTGCCCCCCCTGCCACTCAATAGTTTGCAATTTAAGAGGTTCTAAACAATTTTTGACCAACAAGTTGTTTATTCATTCAAAATGATTGGGTATACTGCTTATTGGTAAAATCATTTAGCACATCTGATTTTTCAGCTTCCATACTCCATAACTAGGGGGATATGACCACGGTGTTGGAAACCAACATGGCAGTGGATGGATTGTAGCAGCGGATCAACAGCCACAACTCTTAGGGCAATCACCCAAATACGGGACGGAACTGCGAACGTAGTGATTTAATTCTCATAGTATCCCATCCAGAAAATCAACCTGTGAATCCTTGTGATGTTTGACAGGCCTTCAGGTGGCCTTATTCGAATCATTGTGGGATTCACCCAATTTCAGAAAGCATCCCCAATCAATGGCCATTTCAGGAACCTAAATTGGAGGTACCTACCATATATAAGGCCTATGTAGCCAATGTAAGGGAATATCCCCACAAAATATGGCCTTATATGGTACAGTACCTCCATTTTAGGGTCCTGGAATTCCCATTGACCCAAGTCGTCACCATTTTGCCTGGGATTTTAACCCGATATTCATCGAAGCAGCCAGACCAGCCTTCGGCGAGCGAAGCCGCTTGCTTCGCTTCGCTCGCAGCGCCTGGCAGGTGGGATCAAGCCAAACAAAGAAATAAAATGAAATAAAGCAACTAACCAACGACATCAACATCCATCAGCATCCCATTTTGAGAATTTAAAATTTTTAAAGAGATTCCAGATTCTGAAAGACATTCAGCGACATTTCTGGGCGACCTGGACCTCAATCCAGTTTGTCTACTGAAGGCGTCGATTTCTCACTGTCTCAGTTTAGGAACAATGTCTAGAATGAGTCTGTTTGACATTTGGGGGAAACATATGGGTCTGTCTGACAGGCTAAGAGGAATTTCTATATATTTCTATATCATTTGGTTTCCGGGTACGTCAGTTTCCAGAATTTCCAGACCCAAATTAGACATAGATGGTTGATGTTAGCGTCATATCCCATGATCTCGCCATTTCCCATGAATCCATCATGAATCAGGGTATAACGTGGGAAGTTTCCGTAGAGACTTTAGAACTTCCAAGGTCATGGCGTGAGGTGCCAGGTTAGGGGCTGAGATATGCTGGTGAGCTGTTCGGAGCGATCGGATATCCAGGTTACCTACATTTCACGACTGGGGGCCACTTGGATATGAAAAACAAATAGTCTCCAAAATGATAGCATAGAGATGTAAGATATGTAAGACATGCAAGTAAAGCCTGGAATGATGGTTTTATGGGGAACCATCCCCAAACGGATGTATCTGTTGAATATAATTCAGCCAGATAGATGTCCCTTTCCCACTGGTTGGTAAAAAAATACATTCGAGGGTCCCCCGCATGAAAACCAACCTCTTTTGGTAGATGATCATAAGAGGCGTCAGTTGTAAGTTATATGATGTTACACGGTATATAAATTGGAATTCATAAGTTATGAGTTATAAGATGTTGTAAGCATATGTATATATATATATATCCGAGTTGTGTGTGTGACTACATACAGCATATACATACACATATACATGTCCTTCCGTGCATTCATGTTGAGTGATTGGTTGCAAGATTTTTGGCTGAAGTTGATGTGGCATAGATATCTTGAATCCATTGTGTTTGCTTTGACCTCGGCTAGCCATAGACCTACACCTGGTTTAGCTGAGCGGATCCTGTTTGGCTTGTTTTGCTACATCATTGGGGTGTGCTGTGGCTGCATCGCAACCGCTTTGTGCTGCTCCAGCCGATTGCACAGACTTCTAGTGGCTGTACTGGTGGAAGGGCATACCAGTACTGCCTTGGATCGCCCCCCTAGGGAGGACCGATTGGCTGGATTTCGGTTACATAGGTTCGTCACGTTTGGATTTCACTGACCCCAGGGTATACTTCATTCTGGCGCTGGTTAGCCGCCTTTCCATATTCAATATATACCTCTTGTCGTTTCGGCCAATGGGCTGGTTGTCTGGGGCCCGCTGCTTGAAATCTAGGGCATGCCGTCGCAGCTTGTGACTGGACTGTCCATTCATGATTTTCGCAGGAAAACCCTGGGTTTTCTGCGTCGTTCCCTGAGGCCACCGCCGTGGAACAGGCGGTACAAGCAACGCTGGTGGCTGACAAGGAGGCAGTGGTGGGTAAATAGTCACCACCTGTGACGTCACTTTTCAAGGAGGGTTAGGATATTTTAGGACTGGGGTACGGATCCCAAAATGAGCTTATTTAGGGTTTATGAGTTATTTTGATTTATCCAGGTGGATGTTTGGGGATTTCGCCAACCAAGATCAGTGATTCATCAACGACTAGATGGGGATTGAAGTTCATTTCACCAGCAAAACTGGGGATGTAGTCATCACGAATGTCAGTGTTCTCCGAATTTATATTTTTCCAGTTTTTTTGGGCGCAGAGCTGATTTGGCAGTGAGGAAAGACAGAAAAGATGACCCCGAAATCCGCTAGGTGCGAAGGCCCCCGAGTGATCCTCGCACCTATCGTGTTCTTCAGCTGGAGAATGGCCTGCAGGCGACCGCGGCGACAGAACCAAAAATTGGCCTGGCTCAAAGATGCTCAAAATTGGTTTAGTAATTCCAGGGATGGAAATGGTGGGAACTATATGGAACTATGGGATGGATTTTCTGATTGGTGGGTTTCACGGATGATCCCCGCTAACGATGGTGAAACCAGAGGTTCTACAGTGGGAATGATGGGCAAACCCATGAACTGTCGATTCTGAAATCAATCAAGGGATAGACCGGGTGGAACCAATCTATAAAACAGTGAGGTTGTCACTTATCACCCGATTCACTCTTGTTGGTTAGTATATCATCCCATATTTCCGTCGTATCTATGTTTGTTGGTGAAATCCTTATTTTTTGTTGGTTTTCTCCGGTGTTTGGTGGCGAAATCCTACTGTAATTGTTTTCTTTGGCTGAAGTCTCGATTCTGAAGATGTTTGAACGTTTCCAAATGTTTCAACGTTTCGACTCACGACCCTGGGTCTGGGGACTGGACACACGCTGGAAAAAAAGAGGTGCTGTTGGCTTCCGACCCCACCGCCAGCACTGCCGCAGCTGCGTTGACTGCCCGGGGCCGAGATGCTTGTGGGGAGCATGGTGATAGCAACATGATATATGATTAACCGACAAAATTAGCGGAAGACTAAAGGGAGTGGACTTGGGAAGTTCAAATTTGTGTGAAAACCTTCACAACCGATAGAGGACCACCCACTTACCGATACCGTATTTTTACACATAGCATGGAACTACAAGCCTTCACAACCGATAGGGGACATACACATATACATAATACATATTACATATTACATATTACATATTCCATACTACGTATTACATATTACATATACATATATAGATATGATTGGCGGACAAAATTCGAATTCATTCCTCCAGCTCTAGGAGAATCATACCACCACCACGCCAAGAATGATGAGCCCCATACTAGTGGAGACCAGTGGAACAGCATCCCAGAGCCCGAGGTCCAATGCGGCACTTTCCAGGAGTTGTGACACTGCAGAGATGGGTCTGACCAGAGCTGGTTGATGGTTTCATGGAACTTGATCCCACGGTATTGGCATCCCAGCACTTGGGCGATTCCAGGACCCCTTGGAACGCTTGGGCTTGGCCCATTTTCACGAGCACATGCTCTTCCTAGGTGCCGATCCTCCTTTTTTTTAAGGCCTTTGCAGCGCATGTCACAGCAGGTACGGAGAAATATCCCAAGGAGGACGAGTACAGTTTGGCCGCTGAGAATCCTTTGATTCTGCAGACTCCGCCCCCGGTGGCCCCCGGACTTTTGGTCGACCTGGCCCAGGTCGATATTTAAGCGAACATGGTGGCGACAGCAACGCGCCGGGATCCCACCGAAATGGCAGTCTTGCAGCTATGTTCGTCCTGGGGTGGCAACTCGGTGCACCAGAGGTTCACCATGTCAGAATATACCACCTACTACTTCAAGGCCCTTTGGTTTTGATGGTGGCATGGCGAGGTATGTTGAGGGTCACCTGACGCTCGCAGCAGGTAGGGTCTCCCTTCTTGGAGGGGGCGTTGGACCGATTTGCGGAGCGGCTCGGTTCGATTGTTCGGCAGTTCGGCAGTTTGGCGCTGGCTGCGGGAGGCCTTCTGAGTTTAGAAGTTTAGAACATCATGAACTGACCATGACCTCACCATGAACATCATGAACTCATCATGAATATCTAATAATCTAATTGGAGATTCCTGGTGGCTTTGAGGAAAGGATCCCAGAACCAAAAAAAACAAATCATCCCTACACTGCTCGGCCGAAGTACAAACCATATGCGGCTTGGTTTGTGTCTGTGTGTCTGTGTGTGTGTGCTAGGCTGTACAAAGGTGGACATGTTGTCACATCCACTCAGGTTTTTCATCAGCCCAACTTTTGACCCATCTGGCATCGAGCGAGAAATGAAGGCGCTTTGCGTGGATCGAGAATTTAGCACCCTCTGCAGACCTCCTAAACCAATGGTTTCCTGTAGATTTTTTGTGATCTCCCCTTGAAACTGTCACGTTTTCCACAACCTTTCACATTTTCCGCAGCATTTTTTCGTATTTTCGCCATTAGGCTATCACATAACTCTGGCGCCGGTCGAGGCCGTGGACTCGGAGAGCACCAACTATTCCACAGAGGATGGCTGGCGTCTGCTGCAAGTGCTCAAGGCTTGGATATCGACTCGTGACTGGGGATCCCCCATGACGCCCACATATCTACTGTATCACTTGGATGTCTTGGATGATGGTACGAAATAGGACGATTCATATCATTTCCCCCATCCAGTATAGACAGTAGGACGAGGTGACACTACTGAGATTACTGCCCCTGATATTCTCCTCATGAAAAAGCGCTAGTAACTACAAAGTATTGGAGATGTACATGCTTGGATAACTTGGAGCATACATGTCCATCCCAGACTAACACTGGTATGGAATAGCATGTGACTCCACTTGGAGATGATTATGATCTGATGACTGACAATCAATGAACATCCACTTTTTTGCGGTTCATTGCCACCTTCTTTTTGAAATCCCAGAAAGCCACATGGGAGGTGTTCGCATCAATTTTCCAGAATTCTTTGGGAATTTCCAGTGTTACAGGCCCTGTCTGACCTCCATTTAGGGATTTCCTACGATGTGTTTCCTCCAGGGTTTCCTCCAGGCTACGGCGGCGGAAGAGCACCCCTTTTTCCGCTTTGACGTGGGAAACCTCGACACCCTCGGGGCGGAGGTGCTGAACAGGTCATTTCTTACAGGTTGGCGATGGTTTTATAATGTTTTATAGATGATGCATGATGATTCATATTTTACCGTTTGAAAAATGGTGAGTTTCCAAACTTGTTTCGAGTTCGCAAACTCTTAAATTCGCAGCAGTTACTCTTAGGGATCGCCCAGAAGATTCACAGGACTTGCCTGGTACTCGTGAGCAACTGGTGGCGGGGGGCCCTCAGTCGACGCAGTTGGAAGCCTCGGGGAGGACAGATTTGGGCCATTTTCATTGCCATGTCATATTTTTGAGTGCATACCCACATGGGGAATGAATAGGATATATGATGATATACTATGTATGATATGTATATTTGATACAACTAGCAAGACATGGGGCAAGAATGCGGAAGCTGCCTCACAGAAAATGTGGAGTGAACAATGGAAGACTACGGATTTAAGTGATTTAAGCAAAAGGAATGACCTTGATGCGGGGTTCCCCATTGCATCTGAGGATTGGAACAAGAATCACTATCAGGCTGGTGCAATGAAGCTGGCAGTGGTGGGTCTTTGCCTTAGCCCTTTTGGCGGTGGAAACTTCGTGGTATCAAAGATTTGATCCAATACCCGCCAGGGCGAGAAACTTGCCCATTGTTTTTTCACGGTTTCCAAAGGGGTCGGTTCCTTTCGGGGGGGACATTGATGCGAGGCCAACAGCCACTGGAGGAGCTGGAAAAGATGGCCCTGTCCCGCTTCAGCCGAGTGAGGGTTGGCAAGGGCCAGGCTGGGTGCAAAAAGTTGGCGAAAAGACCCAGCTCGCTGCCCGGTGCGAGCCCGGCGTTCCGGAGGAGCCGAGCTATCCCACTTTGCCGTGGCCAAAGGATCAAGTGGGCTGGCTGCTCAGTGGAACTGCACCGTCCTGCATGGGTTGCATGGGTCCCTGTCACGGGTTCCCGTGCTGACCGTCCCCACGCAGGGCGTATTGTGAAGAGTGTGCCGTTGAAGGAGGTGCGGGTGACCCATGGCGACCCTTCATACAGCGAGCATGGCCCAAAAATATCCAAAAACCAAGGACCAAGTGGCCTTCAAGTAGCTGGACATGTTTGGCATTGAATAATGTTGAGCCATCCAAATTTTAATTTTCATGACAAGTTCCGACTTCTGACGTGTAATTATATGTATATATGTATATATTGGGTATATATATATAATATAATATTATGTTATACATGAGCTCATGGGAGCTAGGGTCGTAATGCCAGGCCCGTTCCATCTCAGCATACTGGCCTCTACCTCCCGTGCTCCGAGCTAAGCGCCCGCATGCGAAGCCAAGATTTTCCGAAGGTTTCTGACAGTTTCTGAGTGATTCTGAGTCAAATTATGTCAAATTGATAGATTTGAATAGATTTGATAGAACTTGTTACAGTTTGTACTTGGCTTTGTGACAGGGAAGTTAAAATGGTAGATGACAGCGTTTGCTCCAAAGATTGGAGGTGGACGCCATGAGACCCTCCAAGATGCTGAACACAACTCCGAGATACTCCGAGATCTCCGAGTCTCCAAGGCAAAAGCACCTCTTCGCAAAGCCGGAATTGTACATCGCCCACATGCTCGGCCAGAAGCAAAGCTCGCCATGATGGCCTGGCTATGGCTATGTCTGACCTGACGTGTTCCACTGTTCCAAGTCAGAAAGTTTCAACTGCCAAGCACAAGGTGGTCCCTGCAACAGAACGGGCTCAGTAAATCCATCCAATCACGGTTTTTGCGGTGGTTCCGTCCAACATTTCCTAAAAGGTCAACCCCAATGACCAAGGTCACGAAGGGAAAGGCTCTTTGCACGTCAGGTTCTCATCTTTTCGCCTTGCCTGCTTTTGTGCTCACTTGGTGCTTTCTATGGGGTGAAAGGTGACTGGAAATTTTCGTTAGAAACTGGACGATGCTGGTCAACCCCGCCAAAAGAGGTGAAAGCACCCCTTGTGATGTTTTTTTTCGTGATCTCTAAGGATGTTCTCAATCAGCCTCCGGCCTAGCACACCTGCTTTGTTGCAAGGGATGACTGCTGGTTTAGCTTGGGGGCTTGCAGTCCTTTGAGTGAACATGCCACAATCACAAGGGTTATCTACCACAGAAATTGGCTCGTTTTAACGCCACGACCCCATCAACAAGCCGTTGCTGGTCCCCTCCAAAAAAGATCAAAAAAGGGCTGTGGGGACTTGCCATCCATGGCCATGTGTTTACGAGGTTTAGCTGGGTTGACCAACTCTCAGCTGGAACTGCTCAATCTTTTACTGACGTAGGGGTCTCAGGTGAATGGGGTGGCTTTTGGAGTTTCTGAACATATGACGGGTCAAAATGAAGCACCCTAAATTGGGCAAATCGATGGGAAGCGAGAGAGAGGGAGAGAGATGGGGTAAACAAACGTCCCATCAAACAGTTTGTTCCGGCATCATTGTTTGTTTTTTTGGGTATGGTTCTGCCTGGGTATGGTTATGGTTCTGCCCATTTGATCTGAAAAATGTCAATCTTGTGGGCCGTCAACTGTCAATACCTGGGCTCAAGGAATTAGCGGGGTTCCACAGAGTGACCATTTGCTACTTGAACAAGCCAAAGGTTCTAACAACCTCTTGAGTTGACATTGGCTGATGTTTCTTACATCTTTTCAATATTTTTCAATGACCTTTGATTATGATCCTTTTTTCGGATCTATGTGGCTTTGTGAAGACATCGGGAAGCGACATCCAATGACATCGGCCCTGAAAGCCAGAGACAGATCTCAGGAGCAGCTCTTCGCGGTGAACATCACCTTGACGCCCGAGGGCGATCTTCACCGCGAAGAGGTTTTGGCGCTGCTCTTTGAATCTGTGGGACACTCAGGACTGCGGCTTCACCATGGTGAACCATGGTGAAGCATGGTTAAACTTGAGGTTCACGGCCTGACTTGACTTTCCTGGTTTCTTACGCTTGTTGACTTTTAAGTATACATAGTAACATAGTATAACATAGTATACTTTTGTGACTTGTAGTCGCCAATTTGTACGCTTTTCTTGTTCAATGACATTTCATGACATCTTTGTTGTGGTGAACCCGACTGTGAAGTACTATGAGCAAATCCCAATAATATTGCCACACATGGGCGGAAAAGAAGACACATGGTAGTTTATCATTACGTCTACAGCATTAAGGAAAAACATGACCCTAGAAGCATGGGCTCTCAAAAGCTAAACCTATCGGGTGACAATAGGATTCATGGTGGACACACACATACATACATCCATGCATACATACATAACTTAACATAACATAACATTGCATTACCTTACCTTACCTTACCTTAGCTTACCTTGCATACATACATACCTACATACCCACATACCTACATACCTACATACCTACATACGTACATACGTATGTACGTACATACATACATACGTATGTACGTACATACAGACAGACAGACAGACATACATACATACCTTTGGTTGGGTGGGTGTATAAACCCATTTAAAACTTGAGGGGCTGCTGGAATGCCTATGATTTCCCTGAATTAGTAGGAGTTCACCAACCCAAGCATCAATTGTGTTTTTTCTCTCCTCTGAAGTGACCCCAGAATGTGTTCTTGTTTGGGGGGCCACAGGGGAAATCATGAAGAAATGGCAGGCAAACATACAACCAGAGATTTGGGGTGATGTATATACCTATTATATAATAAATATATATATATTATGTCCAGGATTCATGAAATCATGGCATTTTTATGATGAAATTGATGAGGTTGAGCAGATCAGGGCTGCAGGCCCGCAAGAAGAGATCTTCAAGGTGCCAAATTTGTTTTTCCTCAGCGGAGATTTTGGGCGGGAAAGATGCGGAAAGAACAGAATTTTCCAACTAGTTCTGCAGGCATTCGACCATCTCTTAGGAATTTGACCATCTCTTAACATTGTAAAACGTAAGATAGCATGTTTAATATCTTCTGTTGTTAAAATGGGTATTTTCCCCATCGACCATGTCCAAGGTGATGTTGTTTAAGATGGTTTCCAGCTGCCCAGGAGCTGGCGGCACTGCAAGAAATCAGCCGCCTGGAAGTCATCCAAGGGGATCACATGGGCTGAGAAAATCGTCTGATTGGGGGCTTGAACCAATCATTTATAACCAATCCAAAGTAAATCAGCATGGATTTTGGATGATTTTGATCTTCCAATCTTTGCCGATTTTGATTTTGATGATTTTGGATTCAGGATACCATTTGGACCAATATACTAATCTTGTTCGATCTGATGCCTAAGGTTTCGCCCACAAAGAGGACTCTCCGATGCCAGATGACTTCGCCGCTTCTGCCGCCATGGCCCATGGGCTCAGTTCAAATCTGCCAGATGTTGCCAGATGCCAAGAAGGGATGAGGTGATGACGACTCTACTGAGGCCATGCACCGATATCCTGCAAAGGAGGCGGGCCATGTAATTGGGCACTAGCCATAGTGAGCCAAAGATGGGCCCTAACATGCATCCAGATGCACAGTATCGGGTACTACGCATCACATGTGAGATTTCGTAGTGTCATGCAGGACGGGTACGCCTATTAATGTCAACCCCGGATTAATAAACCTCTAGGCTGTTTAATTGGGGGGGTACCATTTAAGTGGCATTTTATGACTATTGGAGGAGTACCCCCCTAATTAATAAACCATGGTTTAGCAAAATCCGGGGTTGACATTAGCCTATTACTCACCATTCCTCAGCGATGTTGGATGACTTGCACCGTGCGTCGAATGGAGGTTCTGCGTGGCCCATTTGCTCTCGATGAGTGGCGCGCAGACGTCGTGGCCGAGTGAGCCATGCCCAGTCCGCCGGGCCTTGGCGCACTATTTTTCCTACGTATTTTTTCCACCTTCCCTGGGGATTTTTTTTTCCCTGATCATCCTTTCACAATGAAGCCAGCAGGCAAGCAAGCAAGCAAGCAAGCCAGGCAGGCAGGCAGGCAGGCAGGCCAAGCAAGCACGCCAGCCAGCAAGCAAGCAAGCCAGGCAAGGAAGCAAGCAACTGAGCAACCGAGCAAGGCAGCAGGCAAGCAAGCAAGCAAGCAAGCAGGCAGGCAGGCCGGCCGGCCGCCCAGCCAGCCAGCCCAGCCAGCCAACCAGCAAGCAAGCAAGGAAGCAAGCAAGCCAGCCATGCAGGTAAGCCAGAGCAAGCAACCACTTTGCATGCAGGCAAGCAAGCCAGGAAGGCGGCAAGCAAGCAATTGAGGAAGCAAGCAAGGAAGTAAGCAAGCGAGCCAGCCAGCCAACCAGCAAGCAAGCAAGCCAGCCAGCCAGCCACCACAAGTAAAGTTTTGAGCCAATCGTAGAGCCAACGCTTCGGAAAAACTATAAACCAACTTTCAATAAAACAAAGCAACCCTGAACCAACCCTAAATAAAGTTCTACACCAACTGCAACCCAAATCCAACCTTACTTATCCAACCCCTAAACGATTTTTAAACTGCAAACTAATTGGCACTAAACAGTAAATAACGCTTTAAACCAATGTTTGACCAACCCAAGGGAAAAATCAACATAAAAACAACACCAAAGCTTAGATCTATTTTAAATCAACCATAAATAAATGTTGAGCCAACTCTAAAGAAAAACCTTGACCAACCTGAAATAGAAAGATAAACTGACCCTTAGTAAAGCACCAACAATTTTGAAATACAACCTGAAACCACCTCAAATAAACTTTCATTAAACCTTGAACCAATCCTCAATAAACCACAACTGTCCACAATCAACCCTAAATAGATTTCTAACCATCCCCAAACCAATTCTAAACCGAACCGTAAACCAATTTAAAACATAAAGTGCGCCGACACTACATTGACCCTAAACCAACTTGAATTAGCCATTCAGCCAATTTTAGCAAAACCCTCAACAACCTCAAATAAATTTCCGAACTATATTCAATAAGAATTTAAACCCAAATTCCATGTCCACAAACCAGCTCTAATCAAACCAACCTTAAACCAACCCCAAATCAACCCTAAACCAACCTTAAATTTAAATCGATTATAAAGAACCCCTTAATCCAGCCCGAAAGAACACCTTAAAGCAAACTATCTGTATATATATATATAGATTTAAAAAACCTAAAATCCTCACGAAGGAAACTGCAGGCGCACCTTAAAGTCAACCCAGAAGCCAACTTTGAATTTTCAACCAAGCTCAAATAAGCCTTGAAACGAATGCCAAATAAAGGTTTAACCCAACCCAAAACAAACCCAAATCCCATTGGAATTTTCGACAAATTCCGAATCAAACCCTGAACCGATTTCAGATAAAACTTTGCACCAACCAGAGCCAATCAGCAATAAACCACTGACCCAACCCTGAATCAACCCTAAACCAAACCGGAATAAAACTTAAACACATCTTAACACTAAGCACACCAGAAATAACACCCGTAAAATGTTGAATAAGCATTACGCCAACATTAAATAAATCCAGAGTAAATTTTAAGCTAACACTAAGCCCACCCAAATTAAACCCTAAATCAATTTTATCTACAATTTCAAAGCGGCCTTGGAACACAACCTTAAACCAAATCTAAACGAAACCTTACACCACACCTAAACCAACCTTGAAGATATCTTAAAAGATAAGATGCATTCCAAAATACCTTCACCCAAGCCGAAACAAATCCTACAGCAGCCCTAGCACCATGCTCTTTGAACCAACCCTAAAACTAAGCGGACTCCTATCCAAACCGCAAACTAACCCTAAACATTGCACCAACACTAAATTTACGCCAAACAGAACAAGCGCTACACAAACCCCATTTATGAACCAACTTTAAACCGACCTGGAATAACTAACCCAACCCACGATACAGATACCTTTACCCAACCCCAAGCACACACCACAGCAGCCCCAACAACACTTCTAGCTGAACCAACCCCAGATTGCTGCTAGCTCCAAACAATTCCGATTCCGGCAGAAATAAGAGTTTCCAGCTCCAAAATGCTTGATTTACCGTCAGTTTCTAGCTCCAAAATGCTGCAATTACCTTCTAGTGGTTCCAAAATGTTGCAAATATGGCAGCTTCGAGGTTTAACATGCTGCAAATAGCGAGGGAATTGATGCGGCATTGGGGAAAAAATCCCCGGGGAGGGCCAAAAAAAATCCTGACGCCAACCGGGCCGGGCCTTGCCATGCTTGCCATGCGCCTCAGGTACTTGGCAAGGCTGACGCCCGAAAACTGCCTGATTTTCATCACCAGCGATGGATTCAACGAGGAGAGTTGCCGCAGCCAACTGCTCAGCGCACAGCGGCGGAACCGGCGGAAATGGATCGGTGGATCCTTTGGAACTCACTTGGAGAGTCAATGGGGTATACGGACGGTATACGGACGGTATACAACCATATAATAACCATATACAACTTGCATACCAGATATAAAATGATATAAATATATACATGCATTTTTTTCAACCATTTTGATCTGGAAAATGATCCCTATTTTCAGAGAACCCTCCCCATTTTTACCAGGCAAAAAAATATTTATTGCTATGGCGTAGTCCAGGCGACGCAGAAGAGAATGGATGGAAAAGAGAGGAGTGGTACAAGGTCATCAGAGCCATGCGACTTGCCGATGGTTTTGACATGTTTTCCACCTGGGGATTGAAGCGTGCCGCGAAGCTGCTGGTTGTCCTTGAAAGGCAGCACATGGCATGGCATGCCGAGTAGACTAGATCACCAAGCACAAGAGAGTTTCGATATTATGAGAAAGTTGAGGGTTCAGCGATTGGCAATTGGGATGCAACAAAACAACGCAAAATCATGCACAAAACAATGCAACAACTCCTAATCCTTCTGCTTAGATTATCTTAGAATTCAGAAGTGGCAACAGGGCCAACTTTCTGCTGCGATTTTTTCTCAAGACTTCTCCGTCTTTTGCTTCGATCATCTTTGATCCGAAAACACGTCTCCGATCACGACTGAATGGAGCCGCTCTTGACCAGCGAATCCCCTGAATCCCCTGGGTCGAGGCCCAAACAGCGGTGGTTCATTGCACTTCTGCTGGTTTTCCTGGTGATGCTGGGCGTGGCCCGCTGGGTAGAGGTAAGTGACAAGAATGATAGCGACCTGAGCGACGTGAAGGTGATCATGAAGATGTATACCATGTTTGGTGAAGGAAAGTTTCAAGGAAGCTCTTACCCTGCTGCAGCTAGGGAGGTGGCTCTTGAAAGTGTGGTTTATGATGCGTCCTCAGATGCAATGCCACATGTGTCGGGTGCCAGAGTCTATCATGGAATTCAAGGTATTTGTGACTTCGGCCAATTTCTGTCAACCTTCAAGCAGCCAGACTATCATCTCACCAAGATGTTGCATGGGAATGGCACTGTGATTGTGAAGGAGGTTCTGACGCCATCAGTGATTGCCACCAAGAAAACGGCCCCGCATCCCTTGGCGAATTTAGTGGAATATGAGGTGAAAGACGGCAAGATCGCTTCGATGAAGGTCTTTTGGGGCGAGCCCCATTTGTTCGACAGCCTCTTCGTGGCCGATTAATGCACTAGGCCACAACAGGCTCCCCGATCCTTGGCCAAAGGATGCTATGGGACGGTCTCGAACGAAGCGAGCGAGAACATGGAGAAAAGATGTGAACATACCAAGATGTACCAAGAATTCCAACACACCTAATGGATCCGAATGGATGAAATAAGATGAAATCGGTGGCTTGCAGCAACCATGCTGGTTGATCAATTTCTAAATGGATCAACACGATTTGCCGATCAATTTGGACCAATTTGATCCAATTTGGTGGTTCCGTTGGCACCTCATCTAGGGTCGTCAGTACCCAACGGGCACTGCTTTTTTCTAGCGCCTTCTTAGGTGACTTCGTGGTCGATTGCATTTCCCCTGACAAGAGACCTGCACCCAAATTTCAAAGATTGGTGGGATATTTTTTCATGATTTCACGAAAGCTAGCGTCAGCTAGCTGGAGTCTTCTTGCTTTAGCAAGTATTGGTGGGGCTGCTCAAGGACATCACGTGATTTTTCACGCGAAAGGGGGGGCCCCCCCCCCCCCTGTTTTTGTTTCGACCTAATACCTACATAGGTACATGCATGAGTATTGAGCACATTTATATGCGCCTTCAAGGCTCAAGAAAGAGGTATATAGAGTAACCCTGTAGACAAGCA
>Ga0126342_10004619_pt1 | contig 23622 bp, 22 predicted proteins | sample Cyp1metagenome_FD_92528 | JGI IMG/M metagenome (GOLD analysis project Ga0126342, IMG submission 92528) | Coral microbial communities from Lord Howe Island, Old Settlement Bay, Australia - Cyphastrea 1 metagenome | ecosystem: Host-associated > Invertebrates > Cnidaria > Coral ...
TGCCACCTTTACATGAGTTCTTTTGATTGAGTGATGCTTGCATTCAAATTAAATGGCATTCGCCTACGCCGTCTTCGCCCAGTTTCTTAGCTTGGAGGTGGCTGCGTTGTTGGAGAAAAAAAGAAGTTTTACATCTTTACAGATGGTTCACACACACACACAAAGGCACCCCCAACAAAAAAAAACTGCTTTGATTTTTTTGCCGAGGAGCTCGTGGATAGAGGATAGCAAGTCAAGAGCTCCTTCCCAGTTGCCAAGGCGCTCATAGGCAGCCATTGCAGCGCCATAGTGGCACACGTTGACCTAGACAGTTTGGATCGGAAAACATTGAGGTACCAAGAATCTTTGATTCATGTTGATTCTAAGTGATTCTAAATGATTCTTAAATGATTCTAAATGTAAATCCAGAAGTAATCTGCAGACTGCCGAAATAGGCCCTGGAACTTTTGTAAAAAAAGTAGGCCTGGATGAAGGAGTCTCGCATAACAAGCAAGACAGACTGAACTAATCGTGCCAGCTCAGAATGTTTCTGCCGTGCCAATGTGCTCAGAAATGCCGTGGCTTTTTTTGGTCGAGCTTTCCATTGTGGGAGGATGTTGGCCAGCGTGTCTGCCACATGGGAACGGGCATGTCGCCACAATCATGAAAAGTCAAAAAAAAAAAAAAAAACGTGTTGCACAACACTGCACAGCGGCACATCCGCGCATATCTGTACACTTCTGTAAATCACTGTAAATCTCAGAGCCTGAAGGTAAACAACGAGATGTTGGCAAGTATTGGTATCATCAAAACGTGTCAAGACTCCATCGGCCTTACTTTGGGTCACCTTCCGCTGGCGAAGAATTTCTTGGAGCTCCATGGCACCATGCTCCGACTTTGGGCCAAACTTGGCTGGAAAAGGCTGGGAACCCACGGTCCATTTCATATGTGCAACGTTGTGCAATGTTGTGCAACATTTTGCAACTCCCGGCGGGTTCTCAAACTAGCCTGTGCTCGTTGCGCTCCACAACTTCCTTCTTCACTTCACTTAGCGGTTCCGGCCGACTGCACAAACCTCGCCTTCTCGCATGCACTAATTGCAGAGGTCCAAGTAAAAGCATCCGCCTGAATCACAGATGCCGTAATGTACCGTAATGTACCGTGATCTTGCTGTGGCTTGCTGTGGCTTGCAGTTTGCAACCGAAAAATCCGTACGATTCCACGCCTCCAGCTTTGCCAGTCCCAAGCTCTGCAAAGCCGAAAGAGCCAGAGGCCACTCTCCGCCTGAATGCAACGATACACGCGCTTGGACAACCGATCTTGAACGCAAGCACGCTCATATACGCTCATATATTACAATTGGTAGACTTGATATGAATTGATTACAGCTCTTTGCATCGATCAAAATACATCAACATACAATATATATCGGGAGACCGTCTAGTACATTTCGTATGATTTCGCCCACCTCGCGCGAGGGCAGTGATGGCAGAGTTTGAAGCCTTGACAGTGCAAGCACTCTGCTACCGCATCTGCTGCCCCAACCAATGCTTTGGACGAAAAGCAACTGCTTGGAGCTGTGCTACGAGGCTTGATGCAGTTGGAAGACAAGAGCAACCTGTTAATTCAGTTGAGATATGCTGAGATGCATGATCCAATTATCAGATATTATCAGAATGCTTCACATCACATTCACGTTTTGCGGAGACTCACTCTCAAACCTAGTGCCCGTTGCCATTGTTTTCCTTCAGACATCGCAGTAGCTGCCTAGGCTAAAGAGCTGCTGGCATTGAGAAAAATGTAGAAAAATCAGGAAATGAGTTGCACATAGTTGCACCACCTTCCACGTGTCATGGAACAGCGACACCTTGGGTCGTGACCGACGCAGCGCTGGCTGCCAAGCTCTCAATTCCAAACGCCTAAAACTTGGCGCCAAGGCTTACGGCTCAAGACGGGCAATCGTTCAAACTACGTGGCAAGATGTGGCAGGAATGTTCAAATCATTCAATACTACAATATGCTGTCGCCATGTGGCTATCACATATGGTGCCACATGCGCCGATGAAATTCGGATTTTGGAGCCGTTCCAAGCCTTGGTCCACCAGAGGAGGTCCAGACTGCGCTCCCAACAGCTGGCACTCTCAGCAGCGCCCACTGTTGCTTGTAGCATCGGCGCACTGGCGCATTCCATTCGGCGTGACGCAAAGGAAGAGAAACGTCCACAAAAAGACAAGACAAAATAAGACAAAATAAGACAAACAACTCAATCGGCCTGGAGCCATTGTCACTCTTGGCTACATCCAAACCTGAAACGCATTGGGACATTGCGCATTTGAAGTAGAACGTGCTTCGCAAAAGAGGCCCTTTTGAATTCCGAAGGAGACAGGGCCTGCCATCCCATGTGCTTGGACCAAGAAAAGAGCTTGCTCCCATCGCGCGACGCCCTGGGATCTTGCCCAAGACAGAAATAGTTTCAAGGACACTGCCATCTCAGCTACATGTGTGAAGTCCCTAACCCAAAATCTTCATCTGTTCCATCCCTCCGATCCTCAAGAATGGCTGCGAGTGAAGCAAGTGTAAAAAGATCCGGCATTGGTTCGCTGTTGCAACCTGGCCAGAAACAGCAGCCAACCAATTGAAGGCAATCTGAGCGAACACATAAATATAGGTTTCTAACCAACAAACCAAGTAAGAATGAGATACAATTGTGGACTGGACTGATTGCGACAGCAATGATAGCAATTTTTATAGGTTCAAATCAGTTCAACGAGGCCTTGCCACATGCTGTCAAAGGCCCTGAGCCGCAGGTTCAGTGACAGCACGAAGGAAGGGCAAACAGGCATCATGCAGGCACTCTAAAATTGTGCCCTGTTGCCCTCTTGCCCAAGGCATCCACTGAATTGCCGCCTCCCATCTCCAAGATTGCAAGTCCTCCGAATGGACGACTACAGCAGCTAGTAGCCGACTCTGAAGTTTCAAAAACATCAAAGGATACAGTATACTATACAAATACGGAGCTTGGCGATTGCCGCTGAGCAGCCCGTGTGGAAAGCAAACTGTTCAGTGACACCAAACTAGGTTTGCCTCTCCTAAGTGCGCAAGGTCCACGTTGAAATGTGTTGAACAATTCAATGCAATACACATGATGAACTTGGCAAAATACATCAAACATCATCAAACTACTCATCAAAACATATCAAAAGGCATCAAAGCATGTCAAAACATACAAAAACCCAATGCCAGCAGGCCACAACTGCAAACTTTCAAAGAGCTGCCTGGACGATGTGAGCAAAATGGATCAGACCAATGCCATCCAATGCCAGCATATGACCCATATATGACCACTACTATCAGCATATATCAGCATTCTTGAGGCTTCTCCAAACGTCTTGCTGCAACATGCTGCAACTAAGGCACGCAGCTTGAGACCATGCTGCGCACTTTTGTGCGATAGCAATTGCAGAATTGAAGGCTCGCATGCGAAACTCCTCCATTTCAATAGATCACAAGACTCTCAAGCATCGCACCTCTGATTCATGTCCCTTATCCAGTTGTTTTCACTGATCGAGTCTGCTCGAAGGATTTCACTTGCTGAGGCGAAGACTGGGATGACTGGGTCAACCTCAGGCTCGTGGGTCGTTCGTTTGTTGAAGAGCAATGTGAAGGTCGTAGGCCAGTGCCCCAAATCCTGCGTGGCAATGATTCCACAACTGGCTGCCATTTGATCCAGCACCTCGGCAACGAAACACACACTTTGTTGCAGAGCCGACTCGACTTCCAGTTGCGACATGTTGTTACAGTATGTTACAGTACAAAAATGTACAAAAACAGCTCTCAAGCTGATGGCGAATATTTGCCCTGCTCATTCGAGGTGCCACTCTTCTACTTGGAGAATCCTCCAGCAGCACCAAGCACTCACCCCAGCAGGACTTTGATCCAAGCGTACCTGAAACTGCACATGCATCAACTATAGCTCGAGGCGCAGGATCCACACGTGTCTCAAGTATGATGAAACAGGATTGGCATAGAAGTCATAAAGTCATAGAAGTCATGAAAGTTATGAAAGTCATGAAAGTCATAGATTGATAATGATTGCTACTAGTGTAGCACGTGTAGCATGGTACCAGGCGAGGCAAGGGACTCAGCCCAGAATTCACCGATATAATGTCCTGCTCAAATTTCGCCATCCGTGAGAGAATCCTGGGGTGCAGCATACAGGATATGCATGGAACATCATGGAACTATGGCAGATGGCAGGATCACAATGTCGACCAAACTCCTTCTCCATGTGCACCCAATGGCAGCTGAAGCAGTGATCAAAATATTTTGGCTCACCTGAGAACATGTGAGCACTGATTGCATCTGATAAGATGTGACAATGCCTTTGGCTTCATCATATTTCATCATGCTTCATGTTACAGTCGGCTACAGCCGGACGACATCTGCAGTCGACCACGGACGAGAACCGCCGAAAACGCACTTTCTCAGCTAAGACTCAGTGTCCATTTTTATCCCTTGATCTTCTGAGCGCTTGAGCATGGTAAAGGCATGCTCCCATTGCAAAGCGCCTTGCAGAATTTGTCCAAACTGCGCAAGTGTTTTCAGACTGGCCATGACTGGAAGAAACCTGGAACCTCTGAGAAGTTTAAGTTGATCTCTGTGTGGCCAGTTTGTTGCGCCTTTTAATGCCGTGGCCACTGAATTCGCAGTGGAGATGTCTGGAAAGCATTGGGTCCAAAGCGCCAACGAGCGCTCCCATCGGAGCGGCGCAGCGTCCAGTGCGACAATAGCAGCATTGTACCTTGCTACATCTTGCTACATCGTTGCTGCGCAGAGATGCGGCAAATTCATGGGGTCCAGTAGTTCAAACTCATGCATTTCAAGTATTTTCAAGTCACCTATACCGAGTTCCTGCAGTATTTCAACTTCGGCAGGTGACATTGGTGTGTCCTCCTTTGACTTGAGACCATTCTGGCCTGGAATAGAGCACAAGGCCCCCCCATTTGAATCCATTTGAGACATCTCAATACTTCTCACACATGTCTCAAATCCGCCCAGCGATTCTTCATCAGTTGTTGAATGATTTGAATGTGCTGCTTGCCGCTTGCCTTCAGTCTGGGAGCGCAAAACAGCCAAAGCATCTCGCCACCATCCCACCACACCCAACGCGCGGATGGCATGCGCATAGTCCTTCACAACAGTAGCAAAATCCAGTCAAAATAGCGTACTAATCATATACTAATCATTCTAATTAATTCAACCTAATACCATTTACAAATCAATATCAATTGGCTGATTTTTGAGCTTGCCAACTTCTTCCCCATGGCGGGGCAATCACATCACCTGCGTGGAAGTGAGGAGACAACTCCGCTGCAGTTCGGCCAGCGAATGGGCAATCTGTGCAATCTGCGCAATCTGCAAATGTTTCAAAGTCTCCGCACTTCCTTCAGCGCAAGTTGCATGAGGATTGAGGTGACGGAGAATGAAACGAAACATATGGAAACCACAAATCGGAAATCGGGCATAAAGACGATGAATTCAGCCGTTTGCACTTTGCACTTCGGTTTGAACTTCCGTTTGAACTGGCTAGCTATATCTAGCTATGAGATCTTGATCTTGCATGCCAAGCCTGCACGGAGCTGCTGCAGCAACCAAAACTTCTTTTGCTTGCGACTCTTACGACCCTTGCGTCCCCCCAATTCAGCGGAGGCATGAGGCTTCCTGACAGCCGGAGTATCCAACAAGGTTTCTGTCGAAATGACAGGGTTGCCAAGTCGAAACATGCAGGAAAAAGATGGAAAAAGTCAGTCCTGACCATTGCTTTGTTGGCGTGACCGTGCTTTGCGCCATCTGCACTTCTAATATCTTCTAACTATATGCTCTGCTTATACGATCTTGCAAGCACGCAATCTGCTAATTCCACTGCATATTACATGGAATGCTACTAAGAACATCTAAGAACCATGCTGGGCAATGCTCCTTTCTTGCTCTCAAAAATTATTCTGTTTTCCAAACTTAACGAGCCCAACAGCTATGCCATTCAAAACAACTCTCAAAGCTGTCTCGGCTGTTATCAGTAAAATGCACGAGTCTGCTGGAATAAGTGCGAAGATGCAATGCAAGTGATTGCAGGTGCAAAGCTGCCAAAAGGCATACAGAATAAAGCATGCTGAAATTTACTAAAACACAATAGATATGATATGATTGTTTTCATGCTTTTTCCTTGCAGCCCGCTCCGGCAGCTAGTCAGCTAGTCGACGTACCAGGTATCCTGAACCAACGTGGAAGCAACCTTGACAAGTTTGAGGAACCACATGACTTGCACATACTTGCACGGCGTTTTGCCCCATCGAAAATAGAAAGACTGCCTCACGCTTCTCGCGCACATTGCCTTCGCCTCAGTCCGCAGTCATGTGCAGCCGCAGCCCAAGGACGGTGCATCACCAGGATGCCAACTGCCAAGCGTAAAGGCTGCTTCTAGCTGAAGCAATCGATGGTTCTTTTTTTGCCTGCCAAAGGATGGAGGCCATTCCAGGCTTCCACTCTTCCTTCTACATGAGAACGCATTGCGCCACTGAGAGGATCGGAAAAGAACAAGTTTCTTTGTCATTTCTTGTTATTTCATGCTGTTTCGTCATGCTCTGTCCCGCGCCTTTTGATTCGGAGCCTGCACTCCAGCACGTCCCCGCTCTTCGCTTGCAAAGGAGGGAAGAATCCAAACAACCTCACGGTGCTCATGGTCAATCAGCGGTCCCAAATACTGCGAAATGGCGCAAGAGTGCACCAAGTTGCCAACTGTTGACCCCAGTGCGTAGCAGTCCCGGCAGTCGGGGCAGTTGTCAGCTCGATCACCTGCAAAGATTTTGGTTGGAACCTGCTAGCATTTGGCAGCTTCTGGCAGTTGCATGTCAGGCCTCTTTAGTTGGGTTCTGGGGCGAGCCGCGGAACATCACATTGAAGTACCTACATCATAATTAGACGGAGAAAGACACAGTATGCCTTCAGAACATCTCAGCAGGTGCGAAGCATGATAAAACTGGGTTCAAGCGTATTCAAGCTTGGGAACCCGGTGAAACCCTCAAGCTGCGTATCTTTGCTGATCCTGGGCTCAGGAGGCTGCTGGCCGAAGAAATATCGCAGGAAATTGTGAAGCATTGCTGGGTTTGTCTGAGCACTGTCCTTCTCTCTTTCTCTCTCTGAATTCTTCCACGGCTTGACAACCTCTCAACAAAATGAGGCCTCATGGAACATGTCAAGGGCTTCTCCACATCCTGGTGCCAGTCCGGCACAAGTCTGCCATTATCTTTCACAATTTTATCACATGACATAGCGACTGGCTGAGTTGCTCCACAAGGAGTTGATAGCTTAGCACGTCATAGGACATCCGGGGACATGCATGAACATACCACCTTGAGATCCTCCACAGTAATCCGCAAGAGGTCAATCTCCAGTAAGGGGCTGCCACCGCTCGCCAACTGCTTTGGCCTTGGTCAGCTACAAGAAACGTCCAACTTTGTGGATTTAATCAGGGTGACGATGAAGATTGAGCTTGCGAGCGTCAAATTGACAAACATCCCGGTTTGCAAGTAGTACCTTGGGCCAATCCACAAGAACACAACTATCACATCGTGCGACGGGATATGACGCCATTTCAATGGCGTAAAAACAGAGAGGGGAAACGCAGAGGTCACTTCCTCTGTTCCTCCAGGAACTCTCCGCGCATGCACGAGAAATCGCTTCCGTAGTAGTTCGTCATAGTGTCGTTAAAATCATCAAAATGCCTCGGTATTGTGCTGTTTTTGTGTGCAGAAAGACTTGGTGTAGGCAAAGCAACTGATTTGATAATTATGATAATTATGTAGATTGTTTTGATTCTTGTCAGATGGTTTGTGGTTCGTAAGCATCTGACTGCCTCTCCCCATCAAAGGTCTGCTGCTTTTCACGGCACGCTTTGGCAGACCCCACTGGTGCTAAAAATAGCGTTGCGTGCGAAGGGAAAAGCGCACCTCCTGGCAGCATGAGCAGCTGAGCAGCATGAAGCGAAGATAAAGCAAGACCAATACAATGCCCATTCGACGGCAACACATTGTACCGAATCAATCCCAAATTCATATTGTACTGACCCCTTTTTTTGGCGATTCTGAGTTGACGATAGAAGAGCAGGCCTGGCTTTAGGAAGCGGTCTCTAGCAATCAGCACGCCTGGGGCAGTCCGAACCAAGTGCAAAAAAATGACAAACATGTGAGCATGTCACATATTGTAACATGCAAAGCCTCCAAAGGCGGATCAAGCAAACATAAATTGAATTAATTCGAGATTGGTTGCTGTCAAGCATGCTTTCCCTCAGAAGAAAGTAGCCCATCCATTCCTGAGAAAAGCAGTGCTGACTGCTGTCATAATCAGGGTGCCAATGTTCACTGCGTGTCATTTATTTCACCAACACAGCTGAGCCGCACTAATGATGACATCGACCATATATGGCAAGGTCACTGTCTCCTTGCGATTTCAGAGGCGTTGGCAACCGTTGGCGTGTGAGAGAAGTGTCTGCTACAGGCAGCACTTGAGCTGAGATCCATACCACAGTTCCTTGGACTACCTTGATGATGTGACTAAGTCCTGGTGAGAAACGTCACACCAATGGGGACAAGGAAAACAAAGCACGAACAAAGAACTCCATCTGCAGCTGCATCGGATACCGCTAAACACATCTAAACATATTTGAAATCATTTGAACATATTGAACATATCTGGACACCTTGAGCTTGAATAATCTTTCTGCTGCGAACTGCCATATCCGTGGCCTCACAGCAGCTGTCCCAGACAGCGCAACGAGCAACATCGTCCAGCATTCTCCAATAACCCAAGTATGATTATCATCAAGTATATATCAGATTGTATCAGCATATAGAATTATATAGATAATATCAGTATCAAATACAACACCAGCAACAAGTCTGAAGCGAATTCCAGTGCACAGTGATCTTCATCGTCTTCAACGATCTTCAATGGGTACAGTGCTGCTCGCTTCAACGCTGTCACCTCGACAGCGAACACCTCTTTGGCACCAGCCTTTGCTGCAAAAATTGACCTTCAGCAAGTTACATCAAACAGCAACAAGAATTCAACAAGTTGAATGTCAGAATGCACTGAACTGGCAAAACTGATGCTGAGAGGCTTGCTTAGGGTTTCTTCACAAGGAATGGCAGGGGTCCGTATGAACATCAAGCAACTTCCATCTGCTAAAATCTTGAAACTTTATTTTTGTCCACACTGTTCCTAGTCTTTCTTAGTGATTCTTAGTGACATGGCCGAGAAACAGAATGCCACTTCCAGCTCCAACGTCCAAGACCTGGGGAAAGCATGGCCACGCGCAGACGAAACATGACGAAACTATCCGTTGTTGTGTTTGAAACTATACTTAGAATTACTTAGAGTCTTTGAGGGCCCGGCAACTTTGTCTTTGAAACTATCAGGATTCCACCTCAAACTCAAAGACCGCGGAGTCTGAAGGCAGCGGGGGCCTGTGTTTGTGCAAACCTAAGATGTGTTGTGAGAGGTCGATCATAGGATTCAAATTTACCTAAGGCCAAAGCGCTATTGCATTGAAATAGGATCCTGTGCGATGCTCATCCTTCAGCAGTTGGTTTTGCGAAATGCTGAAGAAGAGCACAACACATCAGCACAATATCGCACAATGCCCCGCCTCAAGCATATCCATCTGATGGTACAGAAAAGCATACTCGCAGAAGTAGTTGGCATTGTCCTGACGTACTAGCCCTGTTGATACGGGCGACTGATGAGACTGCCTTGCCGACACTGAGTCATCTCGCAGCATCTGGAAGCGGGGACGCTTGGCTAGTGCAGACTTGTCACAGTTTCATCTGGCGGCTTTCCATCTTGCAAACAGCCTGATGCGAATCCTATGAAAGCAGTGCTGATGCAATTGCATTGCTTGCAGCGAATGACAGCGGACGGTTTCACACGCTTGCACACACGGTGCACATGATTCACATCTGTTCTCCAAAGGCCTATGCCATTGGCAGCTGCGTAGCCTTCTTGGGCCATTGGGCACTGCACTTGATGAACTTTGCTGGGAGTCTTGCTGGGAGTCTTGCTAGGCCCTTTCTTGCCGGCCGTTTCAAGTAAGGAGCTTCAAAGCGAATCTACTCATATTTTGATGTGGCTTCTCGACATCTCCAAAAAATGCGGTTACCTGACCAGTGTCTTACCGTATGATCAGTATGTGTTCTGTCTGTCTGATCTTGACATTGCCAACCAAAACAGCCTGCAACTTGAAGGAATGACTGACGAACCACCTTGGAGTGGTATCAATTGACATCGGAACGGCAACTTTGTGAGACTTGGCATCCCTTTGCTGTAGAGTCGGTGTGATGTTCTGTGCTGTCGCAAATTCTTTTTGCATCTCTGCCTGGGCCGAGCGCCGGCCACTTGGAGAGAGGAATGCTGTGCAGGACACGCTGAGCTGCACAACTTCAGTCTGTAGCTCGCAGCTCGCGTATCACCTGAAGAAATCTGCAAGACTGTATGATCACGATTGGCCTTTCCACATACACAGTTCAAAAATGACAACATTGGTGTGTCCTTGGCATCATCTCGAAATGCGGCGTGGAACTCGCCAAATACGTGCTGTGCCCCTGGTCGCAGGATGGGATGGTTTCAAATACTTCAAGCCGGCTGTACGTGAGGAGTAGAACTGTGAGTGGAACTATGTTAAACTACGTGAAACTTGCATGCAGCAAAGCATGATTGAAGAAAGCCTCTCCGGGTATTCAATTTCGACCTGAACAGCATACAATTGCATGTTGCTATTGACTGGCCAGCCTCAAGAAATCTCAATCTCAGACTCTCATGCATTTGGTGTAGTCTCCATGTGTTTGCCCGTCATGATCCAAGTCCTCTGCCAGTTCCGCCACTGAATGCAGCTCTGGAGGTATGTAAGGTGGCCGTTCTTCCTCTGGTGGAGGCCTTTGGCCGGAATCAGGCGCACCAAACTCACCAAACACCTACGAATCGATTACTACAATCTAAAGTATTTAAAAGACATTGTTGTCCAATGTTATCCATCAATGTGCATCTCTGAACCCCATTTGGAGATGTTTCATTTTGTGCTCATCCGCTGATGCTCTCATTGTCACCCCGGCCTTGGATCGTATCGCATGATCACACCACCATCGCGGGTGTAACCTGACAGCAACAATCTCACACAAACCCGTTGCAAACATGCACAAACCATAACAGAAACTTGGCAGGGGGCAGAGATGGGCAGAGGAACGGTAGACCCGGTAGACAAGGGACAAAAAGATACAGGTAATGTCTTGGAAAGAAATGCCGGCACAATCGTGAGTGCAACCATCAGGATGAAAAGACCCATGTCACAAGTAGGCAAACTTCACCGTGAGTCGAAGGTGAAAAGTCTCCAAGTGAGACTTGGTGAAAATGGTAATCAAGTTCAGAGGATCAGAATGAACAGGGTGGATGAGGATGCTGAGGATGCTGAGGATGCTGAGGATTAGGAGAATGACGAGAAGGAGGAGAAGGATGCTGTTGCTACTTCTGCTTGTCGTGGCGGTTGTCGTATTTTCGTGCTCGTGGTGGTCGTCTTGGTGATGATGGTCGCTGAATGATATTCAATCATGATTCAATGATGGTGGTGAAGACAGTGAAAACATGATCAACCAAATGTCTTGAGGGTGTCATGAGGGGGGAACAGCGCTCCAATACTTTCACTTTCACGTGCGCCCTGCGTGCCCGATGACAATACCGACACAGATGACGCTGCTCCTCTGAGAACGGAAAACGAAATTAAAGAAGATACTGGTCATGGAAATGATGAAGACGACGAAAAGGAGAAGGAGGACGAGAGGGAGGGTGAGGGGGTGAGGAGGATGGCTGTAGGGGGGCCCACTTGAGAAACAAAGATGTTCATTTTCCCAAAAAACAAACAAATGGCAATAGCCACGGCTCCCAACAATTTTTATCAAATTCTATGTGCTGCGCTAATCTTCATACAGACTATAATATTCAAAATTGCTACAAGTCAATGTTTCGAACACGAAATCGAAGGTGTCAAAAGGCTCAAAGTAATTAACGCCAATAATTTACCATCGAAACCGAACATATCTTGGGAGATCGTTGAGAACTCGGGTGTTGGCCAAAAGCTCGCGGAGAACCAGGAGCCGGCTCACCAGGTGCAGCTGCAGCCTGTCCATGCGGCACACAAAGCAAGAATGTTGCAAACAGCAAAAAAAACATGTCAAACAAAAGAAATGGTCTTGAATATATATAGAGAGAGAGAGAGATTAAACATATGAACAAAACATACGTGTGTACAATATTTGTATATATATGTATAAAAACATTGTCTCAAATATCTCAAATGTTCTGCTTTGGGCTCATAACATGCACTGCTGCGCCTCATCACCTGCCGGACCGCGTCTCTCTGACCGCACCAACGCACGGACCTCATTTAGTCCCTAAGCTCCAAGCTGCAACATGAATTGGTGCATTGCGGTGCAGTGCTGGCGAGGCACATCTACCCGGCAAAGAGGGCATGTCACATTGCGCGAAAGCCACTCTCTGGCGCAGTCATCGTGAAAAGTGTGCCGCGCAGCACAAGGCAACTGAACAGCCTCCTGCATTCAATGCCAGTGCTGCACATCTCCCTGCTGACACAATACAACCCAGTCCTCCCCGACCTCCACATTGGCTAAGCAAATGGCGCATTCTGCTGCCGATTCAAGATTTCTTCGGGCCAACGCTTGAAAGTCTGCATCTTCAAATCGCTCGACCGAAGGCATTCCCATGGAGTCCTGCAGCATTTTGCAACTACCCCCTGCTTGAGGCATACATAGAGCGGTTTGTGAAATGCCACCTGACGGCAAGTGCTCGTGGTTTTGGGTATATAAAGCAGATAACCAATTCAAGAAAACTGAAGGCAATGCACAACACATTGGAAAACCAAGGGAGCAGGACCTCGCTGCAATGCTTTCCATTTCAAAGTAGTACTCCGCACACTGGTGCTGAATGAAACTAGGAGGGCCAAAGCTGCGTCAAGGTCGGTTCTAAAAATCACATGCGCGGTCACCATTCCCTGTTCGAAAAATTAATCTCTCTCTCTCTCTCTCCATCGCTATCTCAAGAGATCAGCAGTCAAGCTGAAGGCGAGCTTAAAAAAAACGACTTGGCAGGTCAGCACCCAAGCTCGTTAGCCAGGCGCGTCATGTTCTTATACATCTAACTTATATTATATTAATATCAATATCATCAAATTACAATATATCGTTTCACTGTTTTTCCTTAAAGGTGCAAACCTGGCATACCTTTGGCATCCTTTGGCAGGGTTTCTGCCCATTGTTTGGGGTGGCGCACGGTTTTGTTTGCAGCACCCAGAGCATAGGTTGGCGTGTGAGGTGTGCCGATGGATTTTGATTTTGCAATTTTTGTTTCGGTTCAATGGGTCCAAAGTGAGCGCCATGGCAAGAATCATGTGCATGAAAGGCAAAATCCAATTGTGTTGGGTGGGTGAGAACAAAAAATGTTGTAGGCCATCGGTAGCCATGGCAACTGCCCACCAAGAAAACGTATGAAAATGAATTTGTTTGATCTGGGTCACCACCACTCAAAAACTTACACCCTGCACGTCATGGTCTAGGCAAGGGATGCTTGCTCGTGGGATACGAATACTCTGCCTCAAGTGATGCCCACCCTGGGAAGTTGATTTGGGCAAACGAAATCTGACATGCATTCAAACGAATTCACTGATGCACATTTGAGGCATTATCTGGGACATTGAAAGATCATTAGGTTTTTTTTTGTGCACATCTTATCCGACATATATTCTGCTGTATAGCCTGGCATGTTTCCTTACAGTCTGACATAGTTTTGATATGCATTCTGACATGCATTCTGCCATTTATTCTGGCAGATGATCTGACAAACATTCTCCCAGACCTTCTGACCTATCTACCTGACACGTTTGCTGGCACCTGATGCGGCTGTGTGATTAACTCATTACCCGCCGTTATTTGACACATATTATGACACATATGCTGCAACATATCCAGAGATGGTATCAGAAAATCTCTGAAGTAGATTCTGCCATACAGCTTGAAATATACAGCGGCATGTGACCTGGCATACTTTTGGTCCGCGAGAAGCGGTATTGAAATGAAGCCCGGCGCGGGATACAGGACTCTGAGGCTGGCGGAGTGAGGTCCATAGGATCGTGGATATTGTACTGATTTGGCAAGAGATCTGCCACATATGCGCGGCAAAGAGGAAAGGAGGAAAGAGGAAGAGGAAAGCAACTTACAGAAAATCAAACCCTTAACCTCATACGTAATCTTAAAACCAAATATATACATTAGATACTGCCCAAAACTGAAAACAAACACCGCATTTTTGTATTTCCCTTCTTTTCGCTCCCCATCAGTTGCCATCTCCGCTTCAATCTCGGCTCGGCGAGCATCTACCCGATGGAAATAATCCTCCAAATCTTCCATGACCTGGGCACGTCTTGACGTTTACAGCTCCAACTGCATCTAGTTCGGAGAAAATTCACAAAATAATACATCAAAGAACTAAACAATGTTGTGATTTAACATAATTGTGATGCAAATGCCCAACCATCACAATTGTAAAAATATGTAAAAATGCTGCAAGACGCATTTGCAGGGGGACCTTGGCTCGCTCCTGGATTTGCGCCCGGACCTGAGACATTCCTCCATGCCGCTGGTTCATCAGCCTCCTGGGGGAACAAAATTTCACCAAGACCGGCCATGATACAACACGAAACAAAGTTAAACATTTAATCAAAACACTCACATCTTACTCTCAAAATATTTCATCAAAACATCCTGCCAAGGAGAAACAAATTGAACCTCCTGAATGTATCTGTTTGTAACTTAAACTCCTGAAAAAATTCTGGCCCATTGCGACCAAGTTTCGCTATCGGAAGTATCAATGTGGTCGAAACGCGAATAATCGACCATGCTTCGATGGGGCACCCATGACCGAAAGTAGCAGTAATTCAAACACGAAGATAATGCTACGCCAAATCTAAAACGTCAGAGCGGTGAATGTTGGCGTACATAGTGCCGTTGTTCCAAAATAAACCTGAATGTCATTCATGTCATAATGTTCTCAAGGTATTGAACTGAGTGGCAGCGGAACACTGCAGAACACTCATGAACAGACAAAAAAGGAGAAAAAACGGTTTGCGCGTTACATGGTTTGCACGATGTTGCACATGATGACGCACAGACCAGGCCACACATGGACGATGTAAATCATCTTACTTACACTTGTCAAATCCGTCGAGGTGGATACACCACACATATTGGAAACAATGAAACCGAAACCAATTGGTTGATCTTGTGAAAATTCGAAACGTCTACAAGTGACAAAAACGAAAATTCACAACGTAAGGTACTGGTCAGCACTGATCATGCGGGTTGTCTAATTGGATTTGTTTAATATTTTGTGTGTAAATGTTTGTGTTTGTGTTCCCAGGGTTGCCGTGGGAAACGTCCACCAACGCCAACGATATTTTCAACATGTTATTATCGTTGCGTCATCGTTTTGGCTGCGCAACCCTGCCCAATTGCAAGTATGAGAAAATGTCAACGCTAATAAATATTAGCATCGAAGCGGTCAACGCACCTGCGCATACAGATGCAAACGATTCACCCTGGAATGCTGAGCGCGGCTACTTCTCGAGTCCATCAATAACTGTTTGATATTCTTTGGCCTCACACAAGCCGAAACCCAGCATCACACCAACACCCTGCTGCGCCAAAACTTGACATTACACGGAAATGCGGCCAAACTTGACCGCCCGGCCAGCCACAACTTGGAATTCAATTTCCAAATTTATCATAAAAATTCTAACAACCAAAACATTTCGCCAGCAAGAGGCTCTAAACACTGTGGGTGGGTAGGAACTCAATGTACCAGATGCGAGCAACAATAGGTACAGTATGGAGCAATAACAGATCAGGTTGGACACGATCGTCGCTGCACAGCAGGACCGTTTTTTGGCACAATAAAGAAGTTTATGATGTCTACTCATCAAGGCCTCCTACCAGAATTTGACACCAGGAAATCTAGGGGAATTTCAAAAAATCGTCAAAGAAGGACCTTCTACATAGAGGATCTTAGAACCTCCTATGAACATCCTAGAGACACTCTCAAACGAACACCAACGCAGAGCATGTTCAAGATCTAAATGCAAGGACCTCCTGGGGAGGATTGCAACAAGATCTCCGCAAGATCTTTTCACAAGAACCTGTATGAGATCATGCAATTAGGGTCTTCGACCCGGACGTTATCATTTGACTTGAACTCCCGCAGTGAATCCTGCAAATGATGGTTTCACTAGACTATATCCAATCAAAGAAATGCCTTTTTTTCACATGTCATCCCCCGCCCCCACGCAATTGTTCCAACCATCTAAACACAAACCATGCCATTCAATAAAACATCATAAAACATAATAAAACTATGTAAACCTTCCGAGTTCTGTTTGGCTGATCGTGTTTCCTTCGAAACAAATGCGCTGCATCGTATTTTCCCAATTTGCACATGCATCTGTTTTCTTGTATTTACGAAACTATCGGTTCCTTCTCGGTTGTTTTTTATTTATCCTTGCCAACCTTGTGACATACAACACAAAAACAATCCAGCAAGGGTATGCCCCATGAAAGCCTGATATCCTCAATCAAAGAAACATTGTTGCTCAATATGCTCAATGAAACTATTATGGGCTCTCAGTACGTGAAAATAGCCCCTTGTGTTCAAAACACCGTTCCGGTCGTTCGTCATGATGCGGACTTATTGCAGCCAAATTGTTGCATGGTTTTCACTTAATTTTTGTGGTTGTTTTGCTTGTTTCATTCAATGACACCCTGTTGTTTTTCAAGTTTGTCTTTTCAAAATTTTGTCCACATCGATGTGGCGCCACCGTTTCGTGCATGTGGCGCCGGGGAACAACGAAACACACGTTTTATTAGTCCGAGAGGATGTTGGAAAATCAAAGAAATGTAAGTGTAGCACCCAACGATTCTATCACAACGCAAAACACAAAAGTTTTATTTGTTCCCACCACCCGACCCGCTAAAACTTTTCCGGCCCCCCACTATCAATGTTTTTTCATCGAAATATTGGAAAGCTTCGAAATCGAGTTTTGGGCAATATTTTATATAAATTTTAATATGGTATTAAATCAAATTTGAAATCAACTATTTTTATTTTAACTTCGTTGGAGTATTAAGGGCGCCCAAATACAAAATACTCCTTAATAACAAAAATATACAAAAATATAGATCACCGTGTTTGCCATTGGGTGGAGGGGGGGGGCAGTCTTTCAGTAATAGGGGGAAAAGACTACAGGAACCCTAAGCGAAGCAGCGCGCCTCATAACTAGGCACTTTGCTGACCGAGCCTGCACATCGCCATCGTCCAAAATGATTGCCACATCCATAAAGGTTTGGATCCGCGTCGCAGACACGCTCGATGTCCGACAGAATCCGAAATCCAATGGTCGACGGCTGGCCACCATGCAGGCCCATACTGGGATTTAGATCAACTGCATATCCAGACAAGAGCCAAGCCCACAAGAGCCTCCCCCCCTTATGCCTCCGCTTTGGATGCTTTGTGCAAGCGTGGGACATGTCTCGGCAGCGAGCTGCGGGACATATGTTGCGAGCAAGCAAGGGCCTGACTCACCCAGGACAGCGAAGCTGTTCGATCCCAGCCGCGGAAATTCCCTTCACGACCTTTGGTCCTAAGTAGTGGAAAGTAAGGTTCAAGTTGGAACACCCCCCGTAGAGTTGTATGAGCCCGATACGCTAAGCCCCTTCTGTCGTTCATATAAAAAGGTGTGAAACCGCTTCGCATGGTAGCGGAGCTGGTCGAGCTCTAGGGCCGATCAGCTACCGCAGGCGAGTAACACCGCAGCGGCGCAGTCTGGTAGTACCGCCCGACACAACGTCGACGTCGAGCAGTGTGACAAGAGCTGCCGACACAACTACACGCGGATAAGGACAAGGCAAAGGAAAGAGCAGGAGCGCGGCATCTGTGGAAAGGAGACTGCTCAAAGGCATAGCAAAGCGTTGGGAACAACAACTACAAAAAGAAGACAGCGCAGAGCCAGAGGTCCGTCCTTTGGCCCTACACCCGACCAAACTCGCGCAACAGAGTACTACCAGGCACAGAGCGAAGCTGCTTCTGCAACAACCGGTGGGCACAGCAACTACGCAAAGTTCCTCGCACCTCACGCCAGGTTGAAACGTCCTTTGGAACCACCCCGTTCACAAGGCGAAGGTTCAGTCTACAGCCGGGTGTTGCCCAGGTGTGAAAGGGAACTCCCACTTGTAGCAGCGGAGGTAGCAAAAACACCCAGGAAGTCAGCGAGGCGAAGCTATCTTTGTTCTGAAGCGAGAGCAGTCAGTGCGACCCTGGGTTCCAAGGCAGAGAAACGTGAAGGAAAGGAGGGCGGAGATAGTGACGGAGGAGCTGAAGGGTTTGAGCCAAACGTGAGTGCCAGGCGATAACAACGTGGCGATACGTGGCGCGGTTACAGCTTGTGCTGGAAGCGTTTCGCCAACTACACGCTATACTTCTCGCAGTTCATCGTGCACGAACAGGGCAGCTAGCGCTACAACATGGCCACCTTCAAACCCACCATCGCCAGGCTACAACTCGGAAGTCGCGACCCCGGCGTGGTACCAGCACGACACCTCCAGGCGTCCTACGAAGTGAGCTGCGTGAGAGGTAAAGCTCCCTCCCCGTCTGGTAACACCGCGTGAGTGCTGACACTTGCGTGTGCAGACAGGGCGGTTTGAAATTCGGATTGTTTCACCTGCGTTTTGTGGTAGGAAGTGCTTTGTGAGAGTACAGGGTTGCAAGCCGTCACCCGTGTTTGTTGTCCCTGTTTTTCTGTTTGTTCTTTGGTGGAAGCGATGGAGGAAGTCGCTCGCAATTTGCAAACATAAATTGAACAGCTGTCCCAACAACATACAACCCTGAACCGAGCAAGCATACGAACAACAGGGAGCAGCACTGACAGCAACGCGCAATGAACTAAACAACGCGAGGGCTGAATTGAATACAGCACTATACAGGGGTCCCAGTGGCAACCTTGAGGAAACACAAATCGTAGAGTCCAGAAACATCTCGAAGGCACCAATTTTTGATGGGAAACGTGAAAACTGGGAACGGTGGAAGTATGCGTTTGTAGCATGAGTTTCTACAGTGAACGCTTGTTTTCCGGGGTTGCTGGAAAAGGCCGAGAGCTCAGTGACTCCGCCGGAACATGCCAGTATGTCACCAGGTGAAATTCGTCTGAGCAGAGCATTACTCACAATTTTGATGGGGTATGCGCCCGATTTTGTTAATGGCACAGCATGCGCCAGAAGGAAATGGCATCGAAATGTGGCGTATGCTTGTCAAAACTCATGAGCCCTTATATAAGTCAAAATCATGCGCTCAAACATTGCTTTATATACGTGCGCACCTTGTTGTAGGAATCTAAGGCATCTGCATGCATGAAAATGGATTGTTGGAGTTCTTTTGGCGCAACATGAGCCAGAACTGACAATTTTTCATCCTCATCAATTGTTTTTTTGAACTGCCTCTCAGACTCTCGAATTTCCGGTTCCCATTGGTAGAAAACCTCACTCGATTTGGTTAATTCAGCTGGGAAAATTGGCCTCGTTAAATGCTTACGCCATTTGCGGAAACGACCTCAGGGAGGACAGTTTCGCGCAACAAGCAGTACCAGACCGAAGCAAAATCCAAACGGACCGGCCCCAATGGACATTGGGGCAGTCAAAGGCAAAGGCCAAGGCCAAAAGGGTCAACAGCAAAGGCAAAACGGACAAAGGCGAAGGAAAAGGCAAAATCCAACAGCAGCAGTGGAACCAAGCATGGCAAACACAAACGCAAACTTGGGATCCAAAGTACGCCAGCGACAAAGGTGACGGCAAGCCCGGCAAGCACAAAGGTAACACGCTGGTGCTTCTGTAACACGCACACCCATTGACAAAACGAAACGACAAACATTGTATTCAGTTCAAGGTGTGGCATTGGAAGCTTATGGGCAACAAACTCCAGTAATCGAACTTGAGGACGGATTGCGTGGAACCATCCGTGTGACAGTGACGGATGCCGGCGAGAACGATGAACTTTTGGGTAAGAACTGGGAAAGGGTGGTGTTTGGTTAGATGTCGAATTTTCTCGAGTACCAGAATGGCAAGCGCTATCCATTAACAAAATTTGGGAAAAGGTTGTGGATGCGACTAAAAAAATGTGACTTGCAAACCCTCCGGAGCCATGAATGGAGAACCCAAGGACATCGAAGGACCCATAAATATTTCGAGTGCATAAGCGCCCCCGAAGAACGTTGTTCACCCCATTGGATTGCGACGATTGCCCTGTTGACCCGTCTAGGTTGGTAAACGGTAGATTGACACGCATGACTTGTGCCGGTGGGGGTGGTTAATACGTTTTGGAAAATATTTGGGACACAGAAAGCAATGCGAATAGACGTTTGGCCTTGTACTGGGTAGGTGGAACGTGTTTCAAACTGAAGGAAGACATAGCAAGCGAACATTCACATGCAAACAATCCCGATGCAAACGCGCAGTCTGCACACTGCAAAGTGCACCTCATGAAACATGACACGGGCACACGCGGCATGCATCCTATGTCGCTTCCGCGCGAACCGTTCCCGGAAGAGCGAGCAGAACATGACATGCATCATGCCACGTATGCAGCATGGTGTCCACATTGTGTGGCAAGACAACGTAGGCAAGAGTAAGGTGAAGAGGTGCAGCCTGGCGATGTAAATGGTGAGATGGATGGAAGTGATGTAGTGACAGTCCTTATTGCCATTGACAAAGATTCGCGTCGGACCTTTGCAGTAGCAATTCCATCAAAAAAGATGGACGACCCCATCAGCTATGCTGTGAAATCCTCTGAAACTTGGTTGCCAGGTTTAGGTTGTAAGCAGTTCACCGCGCAGACAGACCAGGAATCGGCCATCCGGAAAGTTGTGAAGACAGTTTAAAACAAAATTGAGCGCGACAAAATGCAAGAGCGACAAACCGGAGGTATTCTTCCCAATCCCTTGCTGAAGGGGAGACAGCGAACCAATAGATTGCAAGCCGGGCTAAGACATGGGCCAGCGTGCGCTCAGAGCAATACCGTGTGGACATACGCAACACGCACCGTCTGTTTCCGTGGGTTGTGCGACATGTTGCATGGGCAATTGCACGTTATACAAGTAAGGCTACACAATTTCGCATCATCAAGGGACATGATTTCTTTGGTGAACTTATGCCTTTTGGTGAATGCGTGCAAGCAAAGTAACCGAATATGAAAGATTTAGCTAAAGGTTTTCCGCGTTGGGTGCGTGGCGTGTTTGTGGCGAATGCCGAGGAACCTGACGAGTTCATAGGGCTAACTCCAGCCGGAACCAAAACTTTCCGTACCAATGGAGGGACAAGGCCCTTAGAAAGCAGGAAAGCAACTTAGAAACAAAGTTTAGGGGCGGCTCACTAAGTGCGAGGACATCTTACAAAAAGGTGGGCTAGCTAAGGGGGCCAAAAACACGCTTGGAAAGGTTGGTTTAGGTGGCAAAAAAAATGCTTACAAAGGGGTGCCTAGGCTGGAAAAGGAACCGCTTAGACAGGGGGCGGCTCACCAATGGAGGAAAGGCAGCTTAAAAATCGGAGGGCTGGCAAAAGGAGCATATTGGACCGCTTAGAAAGGCGGCGGCTCAACCAATGGAGGGACAAAGGCCCTTAGAAATTAGGAGGGCGGCTTAAAAAGAGAGCTTAGGGGCGGCTCACCAAGTACGAGGACAGCTGACTAGCTAGGGGAACCCAGAAAGGTGGGTTTGGGTGGCAAAGACATGGCTGCCTAGGCTGGAAAAAGGGCGGCTTAGAAAGGGGGCGGCTCACCAATGGAGGACAAAAACATATTTTAGAAAGCAGGAAAGGCTGCCTAGAAAAAGGGCCGGCTGAGGAGTGGAGGGGTGTCACAAAACCCGCTTACGTGTAGATGTACCGCCCGGGGCCCGGGTAGCCAACGAATTCACCAAACCTGCAAACCCTGAAGGTCAGTTAAGGCAATTTTGAACGAATTAGGTAAATGTCATTGTTTTTTCTAGATAAGTTTTTGAAGTTGAATTAACTTACCTAAGGTAACTAGTTAACTTACCTAATGTAACTAGTTAACTTACCTGAGGTAATTCATTGAATTTGCCTAAGGTAACTCCTTTGATTTGCCTAAGGTAAGTCTCAAAATTAAATTGCCTGCAAACAGAATGATTTTAGTTTTGTTTTTCCTAGGGGTTATTGTTTGATGCGTTGTTAGGAATTATTGTTGCCACATGCTGTGCTCACATTTCATGGAACAGTTACTGTGTTGTCCAAGTTACTGGTTTGCAGAAATTGCTGTGAACACTGTTGTGTTTGGCAAATTCTCTGGTCATTTTTGCAGGTACCACCAAAAGTGTGGAGAGTTTTGTGTCACAGTTGTATCGACTACATGGGTGAGCAGAAAATATGTGTTGCCATTTTTTCGGAGTTCCCATGTGACAACACATGGACACTTTTTGGAATCATCCATGTGATAAATGTTTCATGTGGAAAAAAACAGAATTCACAAGTTCCCCTTCTTTGTCGCCGTGGGTCGAGCTAAGCCAGATCCAACTGTCAACGTGTCTGACTTGCAGAGGTGCTTTGAAAAACTTATCCACAGGGAAGGAACTTGGGATCTTTCCAAATTTCTTCTTGTCTGGCATGCTTCTTTGCCAGGTTGGAAGAACTCCCCGGATGCCACTTACCTTTCTTCTTGCATAGTTCCTTTATTCCCAAGACCTGTTCAGGATCTGCCCCACTGGTGCTTCCAGTTCGAAGAAGCTGAAGACTTGCTTGGAGAAGCCGAGCCTGGACAAACAGAAGAGGATTAACTTTTCAAAGGATCCAGAGTTTGTGCTCCATGACAAGGTGGGCCACCAGATTCGAGTGGCATGTGCGCACTATAGAGAGCGCAAGAAATGCAACAGCACTTATGCCAGGTGCATCAGGAAGGCATCCTTGGCAGAAAAATAACAAATTGATGCAGAGTTGTCTTGTTTACAATTGGATGCAAGCGATTTCCTTCAGCCTGGTGAACCTGAACAACCTAATGTTGCTGAAACTGAAGGACCCACGGAAACAGTGGACAAATCGCCTTTAGTCCATGTTGACAAGTCTGCAGTGGTCACTGTGGAGAAACCTGGTGCCTTTGAAATTCCAGTGCCAAACATTTACAAGAGGGTGTTGGCAACGAAAGATTCACATGTTTCCACTCCATCCAAGCAACTGAGGAGAAAAACGACAGTATTGGAAAATGATGTTTCCAGTGGCTTGGCATTGGTGCCTGCTCTTTCTTCACCACCAGATTTTCCTCGCTTTTACAAGGGTACCAAGCAGGGGATGAATCTGAGACGATGACAAAATTCGTTTGTGGAGGATGCGAACGAGGAATTGCTTGGCTGGACGGTGCAAGAAGCAACTGTGAAGAAGGTGAACCCCAAAAAAAAAAAAAAAAAACAGAAGAAAAAAAAAAAGGAAA
>Ga0126342_10004620_pt1 | contig 23621 bp, 16 predicted proteins | sample Cyp1metagenome_FD_92528 | JGI IMG/M metagenome (GOLD analysis project Ga0126342, IMG submission 92528) | Coral microbial communities from Lord Howe Island, Old Settlement Bay, Australia - Cyphastrea 1 metagenome | ecosystem: Host-associated > Invertebrates > Cnidaria > Coral ...
GTTTTTTCGCCTTTGAAATCACATCAACCAAAATCCTATTGGCACGACCACATCAAACATCATCCATGACACCCCGTTGATCACAAAAACACCACGGCCAGATAAAGGCCGTGTTCCTAGTTGGATGACTAGGGATTCATAGTGGGTTAATAGTGATGCATTGCCACGTGGATTTGCTCGATGATCAACTTGGCTTATTTTCCCAATGGGAAATCCACGAATGAAATGGGGATTCGATGAAGGGAAACTGTTGAATTTTTTTTGGTTGGAGTCATGAAGCAAATGCAAGTGCAAAGGAGTGGTGAAGGTATGGTTTCGTGCTCAGTTTCGTGCAAAAACCTTCAGCTAAATAGTGTATTTCGTATGAAGGAATTTGGTGTAGCTCTGAAAAAAAAAACTCAAAATCCTGTACTTTGTCCTGTTGGGGTCAGTGGGAATGCCATCCTTGGGGGCCTTACAATATCTTAGAATCATGTTCAGCTCAGTTAGCTGGTTAGCTCAGTTGTTTATAACTCCAACAACTATAGGGTTTTTGGTAGATATATCTGGGTAAATTATAGCGACCTCACTGCGACCTCACTGGAATCATGGTTAGTAAGGGAAATCATCCCCATTCATGGCCTTGATTCAGGTTAGTGAAATACTATAATTTACCCAGATATATCGAACTACTTCACAGATGTTCTTTTGTAGCAACATTCAGATCACTCGGCACCACCCTGGGTCCCGAGGATGAGATCCTTTTGATAGGTGGAAGATCTTCAAAGTGGAGTAGCATTTGGTAAACGTTTTCAGTTTGCGACATAGAAAATGACCATAGAAATAGCTGATTTACCAAAAATGGTGATTTTCCAGTTCGCTATGTTAGTTTACCAGAGGGTAACTGCTCGGGAAAAAAAAAAAAAAAACGCCACATCCCAGTTGAGAGGGCTTCTATATCCGAGTCGCTACTTGGTTTATATTGCTGGTGTTGTTAGTTGGATACGTAGTGTTGTTCCACTTATGATTTGAGTTTGCATAATATCGTTACGAAGTGGGATGAACTAGCAAGTAATGGCTGGAGTCCTACCTTCAAGGTTAAGTGCCCAAATTTGGCTGGTCCCATTACATTTGCATGATATTCGCATTTGAAGAAATGTTCATCTTCCTATCAAAATGGTTGATAGAGCGACTATTAAAGTCAGCGATCCTCCCAAACACGTATAATTATTGGATGATTTTGGGTTTATTCTCAAATATGCCATTATCTTCCTTTCATGTGTGTCGCTCAAAAGTTAGATTGCATACACCTAAGGACATGGCCAGTTTAATAGGGATATTATCCATATATATATATCCACTATCAGGATTCCCACGGCATGGGATGGGTAACCATAAACCACATACCATGTAACTTGACCCGATCGCACAGTGCTGGGTTTGGGTCATCATTGGATACCCGTAGAATTGGACGGTGTTTTCTGCTAAGAAATGACAACACCATCGTCGTCCTTTCAGGGTCTTAAACTTTCATCCAGAGTTGAGTTATAGTTATACTTGAGTTATAGTTATAGTTATAGTTAAACTTTCATTCAGGATCTTAAACTTTCATATCATCCCATATCATCTGGTTGAGTTGTGTTGTGACTTAACATCGTGACCTCACTGGAATCTTGGGTAGGATTCGGGGGAATCATGCCCATTCATGGCCGCAAGTTTCAACATGGGCCGGGAGGCCGGGAAGATGAGTGGCCGCAATTTTCAGGTTACCCTCTGGTAAACTAACATAGCTATGGAAAATCACCATTTATAATAGGTAGATCAACTATGAATGGGCCAATTTCCATAGCTATGTTAAATTACCAGAGGGTAGTGAAATATTACAATTTAGCCAGATATTACAAAGTGGGGCCCCCCAGATAGCGTTCAGTTGGTTTATAACTCCAATTTCACTATGGTTTATGGTACCTACAACTATAGTTAATGGGTTTATAAACCATCTAACATCACTGGGGGGCCCCACATTGTAGAAGTATTAGATTCCTATTTTACTTAGGATATTTTCATACATTGCTGGTGATCACCCTACGGATGCGTACAGGTTGGTTAAACCCCCATTCACTAAGATCTTCCCATGACCTTTTCATGATCAATGATTCACATCAGGTGATTAATCATGTTCCCCATTGAAGTTTAAATGTGGGCGCTGTGGGCGCTGTGGGCGCTGTACCTCATGTTTAGATGGTTTATAATGTGTGGGCCACATCCGAATATGTCATGTGAAGTTGATTGACCACTATGAATTACACACCAATCACCATCAATAACTTTTGGTACCAGAGTAATCTCTGTCAATCACTGTAATTTTCCATCAAGTACTATAGATTCCGTACTAATCTCTATATACATCACTTCAAAACCACCGTAATTCACTATCCTTTGATAATCATCTCTGTAAATCATGGCATATCCTCTTCGAGACTCTCCAGTCTTGGCGGCCCAGGTGGTGCTATCAATCAAGAGCTTGGTGGCGAAGGATCTGAGTCCTAGTGATCCACAAAAGGCCGCGATCTCATGGTGGGTAATCAATGGGAGATGGAACGATTTGGAGAACTCTGGATCATAAATGGCGAATATAGATGAATATAGTGCTTACTGATTAAGAACCATTACTAATGGTTAATAATGATAGTAAAGCACTATATTCCTATCATATTAAGAACCATTACTATCATTAGCAATCATTACTTATTATTCCCATTAATATGAATAATTGTTAATAATGGGAATATGATGGGCATACCATGGCTTTGATGAACAAAATTGGGGTCCATCCAAGAGCAATGGAGGTAGAATGGAGATAGAAGAATGATATAGAGTAATGAAGAATGTTAGTGGGAATACCGGAATACCCAATAATAAGTTGTTAAAAATTGGAATGTGATTGGATTGGAATAATAATAAGTTGTTACTGTTAACCCTGGGAATGTGATTGGATTGGAATATCATGGATTAACCATCAATAATGGGGATTTATAGGAATATAATTAGGGATAATGATAGATACTGGATGGATATAAAATAGGAAATCCAAGAATGGGGATATATACATGATATATCATTGTCCCAATAATTTATAATTGTCCCAATAGTATAATAGAATGATAATGATACATTATTGGGACAATTCTGGATTTACCCTCTGGTGATCAAACGTGACTGGCTGGAAAATCCCCTATACCCAACAGAATACGCGATTGTCCATTCCAAAGTTTGATTACCGGAGGGCATATCGAACTATAGTCATCCTCTAACATGGGAATATCTTTGAACATTCCACTTCAGGATGATTAATTATAGTTGGATGGGGTAATGATCAACCAACAAACATCACTAGGATCAAGTAGACATATTGGGTAGGTTTGTAACTCGCTGAACTGTTGTGTGTTTGAAAGATATTTCGAACAAGGTAGATGCAGGTATAAAGTAAACACGCAAAGGGATGACTCCACTTTGTAGGTGTTTTCTGTACGATGACATCTCGAAAATTTGACATGTTTTCTGGCTCAAATAGTTGCAGTTGATGCTCATGCCGCATGAGTTTCAATTGTGTCTTGGTTTATTTGTCAGTTTTACCACCAGAAATCAAGCATGGAACCACACAACATCACAAACTTCTAACTTGAAAACATTTTTCAGACTTGTTTCTGGGGGTCTCATGTTACTTCTTGTTTTTTTTTTCAGGGGCGTATCCTTACTCATGGAAGTTAACACTGCTCAATTGATGAATGTGGTTTAACCAGCTGGGCTGAAACCAGCTTGAATCATAAATGATAGACGGTGGTGCTCCGCAAGTTACAAAATGCTACAAGTTGGCTTAGAGATATTTAATGAACTTTAGATATGTTGTGTTACAATGAACTTTCGATATATCTATATATTGTGTTACAATGAACTTTCGATATATCTATATATTGTGTTACATTGAACTTTAGATATATCTATATATTGTGTTACATTGAACTTTAGATTCTTTAGATATATCTATATATTGTGTTACAATGAACTTTAGATATATCTATATATTGTGTTACGATGAACTTTAAATATATCTATATATAGTGTTACAATGAACTTTAGATATATCTATATATTGTGTTACATTGAACTTTAGATATATCTATATATTGTGTTACAATGAACTTTAGATATATCTATATATAGTGTTACAATGAACTTTAATTTAGAGATATTTACCGTTAACACTATAGTGTTTTTGGTTGCAAACCAACGAACAGTGCTGTTGGTTGCAAACCAAGGAACAGCTATCGAACTGGGACACCACCTTGCGCCTGGTGTACTGGGAATTCGTATTAGCCATTTCGTACCAGGTGCTGCCCCAACATTTTGTTTGTTGCTTCATAAGCCTAAAAAAAACTAGTGCGTTATATCCCCCTAATCAACCCAAACGTTAACCAAATGTTAAACCATTTAATCAAATGTAGCTTTCGTTTGTGGGCCCGTTAACCTTGTAGGGATATACATTGGATATACTTCGATTTCAGCTGAACGTCAGGGGGTCAAATATTCAGTACCGGGGGATGGCAGATTAGTTGGTTATTCTAATGAGTCACCATTTCTTTTTGTTATCCCAATATTATCCCATTATTATACCATTAAAAACCATAGTTAAACCATAGTTAAAACATACAAAGTGGAGCCCCCTAATTTTAGCTAAGTTGGTGAACATAACTCCAATTTCACTATGGTTTATGGTAGATATATCTATACTTATTATGGTTATAAACCAACTTATGACTGGGGTGGCATCACCTTGTATGGGTACCTAGTTTTGATCCATACCCAGTATTTACCAACCCTACTTGACCTACTTGAAGCTGTGAAGTTTTGTTGGTTAAAATCACCACATGAAATCTATTGATATATCTACCAGAAACCATCGTTTGCTTAATAAACCAACGTAGTTATCGTTTGGGGCCCCGGATTTTCAGGGTTGTGAACATTGTTCATCTAAAATTCATTAGTACACATTTCAGGATGGTTAAGCCATAGTACTCTCCCCTTTTTTTCTCCCTGGCCCCACCATAGCTTTCTGAAACATGTGCATCTCAGGTAAATAATATCCAGTTTTTTTAACATGTTTATAATCCCGTTCTTTTGAACCCATTCATCTAACTGGGGTATTTCGACAAAAAACGATTCCGACCGAGCTTTTTGTCGTGTCGCGTTGTCGACAGGTCTGGGAACGTTTGCAGCAGCAATTGATGACCATCTATGACTTCGAAACGAAGGAACCGCGAGACTTGCCGTCACCTGGCCGTTTTTCGTGACCTGGGGGGGTTGAACGGTTTGGGATTGACACAGTGATGGCTGGCCATGGCTATGAGTTATAACTGGTTGTAAATGGGATTATATATTCCACAAATGGTGTGACTTAGTACTTATAACTGGTAATTAAATGGCCATAATTGCAGGCATATTTTGAGAATCAAGCGACAAAATAATGGGGATTTAAGATGAATTAACCAGGAAAGATGTGGATTTATACTGACTGAATAGAAGCAACACATGTTGGATTTAGCACTTAAACATGGGTATTTGTAGAGGATATATGATCAGCTGTTGTGGTTTATAATCTACGGTTTACAGGCTAAGATTTGGATCTATGATCTATGGTGGATATATCTACAGTAGGATGGTTTAATAAATTAATGTCAAAGTGTGGGGGCCCTTCCGGAAGGTCAATGGATGAAATTATGTGTAAATCGTAAATGAGATACTTTTGTTTGACAAACATGGTTGAGATACCTGGATTGCTGAACACACTTATTTCCGAATATGAAATCCACTAGAAATGTGAAACCTGTAGGAACAAAGAAGAGTTTTGTGTGCTTTTGAAAAGCAAATCCAAAGATGACAGTCAAATCACATTTGCTTCATTGAGGCTTTTTTTCTGATAATCTATCTATGGAAAGTGGTAAATCGCCAATCCACCTACCATATGAACACCGTTTCAATCCTACCCATAAAAAAATGTTGGGCCGTTGGGGATGGTTTTTCATTCCAATCCAGTCGCTAACTTTGTTTGTTCACTTGTACCCTCTGGTAAACTAACATAATAATAACTATGGAAAATCACCATTTTTAATGGGAAAACTCGCTATAAATGGCCATTTTCAATAGCTATGTTAGTTTACCAGAGGGTAGATCTTTGTACCTTCATGTTGCTGGATGAATTTGATCATGACCGACGTGACGTCACTGGAATGATGGGAATTGGATTCGGGGAATCCCCAAATATTGCTTGATTTCAACCCTTTCTGTTGGTTAGTGAATTATCAACATTCAACCAGATGTTTGTTGCTTTAGATACACCCTTCTTTGGTGGGTTATGAAGGTCAACTAACTACGCATCATTTAGCCAACTGTTTTGTGGATTCTAACTTCAGTTGGATTCTCCTAGTCGAGTTTGGTCATGTCTACAGTTATGGCCATTTACTAGTTATAACTGGTTATTTCAATGGGAGTATACATTTTATAAATGGTGTTATAAGTACTTATAAGTGGTAAATGGTGTTATAAGTGGTACTTATAAGTGGTCTTCAGGGTTCTTGTTTCAATGGACACAATTATGCCAGGTTCAGCGAGTAGGATCGTCGCAGCACAGCAAAATCCACTAGCCAGGCTATACCTGGTCATTATGCTAATGTGTACATATTATATATACAGTTTGCACATATTAGTATATATGTATATACATATGTTTACCTATATTTAATCATACGTCTGTATGTGTGTATATATATATATGTATGTTGAATGGATATGATGGCTACATACATATATAAAAGATATACATAATATCGATTGGGGGGTGACCACCACCACCTTTTTGGGGTTCTAAGTCGTCGACACCTCTTCAGATCAATGGGAATTTCAGGACCCTAAAATGGAAGTAGCTTAGTACCATATAAGGACATATCTAATTTATAATATATATATATTTATTTAAATTACATATTGAATTATTTACTTATTTATTTTTTTTTGGCATTTTCCCTGACATAGCTGAAATATAAGCCATATATATATGGTAGGTACCTCCAATCAATCGGTTCCTGAAATGGCGATAAGATGGGGAATCCCCAAGGCACCATGGTTTTCAATACTAAGTATTGGTCATGCATGACTTGGATGGTTAGGGGGTTAACCACATGACTTTGGAAACCTGCGTTTAGCATCGTTTAGCGATAAAGAAATAGCTAGTTGAATAATCCCCTTTAGTTTTAGCCATGAATGACAAATCAACATAACCAGCAACAGTCTAACAGTCGCAGATTACGACAAACAGTCGCCACTCTGGAGTTCTCCAAGTGGCTGCCGTATTGTTGCAGAAGAACAAACAAAGCCTCTCAGAGGAATGGGCTGGCGCCAGAGCTTATGGACCAACACTGTGGCGCCAGCGTGCATGCTGGCGTTTTACTTTGGTCAGCCGAAAACCACCAACACTGAAACACGAAATGGCCTTGTCGCTGTTCTGAGGTTCCTGGTTCTTGGAGAAACCAACAAGGTGAATGTCTTCCTGTACTTGCCTTTTGTGGCCATCTCGGCCTTTTCCTTGTACAGATTGTCCATGATGAAATAAACACAAACATAGCCTGTCATTCGCGTGTCATGTGGACCCGCGCTTCTAATTGGAGACTTCTCAGGCACTTGGCCATCCCTTAGGTTGCTTTGGCATATTTATATATATATATATATATATTATATATATGTGCATATATGGTCACCGCCCTGCGAAAATGATATCAGCTGCAACATTTACAAAGTGGAAAAAGGTAGGTCCATGTAATGGCACTGAGCATATATATATATATATATTTGTTGATATATACATATATATGTGTGTATCATACTGTATTATAATATATATATATAGTGTATCTTATATCACATGATATAATATGATATATACATGTTAGACCTAACACGTACTTCCCCGACTTCTCCCATCTATGACATATCTGTCACCACCCAGGCTTTCCGAGTGGATGTCTTGCGTGTCATCGTTGCTGCAGATGCTGCGCACTCTCTCGATGATCCAGCAGCCCTTTTGAGCGCGCCGTGGCGATAATCGGCGGTCCTAGGTGGACCTCCCCCCGTGTCACCGATAGCGCTGGGATTTTTCGGCAGTGGCCAAAACTGCCAAAAAGTGGATGCAAAATTCGGCAATTTTCCGGGACACTAGGGAAAAAAAGGACATACGGGACATACAACTCGTGGGGCCCCCGTTTGGTGCAAATAACTCCAATTTCACTATGGTTTGTGATAGTTATAACTATAGTTTTCATGTGGTTTATAAACCAACATAGTTATAACTATAGTTTTCATGGTTTAGGATAAGCAAATAACGATAGTTTTCATGGGCTTTATAAACCATCTTGTAGTTTTCTGGGGTTCCTCAGGCAAATCTAAGAAAATGATGATGAAGTATTGGCTGGAAACGGCATAAGTTCATGATGAATCCCATTTTGTGTTCGTGATAATGTCAACGGTTTACTCATTTGTCCCTGGTTAAACACCAACTGCACTAACATAACGCATACAAATCATCATGTTTCTTGAACAGATTCAGGTTTTTGGGCTGCTAAAATTCACCATTCGGGTCATCAAACATGGTTTTGCTGGAAAACAAACTCCGTTGAGTTCGATGATTTTCGGATCTATACCAATGCCCATATAAAAAATAGTCCGCGGATTTTTCCAGATTGCCATGTTTGAGGAACACTTGAAGGGCAGTAGGATTTTTCCTGTGCATTTTCAGTTTGGTCAAGCCCCATCTCTGACGGATGGAAATAGGATGAAATAGGTGATTCTCACAGGGATATCCCTATCAATCCTATGAACTTCAACGAGATATATGATATATAAAAAGCGACGACACTTAAGCTGGTTGGTGGTTTTGTAACATCAATTTTATTGTCCCATTCAGATTGGGAATTTCATCATCCCAACTGACTTTAACTCCATCATTTTTCAGAGGGGTAGGTCAACCACCAACCAGTAAGGTGTTTCTTCACTGCGAAGATCTCCTCATTTTTGTGAACTACCGTAGAGAGTTTTTCAACCCACCACCACAAGTTTGGCCACTGCTTTGAAGGGATGGTCATAGGCCTCCGATTCACAGACCGCAGTGATGATATGTTGCAGTTCTGAACAGTTTTTGTTCGACCGATCCGCAGATTTGAGTTTGGATTCTTCTTTGGAGGAAATTTGAGGGATCTACTCTCTGGTTATGTCAAAATAGCTATTGAAAATGGCCACTTATAGTGGATTTACCCAGCTATAAAATGGTGGATTTTCCCATCAGTTTTTGTATGTTTACCAGAGGGTACCAAGTTTTTGCAGATGTCCACTTTCAATCCTTCGCAGGGAATCATTTAAGGACCCTTAGATATGATGTAGATATCATGTAGCCACCCAATATTGGGATCATCAATCCATTCATACAACTCGTGGGGTCCCCGTTGACGAAATTGCGTTCAGTTGGTGCGTTTATAACTCCAATGTCACTATGGTTTATGATACCCAAATAACTATCGTTTTCATGGGGGTTATAAACCAACATTCACATCACGTTTGGGGGCCCCACATTGTAGGGAATGATGTACTCATTGTAAGATACTAAAAGGATTCCCATTGTGAGATGGATGACAACAACCCATACATGGGGTTTTCCATAAATGGAAGTACCCCAAGTTCGCTGGATGGTTTATTTCACAGAAAATCCATCTATAAATGGATGATAAACGGGGTACCCAATTTTTAGGAAACCTCCATATATGACACCATGTCTTGACCCTAGCACTACAAGACCATGTTGAACCCTTCGCATTCTATGAAGAACGGTTCGGAACTCAGCGGTCACACCGCTCAACGACGAAATACCGTCGATCCAAGCCCTTCTGGTGGAATTTTCCCAGCTCACATTCTGAACCCGACACTCTGAGTTGCTTCATGCAGCTTCAGTATGATGATATGCATATAGTATTTCATAGTATCTTATATAGTAGCTAAAAAACAGTAGTTTTGGTTTGTACTATGACCTTGGCTTTTGAACAAAATAGTTTTTTTGTAGACAAAGAAGAAATGGGTCGGCAGCGGAATTTACACCCTGGGATGATGATCCCATCAAATGTGATATTTACCAGGGTTTGCTGTTGCCACATCCAGAAAAACAAGCCCTGTGTCATTTCGTTACACGAATTCAGAGAGAAAAAATCTTCAACTCGAATTAGCCTCTGGTAAATTAACATAGACCCCAAGAATAGCATTTGTTTAATGAAACTAATCTTCCTTGTTTCTATCTTGCAGGGTCTATGTTAATTTTCTGGAGGCTAAATATTCATTAAATTCTATGACCATTATAATAGTGTGTATAATCACTACTAATAATTTAATGGTCATAGAATTAATAATACTAACTCCAATTAACTGACCATTAATTATCAATAATTTATAATAACCATTACTGATCATAATCCACTAATTTAATGATAACCATGATATTAGTCATAATTCAATGGTAATAATTTACTAATGATTACCATGGAAATAGTGATAATTACGAATTGATACTATATAAAAAAAATTAGTGTAATATGGTATAATTAACCATATTTACCATAGTAATATTTACTAGTAATTGCCATAGAAATAGTAATAATCAACTAATTGATTGATATAATAATATGGTATTACTAAATGCATGGTATTACTATATATTATTACTATAATTACTATATTACTATATATTACTACTATAACCATTTAATAATTAATGTTCAATAACCATTTTACGGACTATAATTACTATATAATTACCATTCATAATCCACTAATGAGTCATAATAATTAACATCAATTAGAATACCATAATTAGTGAATAATAATTAGTGAATACCATAAAATACTATAAAATTAATAACCATTTTATTCACTAATTGATATATTAACTATTACTCTATGGTCGACCAGTCATCCATGGTCATCCATGGTGGCCACTTCACCGGACACGACCTTCCGGACATGTGACTTTCATGACGGCGCCGTTTCGGATGAAACGAAGATGTTGGTAAAATGTGGGCCCCCCCAGTGATGGAACGATGGTTTATAAACCCCATGAATACTAGTTCGTTATAGGTACCATAAATCATAGTGACATTGGAGTTATGTGCACCAACTGAACGCAATTTCGTCAACGGGGGCCCCACTTTGTACAATGTGTTTGATGTGGGGCCCCATAGATAGCCAAGATTAGCTAAGTTAGTTTATAGCTAACATTTATGGTTTATGACTGTTTATGATAGATATGTCGAACTAGGTTTCTCATGGAGGGTTTTACCTACATATTAATACATGAAGCAAAACCAACTTAACTTGGGGTCCCCACCTTGACTGTTTTTGTTGGTTGATGTTCACGCATTTGATTGTGTAGCTACTTAGACCATGAATGACTTGCTAAAAGTCCCCGGTCATAATGGTAGAATGGGTGTACTGCCCGATGTTTCCAAGTACTTGGAGGGTCTAGTACATTCGGAGTTATTGAAGTACATCTTAAATTACTTATGGGATCCCCGCATTGTAGGCTTCAAAAGTTCATGTCCCGTTGCAAAAGAAAAAGGACATTTGACCAACGCAAATGGCTAACCAAGAGATCAAACACTCTCTGGATTCAACCCCTGCAAAAGTGAACCCTCCAATGATAGCTGGCGAACAAACCCTTGTACTATTGGTTGTTGGTAGAGAACAAGCCCTTAATAAAGCCTCATTGTTGGGTACCTTTGGCGGGGTTGATTTTTTTTCACAATTGTCAATTGTCCAGTTATCAACCACTAGTATTAACCATTAATGAATATTAATCTCTATATACATTAAGCATTATCTTCAAATCTGTACTCTGTACATATCTGTTTTCTGTAGTGTTTTTTCTATACTCCACGTTTGAGAAAATTGGTGCAAGTGTTATCCGACCCCCATAGATCACCTGAGTTGAATCATCAAGTTGCCATCAAGGGTGGGATATAATGGTGATATTGCCAGCGAAATATGGGGTAGTACCATCAAAACATAAAGGTAGAACCAACAATTCATGGGATTATAGTGGGATGTAACGGTTATGTATCATAAGGTCAATGGGAATTCCAGGATCCAAAAATGGAGCTACGTCCGTACCATATTTTTGGCCATATTTTGTGATATTCACTTACCTAGGCCTGAAAAATAGGCCTTATATATGGAATCGGTACCTCCATTTTAGGATCCTGAATTTCCCATTGATATTATGGGGGTTACCAATGAAAGATGTGGATTTAAGCAACGTCAGTGCTGGTGTAATGGGAATATTCTGGGGATATAATGAATACTTATTGATCATTTTAACCAGGGAAATCACTAGTTTTTTTTGGGACCCTGATTTTTGGGGCCACCCAGATGTGTCGGGGAGAAGTTATCTAATATCTTGACCAGTTGTTTGAGAGCCAGCTGAGCCGGTCAATCTGATGTTCACCTGGACCCTATCCCTTCAGCGTGACTCCTGCAGAGATTTCCTTCAGGCTTACCTCATCCTTTCGCGAGTCAGTAGCATTTTCCTTCGGTTTAGACGGAAGGTCATGGATGAAAATTATCCCACCGGGAAAAAGATTGTTTCAGAGTTTCAGATCCTAAATCAGACCACTACATCATGGGATTCACACGCCCATGTTTCAACCATACCCAGAAGATTGACCCGGCGCTTGTTGGCGTTTTATGTGAAATGCACATAGCGAAATAGCTCAGCGTTGCCCGTGCAGCGCGCACTCATTGGATGCAAAACAGGGTCAGGTGCATTTCTTCAGCACAAGGGATGAGGGAAAAATATCGCACTGTCTCTGATGTTGACAAATGAGGTTATCATCAGGTAGTATCCCATGATGTAAGTGGGACCCGAAAACGAAATTGCGTTCAGTTGGTGCGTTTATAACTCCAATTTCACTATGGTTTATGAATGTTTATGATACGCAAATAATATCTTATAACTATCGTTTTCATGGGGTTTATTTCAATCAACATTCACATCAGGAACTTGGGGGGGCCCACAACACGTATGGCTATTTAAACTTGAGACGACTAACGGGAAACTGTTCGGCTGAAATGACGTGAGTTATTTAGCAATGGTCATGTCTCAGAGTTAACTGGAACATGCTGACTTTTTATAGACCATGGTTTATGGTACCTATAACTATAGTATTCATGGGGTTTATAAACCATCGTTCACATCACTGGGGGGCCCCACGAGTTGTACCCATAAAAATTGTAATTTTGGGATGGTTTCTGGCATCGGGATTGCCACATTACTCCACATTGAGCCACTTGTAAACTAACATTGTAACATTGCTATGAAAAATGCCATTGAGTTGGGGGATTTAGCTTGGAAAATTGTGATTTTGGATCACTATGTTAGTTTACGAGAGGCTACTCCGTACTGAAACCAAGGCATTTATTGAAAATTGCCACTTTACCATTACATAATCACAATCATGATCCCACCATTTATAGTAGATGTTCCCAGTAAACCATATAACGCAATGAGTACTTCACCTTGAAACAAAGTCACTTTCTTGACCTTGGCCCTGCATCCGGGGCTTGGGGCACTCGGCAAGTGCAGTGCCCTCCGTCTGCCCCCACTCATGGCCGGGGAGGAGTGGGACCGGCTGACGGAATCACTTTCGGTAGGAAAAAAAGATCCATTTGGGCCGTGTCTGGTGCGAAGCCCTGGTTGATTTCATGGGTTCTTGGGATGAACCTACCTAACAATATGATATTAATCCAATTATATAATGGGATTATTTTGCCATCAGAAAACACCTGTTAATATTGATTAAATTATAGTCATTTAAGAGGGATTTTGTTGCCATGAAAGTATGGGGATAGAAGTTGATTGATTTGATAAATTATGCTTGGTTGATTTTTGTTAGGGATTCTACTACCCAATCTGTGGCTGGGATTGTCATTTGTTCAACGGGGGAATCCTATTCTCAAGCAGAACTGAGCAATGGATGAGTCCTGGCTCCACCGGTAATCAAACATTTTGCCATGGAATTCCATCATGTCGATGATTTTCCCAGCTTTAGATCCCTGCAGTGGATTTCTCATTGCCACGTTTGTTTACCGGAGGTTTTACATCAAATTTATGTTGTGGTTTTACATCATTTTTTATGTATTTGTGTGAAATTGTATGGTGATAAATGGGGAATAAGCCAACCATAATGGTGATATCATGAGATATAGCCAGAAATAGTGATACACAAGCACATTTTCTGGGTTTCTCCAACAAACAGTGAGATTTTTCACTTTACACCTGTAGTGATGTGTCCAAAAAGCATCGTTCCTGATACTATCACAACCCCACTGTCCGATCGCAAAAAAAAAGTGAGTCTTAATAGATCCCGGTTACCATGGCCCACAAAATCTGGTCTGGAATTTACCCTCTGGTAAATTAACATAGACCCTGAAGATAACCAATCTATAGTGGAAACTACTCTTCCAACCCCTATCTGCCAGGGTCTATGTTAATATACCAGAGGGTATTTGATTTTTTAAATCTCTAAGTGACATATGGAAACAAACACAGACCATCTCCAGTAATATGAAAATCATGTTCAGGAACCCATTGTGTCCAGCTTCTTTGTTCAATTCAAGGGGTATGTGGACCCTTCAGGAATCAAACATGGCAAAGAATCACCAGTTTTACAGATATCAGATGCGAGATATCCCCATTCCCATTTTGACAGATACCATATACTAACTTTGATTGACTCATCATACTAGTCGGCAAAATGTTGTGACCAGATTCTATCCCGTCATTTCAAAGTCTGAAAATAATATATCATCAAAAATACCCTTATCAATTGTTGTTTGTAGGGACTTGTACGTTTGTGATTATTATGAACCCAGAGCAGGGAAACCGATCAACTAATATGTTAGCTGTTAACTAAACTTAGGAGTAGGGCTATGTTTAATTGCTCAAATATCTTAGATCATGTTAGATCTCAGTTACAAAGCATAAGAAAGTGGGCTATAAAAGGATCATGTAAGCATTCGCCATCTCTAGTTGCTGCGCCTGGTTTCCTGGTATATATTTAAAAGTACACCATACCCTTTAAAAGGGTACCACATGTTGAACCATACCCATACAAGATGTATAGTAATCAATAAACAGATAGGAAAGAAAATCATCTGTATTTTAGTAGGATGTCGCTGTTTTCTATCCTTTTTTGAGGGTTTGTAGATGCATCTGTTACTAATTGTAGCACGTTTTTGCGATCGACAAAGGACAAAGTTCTAGCCTAGCAGATGTGGACACCCTAAGTCGGTTGATAACTTGGTTAACTGTTGGGTTGATGAACGGGGATAATATAACTGTAGTCTTCATAGGACTTCATAAACCAACAAACATCATCTGAAAATCTCCCCTCCAAGCAGCACATCCAATCGCCCTTCGACCCTTCGCCAAGGTCCTAACGGTGTCACAACGGTGTTTCACGCCACGCCGAAAATCTCGGCATGGGACCACGTGCCATGTTTGACGAAAAAATGCTGGGAGGTAACGGGTCTGTGTTTTTTGGAGTTTGTCCAACGAAAGATCAGAAACCCGTGGCTGAATTAAACCCGTGGCTGAATTCTATGGTTTATGGGTAGATATAACGAACTAGTATTCATGATGTTAATGGGGGTTATGTATGGTTATGTGAATTAAAAAGGGCTACCCAGCTTTTCGTCAAAGCCATATCTGCTGGGGTAAGTTGAATCCAAGACACTTGGGTTCACCCATCAGTTGGGTCGAACCAACCATAAGTAATTGGTGATATACCAAGATTTTTTACGGGTAAATAGAAGGCAATATGATGGATAATATAACGATGATAGTGTGAATGGAAAGTGGCTCATGCTGTTCACTTGTTGTGGAAAATTGCAATGCCCTTCAAAAATCACAGACACCTTTTTTTTCGCCTAGAGTATTTACGGTAGGATTAGCCTTTATATAGGGATCAAATAGAAAACCCATGGGTTTTTCAATGATGTTCACCAACAATTGGGTTTGGTTTGGTGCTCCCTCCACTCAGCAGTCAATCTGATTGTACGCCACTGCGCACGCCTTGATGACCTAATGAGTTCCATTCCTTTGTGGATTGGGTTTAGGAACATGGAACCAGGATATCCTGGGATTTACCCTCTGGTAATGACTAACAGTTCGCTATAGAAAATCACCATGCTATGAAAATAGGTAAATCATCCACTATTTCTATGGCAATTTTCATCAATGTTCCATAGCTATGTTAAATTACCAGAGGGTACCAATAATACATTGAGCTTTCCTGTAGATGTTCCTTCTAAGTCTAGAGACTTTTTTTGAGACGATGAGAGGGTGATCATTGGTTCAAAAACCGTGGCTATACAGATGCGAAAGATGCAACTATGAATTATTTTGTATTGTAAATCGCTGTAAATCGGGGATGCAGACAAGTTTCAGTTACTGGCATGATCATCCCAGTTTCCAAAGAGAGGGCATACAGAACCAAAGACTTTTGCCACAGAACTTAGACTGGCCAGTGCGACTTGGAAATTGACAAAGGATCTCTCTCCCTTTGGAGCGCTTGGACGACCTTGGACGGTTTTTGCGGATTTGGAACACAAAGCATTTCAACGCATTTGCATCAAGCACCAACAACAGTTGCTTAACTTGCGGCTCAAACACTGATTGACGGCAAATGTCCAAGTAGATGCTTCCATACCTCCAGACAAAGAGAAGCGAGAAGCACAGGTTGAATTGTTCTCATTCGGTACGCAAAATCGTCACATTGTGAACTCGCATCCTCATCCTCCTCCTCCTCCTCCTCCTCATCATCATCATCATCATAACCATAATCATCATCATCATCATCATCATAACCATAATCATCATCATCATCATCATAACCATAATCATCATCATCATAATCATCATCAAAACTTACAACTCAAAACTCAACCCCCCAAAACCCCAAAAACACCGCCATGGCGCTTTGTCGCCACCGCCGTGCCTGGCTCCTGCCGTTGCTGGCCGTCCACGTCGCCGTCCTCGCTCCGCCGTTTTCGGTGCCGGTGAGTTGTGACTACTTGGCGTCCTGGGAGGCACAGGAACGTGCCTGGTGTATCTTGGCAACGTGGTCCCCCAGTGATGTTAGATGGTTTATAAGCCCCAGTAGCTATAGTTATAAGATGTTATAAGTACATATAAGTACCATAAACCATAGTGAAATTGGAGTTATAAACCAACTTAGCTATCTTGGGGGCCTCACATTGTAAGTGAACATGAGGTTGATAGGTTGATAGGTTAACTAAGGTTAACTATGGTTAGTGAACATGATAGCTTAGTTTAGTGAACGTTTAGGTGGATCTAGGTGGACAGGTGAATTCGGAGTTGAATGTAGATAAATCTATAGTTACTATCTGATTGGTGGTTTGGAAGATTTTTATTTTCCCATATATTGGGAATAATAATCCCAACTGACACTTCGCCACGAGGGCACCAAAAAAATTATGGATTATGGTGACCATCTCCGCCTATTTTTGCTGTTGATTTGTTGGTCTTGGTGTCCATGGATTATGGATGATTTACGGATGATTTACGGATGATTTACAGATGATTATGGATGATTTATGGATGATTTATCGTTGTTTCCAGTGACTTGGGGTCTTCTTTTTTGGATGACAGGCCATGAACAACTTAGTGAGTTTTTTGGTGAAAAGAATGTCCAATCTATCAATCTTAAATCTCTGATTAGAGACTATTAGAGTCAGTATACATGTGTTTTTAAACAAAAAACCTTAGTGCTCATGATTTATTTATATCTATCTAATCTAATCTAATCTAATCTAATCTAATCTAATCTAATCTAATCTAATCTAATCTATCTATCTATCTAATTATACATATAATTGTTTTTTAATGGCTTTCCAGTATTTTCCATTTTGCTTTCGCTGTTGTTTCCAGATTGCCCAGGTAAAGCTGGTGGTCAGCCTTCGGGACTGGCCCCTTCTTCAGAGATCAAGGAACGGCAGAAGCGCCTCGATGCGGGGCGTGACCCGGGACTGGTAAGGCGAAAATCATCTATCAATCTGGGTAAAGAAGTTGGGATATAATCCCTATACCTATGTTATGGTCATATAACCAATTATTAGTGTAACTGCACCCTAGGGATATACTGCCCTTTATATATACGTGTATGTATATATATATATATATATCTGGGCAAATTATAACGACCTCACTACGACCTCACTGGAATCATGGTCAGCAAGGGGGAATCATCCCCAAATGGCCGAACTATTCAGGTTAGTATAATTTACCCAGATCAATAGTGGTTAATTCATGGCCAAAAATAGGGGAATCTAGTGGGTAATAATGGTTTAATGTTGATTAACAGTGATTAATAGTGGTTTCATGGTGGTACAGTGGTTGATAGTGGTTTAATGGTGGTTAATAGTGTTTGACTGGTGATTAACAGTGGCTTAGTGGTGATTAATAGTGGTTGAATGGTGATTAACAGTGATTAATAGTGGTTAAATAGTGATTCATAATGGGTTAATCATGGATTAATAATGGTTTAATACTGGTTCAATAATGGTCATTGGTGATTAATAGTTATTAATAGTGATTAGTAGTGGTTTAAAAGTGATTAATAGTGATTAATATTGATTAGTAGTGGTTTAATAGTTATTAAATAGTGATTGAGTGGTGATGTAATGGGATGAATAACTGGGTCAACCTTGGCTTGATATGAACTAGTACTTTAATCTTTTGCTATGGTAAACTGTACTAATTAAAAGTAGTTTTTTTTGGCAGGTATCAAAGATTCACCTTGAATAATTGCTAGAAGTGGTCAATGATGGCTTACAATTCACAATGATTAACGATGATCAACAATGGTTATCATGTTCAATAATGACTACTATTGGCTACAGTAATTGGGTAAACATGGGTAAATAACGTACCAATCAGGTAGTGCACTCCCACTACACCATCCAAATGCTAATATACAACCAAAAATGCTTATCACCCAGTAATAATACAGCGTCCCGGTAAAAGGCAATTTAAGGGGATCATTTAAAATACTCCCATTGCGAGGGCTATACCTGCGGGATGGTAGGGGATCGACATCCAGTATGAATACCCTCCAGTAATTTAGTTTGTTGTTATCTATGGAAGCCATGGCCCATTTACTTTGATGATTTACCAACCTTGTTATTGTTTTTTGCTATGTTCAATTTCTAGAGGATATACCCTATGAAATATAAGAGTTGTTGGAGCTGTGAACCAACAGGAGTCTGTAATACATCATTCATAAATCCATTTATTGTTAGCTAAAATGTTGCTGGTATTCGATCACCTTTTTTGCTGGAACGCAGTGTGGCCAACTTGCAGCATTTTCCCTACGTCCTCTCCCCTCAGGAAGAAGGTCAAGGCGCTGGAGTCCAAGTCATAGTGCAGAAGTTAGAGCAGCCCCCTTGGACTTCGTGGCCTGGTGCATCCGCTCGTGCCGTTGCGAGCTTTGGAAAGGATCCGAGACAAGCAACAGATATGCGTCGGTGTGGTGGTGGAGAACCCATGCACTGTGGAGAGGCAAACGCCCAACTTGGAGTCACAACGGGTCGGTAGCTCTGCCAGCGCCAACGTTGATGATTGGTTCGGGGGGGTTCTTGGGGGTGCAGTTGGCGCAACTAATGGGTAACCGGGTAACCCAAACCATGGCAATAAAAACCCAAAGAAGTTGGGATATAATCCCTATACCTATGTTATGGTCATGTAACCAATTATTAGTGTAACTGCACCCTAGGGATATACTGCCCTTTATATATACGTCTATATATATATATATATCTGGGCAAATTATAACGACCTCACTACGACCTCACTGGAAATCATGGTTAGTAAGGGAAATCATCCCCAAATGGCCTTAATTCAGGTTAGTGAAATATTATAATTTACCCAGATATACATATATATATATACATATATGATGATCATGATTAACATCATCGATGAAACAGGCAATCCCGTTTGTACAGAGTATATAAAATGGAATGACAAGCTGGATAAACCAAAACATATCCCCGTATTGTTGGTGACATCCTACATTATATCCCCATTGTATCATCGTTATTCCTGGGTTTTCCAGTTTGTAAGTGGCTAATAATCATATTAATTATATAGTAAAAGAAAAAAACTATCTCCAGTTCCATAAATACATATGTTGCTTTGCCTGAAAATAGTGTACATCTAAATGTATTATACTGTAATTATCATTTTCCCATCCATAAATGGCAATTCTATGGGCACCGCCATTTTGAGACACACTCATCTGTGTAATCTATGGGTTAGAAGCAGCTTCCCCCTGGCAATTCAACATAGCTGTTGAAAGTGGCCATTTGCAATTGATTTACCTATAAAGAATGGTGATTTCCCATAGCTGTTTGTATGTGTACCAGAGGTTAAGAGGGATTTAGCAGCCGCTGCAAGCTCAAAGGTTGAAGGGAGCTATCCTGGAATTGCGAAAAGAGATGACCAGCCTCAGTCCCGAGACGCGAAAACGCGAAACGGGGAAGCCCTCGGAAATCATGATTCATGGTGCAAGGGGACGGATATGACCCAACAGACATGTGAAGTAGGGCCACCCAAAAGATGGGCAAACGAAAAAAATGGGTCGAATTGGAACAGCTAGAGAATTGTTGAGACGGGGATCTAATTGGTGATATGGATCTAGTTGGGGAGGTCTTGATCTGAAATTTCAACACTTACAATGTGGATAGTTGGAGCTTTTGATCACATAAAGATGAATCACAAACCTCTTGAATACGATCGATTCTTTTATTTGCCACCAAAAGCCACTTGGGAATTTGGGGTTCTAAGTGGTTAATATCCCTAGGGCTGTCCAGCAGTTTTTCATGAGATGAAACAAAACCAATTCTCATTGACAGGACGCATCACTTGAAGGAGATAAACCGTTATTTTAATCATTGTGATTTGTTCCTTCCGAGACACCTTGATATTGTTTATGTTTCACATTTTTTCACTTATCATGACACATCATTTTTGGTTACAACGATGGGTGGTCGGTACACAATTGATGGCCAACAATAATGTGTTGATATGTGCTATTATTGTTATTTGCGTTTATTTGTCAGAATATGTCCCAAATCGTACAGTTTGTCATGATTTACTCGATTAAAATAGTACAATGCTTCAACAGTCCTGCCATCTGCTTCCGACTCCACAGCCACGATTGGAAACCCGAAGCCCACCTTGTAAATTGGAGACGCAGAGTTGGTCACATCCTAAGATGGCTATGCAGTATGGAGGCAGGGGCTGCCACTGGCCACTGTCTAGCCACGCTATCAACCGCTTTCAATTCCTGGGATGCGGCTTCACGACAAGCTGCAGGCCTAGGCAGCGGGAATGCAAGTTCACGTCCATCCTGGGACCACATGTGTTTCACGTCGTGGCGCTCGAACCCTTTCTATGGCCATCCAAACGGGCTGCCAGCTTGATACTACTTAGATATGCCATGGAGCTAGTTAACGGGTTAGTAAATTGATTCAAATGGATTGAAAATGGGAATCCCCGTTTTCAAGCATGTCTCATGGTGAAACCCACATGTTCCACCTTTTTTCTTGCTTAAATCAACCATTTTCCTTCACGTTTCACGCTGAAATCCAATGTTTCCACCATTTTTCCATGGTAAATCCCAGCTGTTTTCCCCACCATTTCGTTCACGTTCAAAACGGGGGTTTTTCGTCCCCGCTCTTTCCGCTCGCCACGTTCCGCGGCCGCTTTCAGGACTGGGCATCATGGCGCCCAGCGCCTTGGCGGCCACCGAAACACTGGGTGCCTGGTGCCTGGGACGCCTTGGAGGTGGTTTATCCCATTGTTTTGGAATACCCTCTGGTTATGTCAAAATAGCTATTGAAAATGACCATTTATACTGGATTTTCCCATTAAAAATTGTGATTTTCCATAGTTATGTTAGTTTACCAGAGGGTACCATAAATTAACATAGCGAACTGGAAAACCACCATGCTATTAATGGGAAAATCCACTATTTCTATGGTCATTTTCAACTAATAAACCACAATTTTTATGGGAATATCTACCATAAACCATAGTGAAATTGGAGTTATATCTACCATAAACCATAAACCATGGTATATAATTGGGATTATAGGTATTAATATCATGGTATATATTCCATTGTTTTGGAATATCTAACATAAGGTTATCGCTAGAAGGTGGGGCCCCCCAGTTATAAATTGGTTTATAAACCCATGAATACTATAGTTATAGGTACCATAAACCATAGTTAGTGGAGTTATTTGCACCAACTTAGCTAATTAGTTTTGGAATATCATGGTATATAGTATATAATGGGGATTATAGGTATTAATATCATGGTATATATTCCATTGTTTTGGAATATCCCATTCATGGTGGTTTATCCCCATTGGATTAAGCATGGTATATAATGGGGATTTATAGGAATATTTTTTTGGGGATACTAATAGAATGATACCAAACTGGTTGGTTTCACATGTTACAATAGGACAATAGGCTGGTTGGGAAAAACGGATACAATAGACCATGTTGTTTATGGTATAACATGATGGTATCATAGTATCGTATCATGGCAAATGGCTTCCAAAATGGTTGGTTTAACAGAAAGTGGGGCCCCCGTTGACGAAATTGCGTTCAGTTGGCGCGCACAACTCCAATTTCACTATGGTTTATGGTACCTATAACTATAGTATTCATGGGGTTTATAAACCAGCTTATAACTGGGGGGCCCCACATTGCATGTTACAATAGACCATGTTGGGGAAAACGGAAATGCGTTCTGACATGATACCATGTTTCCTCCATCATTCAATGCCTTGAAGCTAAGCCAGCTATGGAATACGGCTCTTGCTGAGCACGGAAACAAAAACATTCACCAATAGCTCAATAGCGCAAAAAACATGCCCTGGCACTAGTTGCACCAGGGGTACAATTTTATACCCCCTAGTGTTACTAGTAACCCTATGATACTATGGTTAGTACCCACTGTTTATACCCCGTATGGTAATATTGTTAATATTTGTTAAAATATGTTAGGGTTACAATAGGGGTCATAGTATATTACCTAAACCCCCTATTGTAACCCTTTTATTAACATTGAACATGTATTAACTACAATTAGTTTACATATTTAGAACTAAATTTTTGATACTATGGTTTCTATTGTATACCCCTCATACTAACATGTATGTTTGTTCTATAGTATTTTATAGGAATTTCTATAGTCTATAGTTATACTTTTTATGGGGGTACAAGGTGGTGCCACTCCTGGTGATGTTGGTTGGTTTATAAAGCCCATGAAGAGTATAGAGATACAGTCAAGGGTCAAAGTCGTAGCGATTCTTTGCTTTTGAGTCCATACCATTGGGCGAAGCTTTTCAGGGGGGTCGTAGCGATTGTGGCTGTGCCTATGAGATTTGCAGTGATTTGTTGA
>Ga0126342_10004621_pt1 | contig 23620 bp, 24 predicted proteins | sample Cyp1metagenome_FD_92528 | JGI IMG/M metagenome (GOLD analysis project Ga0126342, IMG submission 92528) | Coral microbial communities from Lord Howe Island, Old Settlement Bay, Australia - Cyphastrea 1 metagenome | ecosystem: Host-associated > Invertebrates > Cnidaria > Coral ...
CGTCCGTGGCATCAACAGACGCGCGATTTTTCAGGAGCTGCTGGACGTAGTCTTTGTCACCGCTGCACACGGCATTGTGCAGCTCCGTCCGGCCTAGGTGACAAAGGTGACAAAGGTGACAAACATTCATACACATTGCTTCAGATCAAATTGAACTCTGCCATGTTGTCAGGGTACAAAAACATGTGTATGAACGAACATGCATCCGAACTGCATTGTCTTTTAATGAAATTTTAGATTCAAAGTTACATGAGCTGTACCAGGAAGAAGCAGCAACCGCTGAGCTGGACAGGTGGAGACAGGAGAAGTGGTAATTACTACACTGTGACCTGGATAAACGTCAACCTCCTCTGCTGGCAACACATCCAGCTATTCGCCTCAACTTTGAGCCCGCTGCCCAACCTGTTCTTCTTCTCGACAGCTTCGCCCTCAGCCGTGGTGTCTTGGCCTTGGCATGACCAAGGCAGAGTGGCTCCCAAAGGATTCCTGAGAGGTTCCATGCATATCTGGCGTAAAACAAATGCTGAGCGCCAAGCTCTCAGAGGATGCTGTGGCAGCCTGGTCGACAGGAAGGTGCATTCGAAAATGGTTCACAGCCAGCGCATGGAAACATTCGAAATGGAATGGAGGTCATATACAAACATGAAAAAAATAATTAACCCATTTTCGAAGGCTGCAAGAACATGCTAAACAAATCTGAACAATTACAAGCGCCCGCATCAGCCACCTCATAAGCCTCCGGTGCAGGTGCTGCCTCCACCGCAACGGCAGCCCCGTCCCCTGCGGTGCAGCCGGTGACCTCTTCCAACTTGTCGAGGTGCTGCGGCAACGGCCCGGCAGTCGCGGATCCCAAGCAGCAAACTTCCAGGTGCTGCACTCGAGTCACCAATGCCCCAGTAATTAACAACGAAACCCAAAACAACCTCTTCGAGTTTAACCACTCGTTTAGGCAATGTGGTCTGGTCTTCCATTTGTATCCATGTTTATTATCTTGGTGATCAGTTGTGCCATGACATCACAAATTCGCACGTGGAGTCCGTCATGCCTGTCAAAGCTGAGAGGAAGAGCGGCAGCCGCACGAGAACGGCTTAGACGACAGCAAAGAAAAAGAACCGGTATCCGAAAGAGTCAGTTTCGCTCGGGCATGTGACAAAAACGTACAAACACTCAATGGAAGAAACGCCTTTTTTGCTGCAATGCTGCGACATGCTGCGACCTCTTGAGCTGTGCCTTGAGCACACTTACAAGGGCAACGTTCAGGCATTGCCATCCCAAAGCGCATTGCGACACCCCAAATCTCGGAAATGCATGTACACTCGTTGCGCAAGCTCTTTATGAACCATGCCAGAATCAATGCCTCGAGCTTTCAATGCATCTTTTTCTTCCTTCTTCATGCTGGCCTTGTCCTTGATTTTTTTTTGTGATGGCGGTAGCAGTTTTGCAATTTGTTGTACTTCTGGATCTTCGCGGAAAACCTTGATCGCTGAAAGCTCAGCGAGACGCCTGGTAACGCACCACTCTGATTCAAATTTTCTGTCCTTCAAAGAGTGTGCAGTCAGGGTGGCTTTGAAGAGCGGTCTTGGCCCTCCTGTCTCTCCAAATGAGAAAGTCCATAGAGCATCGTCATCCAGAACGCCTGGATGGTACCGATGGAACCATTCGTGAAGAATTCCGCGTCGTGTCGGTTCCACAGAGTACACATCCAACCCCTTGAAATCCAGCAGCTGCACTGCCATCTGGTAAAAGTTCCGAGGGCGCGTAAGGAACTGGTCAAAATCTAATCGAAATCCGTCAGCGTCCTCACGTTTCACCTCTGGAAAGTCTTCACCCTCCTCACCGTCCTCAACGTCTTTACCATCATCACTTTCAGGCTCTGCCTTATGTACCAACCACTCCTCAACCCACTCCTCTTCGTCCTTGCCGAGTTTCTCAGACTCCTCACATAAAGAGGTCTGCGAAGTTGGCACTGCAGTGGAAGCTCGGGATGAAAGAACACTCGGGTGCATCTCCCGTTTCATCCGCTTGTTGGCCGGCATGGGCAACATGCCGCCAAAAGAAACTGCTAGCAACCCGTTGGCAAATGGAATTTGTCTGTGCATTTGTGTGAATTTGTCTGGATTTAGAGGGCAGATTCTTGAAGAATGTAAGGAAAAAATGCAAGAATTCTGCCTTGTGTCATGTCGCAAGCAGCTTGCATGGCATGAGCATGGCCCCGGAAGATGCAATTTGTTTCACATCGTGTTGTTTTCGTTGAGATTGTTGGATCTGCTTCCAACAGAAGTGGCTACGGAAGGAGGGCTGAGGTTCAGGAAGTGTAGCGGCACTTGACTTTGAAGCTGACACGAAATTTTCATGTCAAAGACCGCTCGAAACATCCAAAATCTTGGCTCTCCGAAATAATTTGATTTGTGTGCGAACGATCAGCTATGGTCCGCTACCGTTTGATCCTTTCTTGCTGTTTTGTTTTCTCTATGCCATACTGCGGTTGTGCCGGCCACACCAATCCGATCATCCATGGCGTGCATCTGACAACCAACTTCTCCAAAAATCCTACAGCTTCACAATATGTTTCAGGTGCAAGCGTGCTGTTCTCCTTCAAGCTCTGATTCTGAACATCGTAGTAAGAATGACATAATGACAACCATGCAAATTGCCTCTTCTTAGTCATTTCCAACAAGTTTTTCTGTTCAATCCAGCCATCCAACAATACCTGCAACGCCGATTTTCCATGCGCTGGTCACCGCTACGGATGCTCAATTCAGCAGTCTGTTCCCAGCACTTCGGCTCATGCTAGCCGGAGAAAGCCTGACTTGCTGAACAGAGTGAAATTGATGATGTGGCGCACCCAAGAATACCAATTCCCTCCTACTTCACCCATTTTACAATCATTTTGCCATTTGAGGCTATGAGAAAATGATACGAGCTTACCAGATTTTCTAATGATAGTTTATAAACCCAACTATAACCATCATTTTCTAATGGGTTTTACCATCATTTTGCCAATGGTTATAGTTGGCTTTACCAGGTTACCAGCTTCACCATGGTAACCTAACCCCCCGCCTGGGCGGACAGGTCCTGGCATCAGCCGGTTGACTTCATGTGTTGGTTCATGTGTCCAGTTCATATTGGTCAATATCCAATGATGGAAAAAATACGAAAAAATGATGTTGATGATGAATATTGATTGATATTGATCAACATTAATGAGATTAATGATGGAAAAAATATGATGTTGATCAATACTATTAAATATGAACTGAATGATGGTGAATCAACATGAATCAAGCTGGTTGCGGCGTACCATGGCTTGACCTTTTGTTTTTTCTTCTTATCTGCCACTGGAGAAAGGTGCCATCTCTCCAGCGAATCGGCCTGGAATTGGGCTTTCATCTTCTCTTGCAGCAACGACCACCTGGGGCCAGCTGAGGAACATGTTGGAACTATCCTGGATTCTCTGGATTCCAATGGATATTCCGATATATTCTAATTTTAAAATGTACTAATATGTTGGAATATTCCAATATATTCCAATGGATATTCCAATAATGTCGTTTTTTTTTGGAAATCGTGAAGTTAAAATGTTCACAGCTTCACAGAGGTGGTCTTTTGTCAATAGAAAACTTGGCCACCAACCTTTCCGACAATGTGTCTTGCACGTTACCCCATGTTACCCCACTAAGGGCCCCCGCATTTGCGGTAAGTCTTTCACCACGGTGGGATTTGGTTCCTCAACTCTGCAGGAAAATTGGCAAAATATGGCAAAACTGTGCTGTTGATACAGCAAACAAGAAATTGTGTGCAGATGTTTGCAGATGTTTGCAGCATTCCTAGGGATTCACACCACCTTATTTTGTAGTCCCATGTCAGTCTCCTCATGTCTCCATTTCAATCTGACAAGTTTCGGCGTCCAGGGGTCGCTTGGCACCAGCTTGTTCCTGCAGCCTTGCCAACGGCTTCGGTATGTTCGTCGGCCAACAGGGAGGACATCTTTGGAGCATTTCATGCCACTTCCCTTGTTGGAGGTTTCAATATAATGTGGGTAAAACAATAATAAACCATCCCTCAAATCACCATAAATAGATTAAATAGGTGGTTTATGACAGTGCTTTACCCACATTCATTGACCTTTCGGTTTGGATCATCTCTCTACAATATTTGGACATATTTGGACTCCGGACTCGAGGCTCAAATCTTTCGGCAGCTTGTCAAAGCGGCTGAAGACCGGCGTCAGTTCGAAGCAATTTTCGAACAACGAGAATCTGCACAGCAAGATGTCGCAAGTTGTCACACTCAGTAAACCACAGTTTGGAGAACTCATCTCTCTTCTCAAAGGATTGAAAAAAGAAACTAATTAGCTCATTAGCTTTGGCAATCAAATTCAATGATCTTCAATGACTTGATCAATTGGAGGCATCTCCACATCGATTTTCCCATTTTTCCCATGTCTTCTGGCACTTCTGGTGCTTTTCCCCGGCCCCGGCCACGGCTTCCCCAGCTCTCCGTTGGCACCTGCCGAAGACGTAGAGGCCATATCGCGCTCGGCTCATGGTCACCACCAAGCGTCTCACATCACGAAGATGGCCCACGTGTGCGGTTCGGACCAGCGACACCTGGCAATGGATTATCCAGCCCAGTGGCAACACAACGGCTGGTGTTCATACCCTGGTAACCACGGCATAAAATTTGTGACATGAACAGAAGACTAGATAGACTACCCGGGATAATCCAGGCTACCAAGTTCCGTCATGATTGGGAAGATCAGTGGTTTTCTGTGAGTTTCTGAAGTTTCTGTGCCAAGTCGCGATGATGAAGTCGTTCTGCTGCCCCTGATACTTGTCCACAGTGGTTACCTTTGCCTGAGAATAGAGGATCCGATAGTTGGAACATGGTGAAACCATCGTCGACGGCAAAGTCCAGCAATGTCATTTGTGAAGGCTCTCTACTTGGCCAATAATCATGAACTCTTGGTATGTAACATCCAGAGGCGACATCATCATCATCAGCAGCAGCATCATCATCATCATCGTCATCATACAGGAATCCTGGAAACACACACAGCATCCTCTAAAAAATTCTAAAAATCTCACCAGGTCCAAGGACGACATGACAGTCAGTGTCCGTGTCCGCTGCCAAATGACAGGCTCCCCGAAGAGAGGATTCCATGAACATCTCGTCCTCACAACATCTCGCAGCAGAGCCTTGGTTCATGGTCCATGGCCGCCATGGCCCTGTCCGTTGCACGAAGCAACAACCAGGTGCTTTTTGACTGGGCCAATGAACCAAGGACCTGCGGAATTCAGCATCAAATCATAATACCCTCTGGTTATGACTAACATAGCCATGGTTTTTCGATGGCCCTAATCGAAATAGATGCTTTACCGTTCTTAAACATGGTGATTTTCCATGGCTATGTTAGTCATAACCAGAGGGTATCTAATATCAAAATATGTCAAATGTCTGATGAAAATCCCTCCAAGCAGCCTTCTGCCCGTTGTAGGTTGACAGGATGGAAATCTTCTCAGCTGGGATGCCCATCAGTCGCCTAGAAATGATCTCTGGACAATCACTGGGAGACGATTCAAATGGATTCAACTTTAGTCAGCTGGGTTCAAATTGGATATTGGATATTCCATGATATTCCATGATATTCCATGATATTCCATGAAATTCGACTCCAAAACTTGAAGATACCAGGTATACATAGGTATACTATAATTATCACTAGACTAATTATATCTATTCAGAAGAATCAATCTTCAAGTTTGTGTCTCGGCCAAGCTGCATGTACATGAAGAGTGCCACGCAATACTCAGCTTCACCCAGGTTTTGGTAGAAGTATGGCGTGGGTTGTGACTCGCCACGCCCTTCGAAATCCTCCACATTTATAAATTGGTACCTCAGCGTAAGTGAAGAACCCGGATTTGACATCTTCAAATGGGAAAAGGATTCAAAGAATAGAAAGAAACGCAACATGTTAACATATGTTAACATGTTCTTGCTCAGCTTCATTACCAAAAACACCTTGCCTCTTTTGTACATACCAAGCCACGGATATGTGAGTCCCGGATTGGCATATCGATACCTCCAAGCACTTGGGGTGGATGTTTTGCCCATAATCAAAGCCCATGCAGCAAACTCCAGCAAGATCAAATGATGAATTTAAATGGGTTTGTCTGAAAATAGGGTATATTCCCAATTATAGCCATTTAATAGGGATAATGATCATTAACCATTGGGTTTAGGGGTACACTATTTTCAGACACACCCAAATGAATTTAATACTATTCAATATACGATGTCAAACTCCATCAAAATCCATGCAACCTCCATGAAGATCCAACAATTAAAATGTTGACCTTTCTGATCCTTTCTGACGTTGCCTCTCATCTGTGAGGACGTTGGGCAAATTGCCGAGATCGCGATAGCGCCAGCTGTACAACTCCGCAATGCTCGGCCTGTTGTGGCAGCGAAAAGTTGCAAAACGCCAATAGTTTCTCGCAAGACGGGGAAATTCGGACATACACCCCACTTTATGGCTATATGTTTTTGATATACTGGGAAATATGGATTAAAATATGAGTCAAAACCCCCTGGGATGGGGTTCCCAATGTTTGAACCCCACCATTCCCAGTTTTGACATCCCCTGGCTGCTTGGTGAGTCTCTCCGCCTCGCACGGCCTTGCAAGTTCAGGTCCACCGTAGGGGTCTTGAGTCGGACAAAGCGAGCATACAAGGACTGATCCAAATGTCCATATTTCCTCAGCGCGGAAATGCGTCCTTTCATCACTTTCTGTTACCCCAGGTGTCACTTTCTGTTACCCCAGTTGTCGGTTTACCTCCTGTATGCTGTTGTTTGCTCTTCATTATCTTCATTATCTTCTCATACATTGACCTCAAGATCTGCTTCGCCAGCAATTGGGGACAAGCTATGACAAGCTGCTGGAATGCCCGGTTCTTGACCACAGGTGGTAACTGATGATGGTCTCCAATGAGCATCACCCTCTTCAACCTGCGCTATGAATTCATCATGGAGGTCGACAGCAAGCAACTTGAGTAGCCAAATTCATGCACTGAAAATTCTAAATTTACGGGGCACTGAAGACTCAAATGCATTCAAATTTTCAGAATTGAAAATGAATTGAAATCTCAAATGCTTCGTTGTTCGCCAATTGGAGGATTCTGCACCAAGAGTCCCAAAAGGCTCATGGCTTGAGGCTGAGCACCGTTCCAAGCTGAGAATTTTTGAGAAAAATCAGGGACTGTCGAAGGTGAAAGCTGGTTCATCATCAATCCAGCAACAAATCAAGGGACGAGGGAAGATCAAGGAGAGCTTTCCAGAGATTTCGTTACACTATGAAAATTGAAGGATCTTAGAGCAATTGGAATGATTAAAAGCCACCTGCTCACTCCGTTCTCCGCATTCTGCAGAAGCATCGGGATGAAGGTTTCGACTTCCAGAATCTGGGCAGATTCTTCCATCAACAGGTTGTCCTAAGGCAGATTTGGCATTCAAGGTGACAAATGTGACAAAAGTGACAACAATTCATGTTATTTCATCATTTTCATCAGCAGTACCTGGTGTCACTGGTTTCACTCAACACAACTTGACCATGTTTTGCCCAACACAAAATCCCAGCTATATCCAGTTCTGTACCCCATCTTCGCCAAGCAGCGTATTTGAAGGCCAGATTCACTAAGGTTGATCTCGTCAAAGCTGCGTGTGTGCAGGTCATTGCAATGATTCGCGCATGAGTTGTGATGAGGTAATCTCCTCGATCATGGCCTCGCAAAAAAGAACGTGACACTGGAGTCAGGGAGCAACAAGAAGATGATCTAGAAATTTGAAATGCTGTGCAAACTGTGGCTTATTGGGATTTTGTGGTTGATTTTGTGGTTCATTTTGTGGTTTATTGCCACTTTGGAACACTGCAAGCACACTCAAGTCCCTGGAGAGTACCACACTTTTCCTTTGGCTTCTGTTGTATCTGTTGTTCCAAGGGACTGTTTCGCAGCAGCTCAAAGGCGCGGCACTCTTCGATTTCACTGAACATGTTTTCGAAGTACCTATCCGACTGTGCAACTCCGAAAGTGACCCCTCATTGTGAGAGAGAGACATCGAGAGACCCATGAAACCGGTAAAATGCTTCCAAAAACAGAGCTGACTCACGGTCTTTTTAGGTTTGCTAAGAATGCAATATATATATATATATATATATATAATTATATACATATATATATATATGATTTTACTTGTCATATTTTCATCAGTGTTTGTCACATCTCCACATTGGTGACACAGCAAATCCACGCCTGAAACATCCTTCCGCGATCTCCATGTCCGACTCGTAGGACTCGGCTGGGAACAGCGGCTGCGGCGCATCCGCGAAGAACGCCGCGAAGGGGAAGAGCACGGACACCACCGTCCGCTGACCCTTCAGCAGCCTGAGGCAGAAATTTCGGCAAGTCAGAAGATCCACAGATCTCGGCAACTGATCTCCAATAAACCATGTAACCATGTTATTAATGTGATATATTCAAAGATGGTATACAACTCTCTACAGATCTTCATCATCTTCTTGAAACCACCGACAAAAAAAGAGAGACATCTTTTGGTGCCAAGGCTCTGCTCTCTGAGTGTCTTCACTTCTTCGCTATTTTCATCCACTTCCTTGGGCCTCGACACGGCCTCTGCCTTGCCAGGGGACATCAGGGGACAAAGGTATGATCATGCCACATGGCTCCACCAACCACATCCAAGTTACATCGACTGGTTATGACTGGTTGGTGTTGAACAAACTCCAACAATCTGCTCGTTGTTTTGATTTATCATCCGAGTCATTACGGTTGAAAACAATAGTTGGAAACACCAACCAGATCCAACCAGTATAGCCTGTGGTATTCCAACATAGCAATGGAAAATCCCTTACAAATGGAGGCTTATTGCTGGGAAAAGCATCTGTAAATATGGGATTTTCATGGATTTTCCATTGCCCTGTCTGATTACTGGAGGGTGTGTCTCCTAGAACCTCCAGAATATGGCTTTGTCTGAAGATAGGATACCCAGATCCAATGGATAGTCAGTATTTTTCCTATTCAATGGCCATTGAAGGGTATACCAGATTCCATTGATGGTACATTCAATATATGATCAGGATTGATCAGGTATACTGATCAATACTAAATGGTTCCATTGAATGGCCATTGGATAGTCAGTATATGGTCCCATTCAATGGCCATTTGATGGTACAGGTATACCAGGTATACACCATGTTCAAACCAATATGTCTCGTGGATGTCCCACGCGCCTCACCACCCTCTCCATCTACTCGCCGCTTTTTCGCAGCAGGGCCACTTGATTTCGGCATGACCTCAACCCGCAAGCCCGTTGTGATGGGATATGGGTCATTATGGGTCTGTCCAACGATATATACCCCCCCAAAAAAAACTTGGTTTATCAGAAAGTTGATCATCATTCAGAATCATTCATCATCACTTCCAATCATTGTCCCCAGTAAGATTAGCATTTTGGAGCCCCAGGTTTTTAGACCATCAACATAATGTGCCCCACGCCTTGTGGATGTTGGCACCATCTTTCCCAGCAATTTTCAGCTTTCGGTGGAAGTCTTCCCAACGGTACTGCACGTGATGCAGGAAGAAGTGCTGTGCGTTTTCACAGGTGTAGGCCACGTCCTGACGGAACTGGTGGTGACTGGAACTGTGTCAAAATGTGTCAAAATGATGGACGAATGATGATTGTCAAAATCATGGGAAATCATGGGAATCCTCAAAAAGAAAATCAAGGAGGCTTCCAAATCATCATGGGAAATCATGGGAATCACCAGAAAATGACATCAAGGAGGCACAACAGGGAGAAAATCAGCGAATTGAATAGCTCCTGACCAGAGAGGTCGAAGGTGTCAGCTAAACGTTCGACTTTCCCAAGAAGTTCGATACGTCGCTTCCTTTGAAAAGCAGCACAGTCAACAGTTCCTCATCCAACTGAAGTTTGTTTCCTATCCATTCCTATCCCTATTTTGTGTCTTCATGTAGATCATATAGATCGACACACCGGACTTCCCTCCATCTGTCAGTCTGTTCGGAAAACATCTAACGGAAATCATCCTGTCGGATGCATAGACATGCTGCAGTCTGCCTGAGGCTCCAGCAACATGTGATTGACACGTCCCCACTTGCTGAAGTCCTGCTTTGCATCGAGCTCCTGTGATTTCGCCACTGATGTCGCACATCAGAACGACAAGGAATGCAACGAAGAGATGGACAGATATATACAGTACTGACATTGCGCATTTCGCAGCAAATTCCCCGGTTTGCCTAGGTGTGCTGGCGATCCTCAAAGTCTTGCCCTCTGCAATGTTCAAATTTGCTGGAATGACTGGTATTCTTGGGGTTTGACGTGCGTTACAGGAGTGCTTTCAATTCTTCTCTTATGAAAACCCCGGCGTTGGAACAGACACAATTGCCGTCCTCGATTCCACGACCCAATCTGAGAAGATATCTTTCCGGAATATCCAGGGCCACAATCTTCTCAAAGAGATCGTTGAGTGCTTGGTTGGAGTGGGCCACCAAGACAATCTTCTGATCCGGGAAATTGTGAAAGAGCAAATTCACCACCTCACACGAAAACGTGCTGATTCTCTGGCTGAAATCTAAGCACTGAGATTACTAAGACTCAAAATCACTCCAAGTCTCCAAGTGATGACTGTCTCAATCTGTATCAATCTGCACATGTCCCCATTTTTCTCAGATCCCAGATCCCATCCCCTGCCATATCCTGCCCCTGCCTGCACGGCGGTATCCGTCTTCCCCGTGCCGGGTGGCCCCACCACCATCGTCAGCCCGGGGTTCACGCCCGAGCGGATCGCCTCAACCTGCACCGGAGTGAAACGGATCGCATTCTCCCGTGGCCTTGGGGCGCTGCTGGGGTCGAGGGTGTGGTCGATGGTGTATCAGATGTACAGCAAAAAAAGGAACAGAACTGAGGTGTGATCTTAGAAACTCAGTTGATTTATAGCACTTTGAGACATGTTGAAAGATGTTGAAAGATGTTTGAAAGATCTTAATCATCTTGAAGCATCTTGAATCATCTTGAATCATCTTGAATCATCTTGAATCATCTTGAATCATCTTGAATCATCTGACATTGACATCTCAGCTTCAAAGGCTGCCACATGCTGCCACTTGGGCTTCAGCCATGTGCCAAGGTCCTGACTTGCACTCTGGATACGGTCCCATGTTTGGGAGAGTGTAGGCAGAGGCTTTCACTCCTCAGCTCCATAGGTTTACACGTTTACACCAAACCAGACTGGTGAGACAAGTTGTGAAAAACATAGCCTATGGATAATTAAACAAGCAAACATCAGGAAACTATGGTTGATAAATTGAATTAATTTGATAACTGTTGATAGTTGCTGATAGTTGTTGATAGTTGCTGATAGTTGTTGATAGTTGTTGATTCCTTCCACCCAGCCATTCTTGAATGAAACGATGTGGTCTTGCCATAGAATCTGCTTCAAAGGCACTTTCAATTGGCCGCTTTCCGGGTGCCTCCTTGACTTTCTCAAAGCTCAGTCGGAAGGGCCGCTGCAAATTTTCTGGCACATCGATATCGTCTGCATCTGGAAATGATTCCTCAGCAAAGGACCCCATCTGTGCATTATGCTTCTCAAATTGGGTGTCCAGGTCGGTAAAACCCATGTAAATCTATTATCAAGAACAATTTGGTTTGCAATTTGATTTGTTGATGTTAGCTCGACACCATCAAATTTCAACTCTCATTGGGTGATTCTGGATGTCTAGTTCCCGGACATCTCAGTGTCTAACTGAAAAAATGCAGCCTGTGGGTTCAGTGTAAGCAGAACCGACATCATCAGTGAATGTGATAAAAATAGCTGCCGAGACTCCAGAATGTGGTCATCATCAAGAAAGGTGTCTCCTTAGAATCTAAATAATAAAAGTGCTGCTCCAACACTGAGCAACCCTTGCAGTAGAAACCTGTGGCATTCCCTTTTTGGAATCAATAATCCAGCCGATTCCATAGATTTCCATAGAAATCTGCGAAATCTGAGGCTCTGAAATCAATTTCGGTCAGTGTAGTGGGCAGCTTCCAGTATTGCGCAGCGCCCGGATCTCCATAGCCCAAGAACAAGTCGTGCAGCCAATCCTGGAACTTTGGGAAGCAAAACATCTGCGGAATTCTCCGCCCTAAGCAGTTTTTATGGTGATATGATGTGATATGTGCCGTCTGAGTCATTCTGAAATGTGTTCTCTGGCACGCATTCATGGGACTGCATAGGATGACATATTTGAGAATGTTTTACGACGTCACTTCATGGTTTCCCGACAAATCATGTTCAACAGACTGGTCAATAAAACGTTCCTCACAGTATAGATGATAATCCGGCTAAACAGAAGGTAACAAGAGGAATCTTTCTGTTCGGAGAACTGGTCCTGCTTTCTGTGCATAGGCAACCAAGGCGCTTTTCAAAACAAGAGAACAAACGATGCACAAACGTCGAATTCATCAGCCCAAACAACATTCTATCCCATGAAGGGCACCGATGAAATGCTGCTCAACTGATCTGCGGATTTTGACAAGATGCAGGAACCACGGTATCCTCATTGTTCATCAAGCTCCTGTGCAGCCCAAAAACTACGAAGAAATATTGCGACTGACACATGGTCTGGCTCGAAAAAAAATAACTTTCATGCAACAGTACGGCTCAAGTTTCAACAGAGATGGAATTTCCCCATGGGTTTTCATGCCTGATAGTGTGGAGAATCGCTTTGAAGTTGTTCTCCTTCCTTGGCAATCCAGCAACATCCAGCGAAAAAATGGGCGATGCCATCGTGACTATCACCGCGCCGACCAAGGCGTCCAAGGCTCGGCTTTCTCCGCATCACCAGGTTCAGAGTGCTGTAGATCTCCTGTTTGCCACTGGCCATGCCCTCCAGGTCCTCTGCAGCAAAATGCCGTAAAATGCAACCAGATGCAGTGAATTATGTAAATTCCAATGGTTAACTCAGCAGTTTTTCCATCTTTTTTTCCCCCTTCACGGATCCTTTTCGGATAGCCATTTTGGGTCATCCCAGTCATCCCCCAAAATTTGAGGTTTTTCCAACGGACCTGATGGTACTGTGCCGGATCCAGCAAGACGCGCGCAACTCGGCCGTCTCCCACCGGCGTCTTACGCTCTGCAGGGTTTGGGTCGCTGATGACATTGCCTCCGACATGGTCCCAGGATTTGGGCGACACATCGATCAGATGACCATCCCATGATCCAAAACGAAAGCAGAATGAAATCTGTTGAAATTTGTTGAAATCTGCCAAGAACATGTCCTCAAAAAATGCCAAAACAGAAAGTGATGCTCCAGCGTTCCACCAGCTAATTCCACCATGCTCCAACATGTTGCACCTTCATCATCCAGCAACTCGGTGATCTCCTGATTCTGGGATCATGGTGGATCAACGAATGGAAAAATGATGAAAGATTATCAAAGTCACAGGATTTCTGTGCAATCCTCAAAATATCTTAATATCCTGCAATTATCCGCAATTTGCAAAGTTACCACAGCTTTTCGGAAATTGAAGATGTGATCTTTGATTGCTCCATTTCCAGGATTGTTGACAAGTGACTGCTCCCCGGACGTACATGACACCTGGGTAAAGCGAGCACATGGATCCCGGCAACTCTCCACATGTCAATTTGAATCGGAGTCTGAAAAGTGCAAGAATGATCTGCCATAAAGAACTACTGTAGTCTGAAAGGTCGCGTCCGAGATTAATTTGTTTTGGTTGAAAGACTCTAGTTGATTATGGTGTATCAACTATCTATGTTGTAATCAACTATCATTGATCATATACAAAATCAGTGTCTTTTTTGAAGATCTGTTTTCTTCTCTGGGTCCCTCACCAAACTTCTCCGGAAACTCTGCCACTGTGAGCTCCGAAACCTTTCCGTCATAGGGCTGCTCTGGAGCTTTGATCCTGACATTTTTCAGCTTGAAACATCTAAGAAAAGAATGAGGATGATGAGGATCATCATCATCATCATGATCATCATCATCATGGTCATCATCATCATGGTCATCATCATCATTTTCGCTTAGGATCTTAAATGATGGAAACAATGAGCCGCTGAAAAAAGATGGAAAAAAATGGTTCTGACCTGGCAGGTTAAGACATGTTAAGACATGGTACATATTAGGACCCCTACGGCCCCGACCTGATGAGGAAAATCACGTCATGCTCCCGCAGGGTGTCCCACTCTTCACGAATCTGCCTGAGTCAACCGAGTCCGACCACTCCGAGTCTTCATAATTCAAAGGTCCTCAAAGCTCCTCTTTTCAAAGTCTTTTCAAAGTCTTTTCTCACATGTTTCACATGTTTTGTTTCCATCTTTCCATTCGTTTTCACATGTTTTCACATCACCTGCAGGTCTTCACGTTTTCCCAACTGAGGCCCTGAGACCAACTGTGTTCCTGAAATGTGTTCCTTTGTATCTCCTTTGTATCTAAGGGCCCAACGGCAACATACCTGTCAAGGACCAACGTACTTCTGCACGCACCTCTGATGGCACTTCGTCTCCCACTTTGGGTCTTTTCACCTTGGTTTCTCCGGCCATATGATCCAATATAGCCACCAAGATGCATGGATGGAAGGTTAAAAAGTCTAGATGATCAATCTTGAATAATGTTGATATATGTTGATATTTGGTTCACCATATATTTTGATCATTAAACAAAAATGTCGATTCATATCGATTCATGGTATTTCCTTGAGGTAACTGGATGTTCATTTGACCCATGTCACCATGTCATTGACGTCACCATGCGAGTTCTTGGGCCAGACACATTCATCACTTCCAGACCAGCCAATGGTACTGCCATCCGTGCCGAACCAGAGAAGTATGTTCCTTCGTCTTGGACTGATGCTCTCATCCTACGATCCAAACGACAACACCAAGCATTCGGATCGATAGTTTTGGCCGAGACCAGACTCCGCCTGGTTGATTCATTTTGAGATTTGTCTCTTAAAAAAAATGTTCCTTATCCCTTCTATGATTATGCCTCAAAATCTTTGACCAAATAGATTATATGAATTTATATGAGATCATCCAACTATGGAAAATCACTAGTGATCAGTTGGATGTTGTTTCCCATATTGGGATACCCTCTGGTAATTTAACATAGCTATTGAAAATGACCATTTATAGTGGATTTTCCCATTGAAAATGGTGATTTTCCATAGTTATGTTAGTTTCCCAGAGGGTAGCCCCATGGGATAGCTGATGATCCAACCTTTTCACTGGCGTCCTTGGAATCTGATCTTGGAGATCGTCTCGGATCTCATGGGTCGATTCCAAGCGGAAGAGGTTGAAATTCCGCAGCAGGTAGTCCTGGTCAACGTCGTCAACGTCAATTAATCACTGATCTCATTGGATCTAATCATGGATTATGACTGGATTATCATGGATTATTAGAGGGAATGATCCATAATCACTATAGGGATATCACTGATAGTGATTATGGATCATCATGGATTACTTACTAGAGGGAATGATCCATACTGACTATATATCACTATCAATAATCATCCCAGCAACCCCCATTCCCATCCATTCCCTACTAATTAAGCACCAGCAAGATTATCTCATCATCTCAGAATTGAAACTGGAAAGAATGTGGAGAAACTAAGGGAAACATACCCTCTGGTAAACTAACATAACTATGGAAAATCACATTTTTTCATGGGAAAATCCACTATTTCTATGGTGATGTTCCATAGTTTTTTTGTATGTTTACCAGAGGGTATCCATGAAAAAAACCACGAAAGATGCCATCTGAATACTTTCCGAGCCACGTGGATGGTCAGGAACTGGAGGTTCAACTTGGGCAAGGCCAGAGAATAATCACCTTCAGCATTTCACAGCAGCTTTTGGACATTTTCCCTTTGATCTATGGATTGGTTTAGGGGAAACTTTACTGGTTTAAGCCCCATATTTAATGGGAAAGTCTATGGTTTCCTGTAGATTTTCCCTTAAACCAATCCATTGATTTGAAAAATCATACAAATCCAACATCAAATCAGATCCGCGCCTGAGTAGTGCTCTTCTGGAACCAAATTTGGATCCCAAATCAGCTCCTCTGTGGGGTAGAGAGGCATCTTCATCACATCATCTTGCCTGGCACCCAACGGCATCAATCTAATGACCCAAAAAATGACCATATGTTTTTTTTACATGAATCAATGAATCGCAGCTGAATTATATACTGTTTATATACTATGACACTTCATTATATAGAAGTATCATGAAGTATCATTGATGTGTCTATCATGCACGTTGATCAACCGTTCATCATGAAATCCATGGGTTCAACGTCCGTTTCAACATGTTTCAACTGTCTCTTCACCAAGCTGCTGCATCACCGGACGTTCCAAGCGATTCACCAGGATCTCAATCAAGAGCTCACACAGCCTCTTCTCTTCTTCAGTCTTCACCTGTGATCATTTGAATCAACGACACTGTGATAACATGTTGGCATATGTTGGCGCCAAACCCCACGTCCGACGTTCGCCCATGCCCAAATGACACCCAAACAATATCAAACAATATCATATATACTTATCACCAGAGGATGAATGAAAACACTTGCTATACGCAGCGATTTTGACTTTAGGTTTGTAGGAATTAGGGTTTTTATTTAGGAATTTGGCTTTTAGGTTTTTAGGGTTTTAGAGATTTAGGGTTTTAGGGGTTATTAGCTTTTGGAAAGTAAAAAAACGCTAGCTTTACGCAGGGATTTGAGCATGTCAAAGGATATGCTGGATTCGATGCGGGTAAACGTGGGGGTTGCAGCGAACATGTTCTTTCAAGGGTCTTCTCTAAAAGCCTGACAGCCAATGTCAACAACGTCACTAAATGCAAAAAAAAGTTACAAACCTACAATAACACGACTCCCTATGACCATTTATGAAGCAAAAACAAGCTGGTTGGTGGTTTTAACATGTTTTAACCATCTTGAAAAATATGAGTCAATGGGAAGGATGACATCCCATATATTATGGAATTTTCCAAATTCATGTTTTTTCACCAGAAAAACCAGCATTTTTTTTGGTGTTTCATGGTGTTTCTAGAGGTCCAGCTGCCTTCTTTTTTCTCTTCTTCTTTTTGGGTTCTTTTGGCTCCTCGGCGTGTTCCGCCTTTTCCTGAGCTTCAATGGCCTCTCGAACCTGCGGCAAGCGCTCTACAAGTATGGTACGTTCAGAACAGAATTTCTGTCATGACAAAACTATAATGAAAAGTACATTTCAAACATGTTGAAATATGTTGAAATATGTTGAAATATGTTGAAATGTGTTTTAAAAATTGTTAAAATACTTGTTCACAAAGACTTGGTTTTTTTTCCTTCCGGCTCCACCAGTTCCCAATCCTTCTGTTCCATGGCAGCCAGGGTAGGATCCTTACTGACCTTGCAGCAATTCATGGCACGATCTGTTGGAAAATTTGGTGAAGTTCCTGAGGTGAACATCCTGAGGATCCAACATCCAAGTAACAGACCTTGGCACAAAGCACCTTCAACACCTCCAAAGGAAGCGCTTGGAAGTGCTCCAGCAGTGCTTCCCTGGCGCAACACGGATGGCGACTTTGGGAACGATTGGCAATCAGTTGAATGCTCCAAGAAAGTCCACGAAGATGTGAAAAGAAAGGAAATTGTAATACTAGTCTTCAAAAATGTCAAAAAAAAAGTGAAAGGGTGACAACATCAGTTGAAAAGGATACAACTGGTTGAAGCGATTGGCAGGTTATGGCAGGTTGATGCATATCTGCCGTACTATTGCCTGTTTTATCCCATTGCTGTTGTGACAACTCTCCCTGCCACAACTCCCAACTCTCACCGCAAATCGCGACAGTGGATAGTGCCCCATCTTTCTCGTTGCCCTGGTGTTTAAAATGTGTAAACTGAGTCCCAGCTAAACAACAAAGTCCTGGGCCTACTTTGATGGCTTCAGTAACATGCTGATGCTGCAAGTCACAATAGATCATGCATTGATCATGCAATATCCATATTAATATTACTAATATCCTTCACATCTTTTCCGTGACTCGAAAATACCACACAAAAACCCCGTGTCTTTTTCATGATTCACAACCTGTCCGTCCTTGTGTCAAGGTTTGCAACGTTGATGAGCATGATCTGCTTCAGACTGGGATTCTCCGGAAATTCCTGGAAGCAAACCTTGGACAATCGCAAGGAAACATAAGGAAACCATTCTCCCGGATTCTCCCACACAATCGCCAAATGATGTCAACACGGTGAAAAAGCAGCTCCAAGTGGTCCGTTTAAAAGACGACCAGGGACTCTCTGCAAGAGCTGCAGCCTGTCATAGTGGAGATCGGTGACTTCCCGTCGAGTCAGAGGCTTTCCAGTTGTGTCATCTATCTCGAAGTTCTCGTAGTATCTGACACAGATCGATGCGGCAATCTCTGAACTCATCAGAAGTCATTGCTTCCAGACACCCCCGGCAAACTGGCTTCGGAGAATCATGTTCCATGTGCATCTGCCAGATCTCAGATTCAAACATTGCACCAAGTCAATATTAGATTGATCAATAGTTTCTATCAATATTTTCTATCAATATTCATCAGTCGATTGATCAGTCGATCCGAAATTCAACACTCTTAATCTCTACTCAGCAGTGAACCCACAATAAAAACCCCCAACCACCCCTTTTAGTTGTTCCCGCCTGAGAATCCCCAGTAGCTGATTCACCAGCCGTGCCTCCGTCAAGAAATCATGGAATCATCCATGATCCAAGGAAATAGATCACTTATGATCACTTTTATCATATGTGATCATATATTTTAATATCAATTGCTTTCACTTTCATATCATGGAAAAAATGGAAAAAAAAACATATGGGGAAAAAAAAACTATGGATAATTGTTATTTCCTTCATGGTTTTTTCCGCTGGGAAACACCTGGACATTTCCCGGAAAATCTCATGGAAAATCGCCTCAGGAAGCTGCGCTACCTTGGATCCTTTGCATCGCACCTGAGTCGAATCCCAGATTTTTGCTCCGAAAAAGCTGGAGGAAACCATCAGTCACTGGATTGGTTTAAGGGAAAATCTACAGGAAACCATGGTTTTTACTAGGTTTTACCATCAAATATAGGGCTTTCCTGTAAATTTTCCCATCATCCAATTCTATGAATCAGAAGGATTCTTCAATGAATTTGTCTTGTTTACTAAGTTTACTACGATTCTTTTTTAATTTTTATGTGTCTGTTGTGTGAAAAAACGTCTTATATCAACTTATATCTAAAATCTGAAATATGATTGATCCTGCTCACCTAAAAAAGGGATCCCTGAATTTCTGATGTTTTCTCCATTGCTTGGCAGCTCTTCTACCAAGGTGCTACAATGTGTTTGTCCACCAGTAGAGGTCGGAAAAAGCGTCGGGTTGGCAGTTGATCCAACAAGTCGATCATCAGCTCCAGACAGCCTTGGCGTTTCAATCATGGAGATACCCTCTGGTAAACATACAAAAAGCTATTGAAAATGGCCATAGAAATAGTGGATTTACCATTAATAGCATGGTGGATCTTTCCATAGTTTTTTGTATGTTTACCAGAGGGTATGTACTGATGTGAAGTCTGGAAAGCTGACTGAGGCTTTAAAAATGTTTTTAATATCCCCCGGTGATCAAAACGTGGCAATGGGCAATTCCCAATAAATGATATCATAAATGGAGGTTTTGATGGGAAAATCAGCTACAAAATCAGCTACAAACGGGAAATTGTCAAGTGCACATTTGAATGATTACCGGAGGGTTTTTTTCAAACCTCCAAAGCTGTTTGCTCAAATAAGACCAGAGTCGTTCCAAATAAGACAGCTCCTGGGGATCAGCATCTGTTTGCGTCGATGACTTTGAGAATATTCACATTGTACCAACATGATGTCATGTTACTAAAGCAATCGTAAACCATCCAGAATTTTGTAACCATAACATGGATGGTACAAACATGTATAAACCATCAAAAGGTGGAAGGTTTATTATTGCTTCACCAACATTAATCTGCATATCAATCATATGATCATTGCATATCATTGCCATATCTCACAAAAATCCACCGAAAGTGTCCTCCACTGCGAGTTCTCGTTCTCCAAATTCCTCTAGGGATGCCAAGAACTCGTCCAGCAGCTCTGCCATGAAATTTCGCTCATGTTTGGCTTGGGACCTATTCACAGGTCACTTTTTTATCACAGCTCAAGGAGTCATAGGAGTTGTTTTTAATGGCAAAAGTCAAAAAAGAATGAGATATGATATTAGATGCAAACCTGGTTTGAAGCTGAATTTCACCAGAATTCATTAACTTTCACCAGAGTTCTCTGATTTTTCCGAATCAGCTTCTCAGAATCTACGTCCAGCTCTGGGCTCCAGGCGTTTTGGGCTCAGCCTTCCCAAATCCGACGTGCGGGCGCATGACTGAAATTGTGACATGATGATCATTTAATATGGAAACATATTCTGGAGATATTATGGAGATATTATGGAGATACATGGAGATGATGTGATTGATGGAGATGCAGCAAAGGAACATACTTCTTCTGGACTTTCTTCCAAAAAGCCGGCAGCTTCTTGTTGATGGACAGCAATTTCCTCAGATATCAGTGGAATCGTTGCAAGTCTAGGGTTCACCTGTTTGGGGGGTTCCATTCCCACTAATGCTGATTACCTGTTCTGATTATGGCAATCCATGGTAATCCGCCAATAGAAGGTAAAGAAACATCACCTGTTCTGCCCTTCTATTAGCGGATTAGCATAATATCCACAATCAAAATTCCCATTGTCCAAGCGTCTCTCTGTGCAAATCATTGAGGTGGAACCATGACTGCAAGCCTGTAAGCCTCTCAAAACATATGGCTATGATTCAAGATGGGTCAAGGTAATGGGACTACCAATGGACCCAATGGACCCATAAATTTGCCACGTTTCACCTGGTGTTCACCGTTTTTGTGGAAAATATTCTCACAAATACACAAGAAGATACCAGAATTTTCCATAAATACATTGACTATCATTGACTATTGGAAAGCTGCACACTGAAATGAAGCCGTATATATCGGAGCCACCAAAACACCGAAGAAAATCAGAAGATGTCAATCAGGCCTGAGGCAACACTCCCGAACAAACTCTTGTTCCAGGCTTTGGAAGCAGTTGATCAAAAATTGAAGCACGTGAGACCTGAGAGGGAAACCAAGCAGGTCATGACATGGACTGAACGTGGCAAACATGGTGGAAAATGTGGTGGATGTGGTGGAAAATGATGGAAAATGATGGAAAATGGGGATCCTTAAACCGAATCCACCCATTGATTTCACATGATTTCACCATTGCCCAAGGAAGATCAAGGAAGTTTGGATGTCGTTTGACAAAAGATCTGCAGCTGGGGTGCTTCTCCCGAAGCGTCAGCTTCCCCGAATTCCACAGTTCCAGCATGCACTCAAAATAGCCCGAGAACCTGGGAACCGTCTGGGAACCGTCTGGGAACCGTTTCGGCTTCAAGTCTGTTTACTGCAAAGCCGTGCGAAGCATGGAGGAACACCTATGGTTTTAAGGCAAACAGTCACCTCATGGTGCTGTCTGAGAATGGTAGACACTCCAATTGGCCATATGGGTGTGTCTGAAAATGTTGTGTACCCCTAAACCCAATGGTTTTGCTGATCATTATCCCTATTAAATGGCTATTTATTAAATGGCTATTTCATTGGGAATATTAACCCTATTTTCAGACAAACCCATATTTTCCTTGGGAAAATGATGACCAGTGACTTTTCCTTCCGTAGGGCGATCGAATCCCAGGCTGAAACACTTCCATCCCGCACCTGGCCGTGGGGTAACCCACACCCGAAATTGGGGCTTTTCCTAAAACCATTGGTTTCCCCGGAAAAAATATGAAAAAATGCCAATTGTGGGATCATTTTGGTGTCTCCCCCCCATTTCACGGCGAAATCTTCAAATCCAGTCTATGGGTTTGTCTGATTTTTTTGGGTACCAAAAAAAAATGGTGGTCAGCTAAGCAGCATGTTCACCATGAAATCAAATTTGGCCATGAATTTTCCCAATGAAAATGGTTATAGCCTGTAGCTTCATCATCAATTGATGGCTATGAATCAGTTCATCATCATTAATTGACCAGGATGGTCAGTTGCAACTGTCATGTTGTCCCATTAGAATAAAAGCTAATGGTCATTTCCCTTGAGCTAAGCACCTGATCCCCCCATTTTCAGATCCCTTTTTTAATCAGGGCCTTCTCGTTGATCAGCAGCGCAATGGTGATGAGATGCGCAGGAGAGGCTTTGGTGTCAAAGGATGGCCACAGTTGACGTTCCAAGAAGCTGTTGAACTCCAAAGTAGTCACCTGGCCAAAATCTGCTGATTTAAGGGTGGTCATTTTTTTTCGTATGAAAACTTCACAGTAAGTTGATCAACTAGTATATTTATGTAGATGTAGTGATAGTTCTTCAAACACTTGACACATCTTATATTCAGGAATATGTGTAAACTTATCTTTGACAATGATGATAGTTAATCGTGGTTTTCCTACCTTTTTCCTCTCGTATTCGTTGATGACCTCGCAACCTCAGAACAAGGCAACGGACCACCCTGCCTGACGAGCTTCAAAGCCACTCTCCTTGAGCTTGGTATAGACTTCTTCGATCACCTTAACAGCACTATAATATCAACACTAGCAACTCCATGAGCATAGAGAAAATCCACCATCTTACATAAACCAGTGTAGAAGCTGATGGACAGGCATTGCAGCATGTTGCTATCTGCTGTCTGCAGCAAAGAAACTTCAGGCCCACTTTTGGCTCCCTGCAAAGCATGTGCATGAGGAACACTGAAAACCACCAGAGGACAAGCACTTCAGAAGTAATATCAAGAAAGCCAGCAGCTGTTGAAACTTACCCATGCCTGGCTAGGAGGAGCACCGGGAGCTTTCACAAAGACCTCCTTGGTTCCATCTTCCAAAGATGACACTGAAAGCTGAACATATTTGAAAGCAAAGGCTCAAAGTCTCTCAGAGTCTCTCAGAGGCTTTTTTTGCAAAAGTTTCGGTGTGCTATGCCACTCTGTGCAGAACCTGTGCAGTCAAGAAGCCTGAGGTGCTTTGGATGCTTCTGCTCCCTGTCAAAAACACAAACTCCCACCATGATATCATGTGCGGCATCTGCTCAATCTACCGTATATGGCCCACATACAACCTTTTGCTCTTATTGGTCGGGCAGCAAGCAAACATGAGCCCTAAACAGGTTAACATCAGTACATCAAACTAGACTGGATAATTAGATATTATAGATCGGATAATTTTTAGCCGTCAACAAAAGCAAGCGCTGTCAACGCAATAAGTTTCAATCCGTATCATGCAAGGGCAGGCTAATCAGGCTAAAATGTCGCCAGTGGTGGTCCAACCATTGCACGTCTTAACCCGATCACATTCTATCGACGGATTCCTGCATGAATAGACCGTGTACCTAGGCCTCTGCTCAACAAGAAATGCAACCCCTTCTGACTCAACCTAAAGTTGCTCA
>Ga0126342_10004622_pt1 | contig 23619 bp, 17 predicted proteins | sample Cyp1metagenome_FD_92528 | JGI IMG/M metagenome (GOLD analysis project Ga0126342, IMG submission 92528) | Coral microbial communities from Lord Howe Island, Old Settlement Bay, Australia - Cyphastrea 1 metagenome | ecosystem: Host-associated > Invertebrates > Cnidaria > Coral ...
ACCACCTTTCGGTCAATCAGTGGATTCGCTCTGCCATCCGTGATTCACAACAACCAACGTCTCCTATAGGTTTCCTATTCTGAAACTTCCGCCACCGCCTTGTGCGGTACTACTGGTATTTGGTATCACATATTCCGACCAATGTGGTATCCTATTGTTACACAACCACTAAATTGATCACATTGATATTGATATATTTATATATATACATAGTATATGATATTTTGTTATTAACCAGTACTTCCAACAGTGATTTGTAATTATCAACCATCATTAACACCCCTTAGTCATGGAAGTTAAAGGTTGCCCCCCCACAATGTCACCACCCAAATAAGGCCAAAAATGTTTCGTGGTTGTTAAGCTCCATCAACCTGTGGAGTGGGCAGGACATCTACGAGATCTTTGAAAACTTGGACAGCCGCTGAGTTTGGTCGATGGGAAAATTCTGGACCATTTCTTGACGACGACTAGTGGGCCGATGCCACAGTTACCACGGTTCTTCTTTTTTGCGTTGAGATTGGAACAGTGGTGGTTTTTGGAGATTTTGAGCCCTGGGATAAGCCTTCCGGGAAATTGCTTGAGGATTCAGAAATGCACAGCATATACTATCTGGTTATTTAACATAGCCATGGAAAGATCCACCATTTTTTATAGGTAAAGCCAGGTAAACCATCTATAAATGGGCCATTTTCCATAGCTATGTTAAATATTGTTAAATAACCAGATGGTAATTTCCAACGCAAACAGATGGGGTCTCCAACAAACCTATTGAGGTATCAAAGGCTGAGCAGCTCTATGTTCTCTCCCTACTTGGTGGTTCATCCCCAGTAAGTGGGTTAAAACCCCAGTTATGAGTGAACACAAGCCTACTTAGCTCATTTGTAACCAGGGATATAACCTACTTATATAGTTAGTTGGATGAGCCACCTAGTATGATTTCCAGCCAATCCGTTCCCCGGTTCGTATTAAATACCCCCTCACCATTGTGGATGCAGGGAATAAAGAAAAACAACATTTTTTCAAAATAGAATGGATTGGGGATGGTATCGTTGTTTCTCTCCGAAAGGTACGCAGTGCGAACTGCCAATCGAACTTAGAATCAGAAACGCACAAAGATGCACAAAGTGTTTCTCAGAAAAGCACCGTGTCCAACCCATATGCTCCATGTATGGTATATTTACCTACATTTGGGTGATTTTTAGGGTAAATGTTGGTAAATATTCCATACATGGAGCATATGGGCAAAGTCATCGGGTCATATCCGGTCCATCCCTGAAGCAAACTCCGGTCAAACGTGGCAAGCGAAGATGCCGCATTTGGCTGGATGTTTTTTTCCAGCTAGAAATAGAAATCTCCATTGAGTTCGAGGATCTCCCATCTAGCTGTGTTTGTTTAACGGGGAAAATGCCACATCTCAATGATTCTCATTTCAAGAAGGACCTGACATGCCTTGACCCTGACGCTTTGATGTTCAACTGTTTCAGAAGCTGGGTTTATCACTAATGTATATATTTCCCATATCTTATTAATTACATATTATATCCAACTTTTTTCCCACAATATATTTTAATATAATATATATATATATAATAGTGTATTTGTGTACAGTATACCAGAGATATCCTCAAGAACAGCGGCATAACAGACAGCGGCAAAGTTTGGCCCTGGCAGCTCGCTGCGAGGTCATGGCGCTTCCTTTTGGGTCGCGATGTTAAAGACGTTCTTTCCAGTGACGTGGCAGAGCTGATGGCTGGAACTGCTGATGGCCAGATTTCTTCATGGCGTAGAGTTGTTGTATGGTGTGGGAAGATCTATGACGTACTGTGGATGGTTGCGAAATTCTGCACCAGTTGGTAGATAGTTTATCCGATGACATAATCCCATTATTTACAGTGCTTCATAGTTACTAACTGTTACTGATAGTTATCAACTGGTGCAGGATTTCGCAACCATCCACATGTATCATGTATCCAACCATGATCCGAACATGGAATGATGGAGATTTAGCCGGGAAACATCGAGATTTATCCATCAATGATGATATGGCTGGGGATGGCAATTGTTTTTAATGTTCCACCCTTAACTTAAAATGGGATGCTGATCCAAAATTGAACCCATATTATCCATATTACTCTACATATTTTTCTTGGTGGAGAAATCGAACATGTTTTATACGTTTTATCATGTTTTGAACATTATGCTGAATTGTTGAATAGCATATATATATATATATGAACATATATAAAGAGTAGAACCACTTGTTATTTGTGTATCGTGTTTTTGCGGAGATGTTCCGTTTTTTCGGGTGTTGTTTGAATATGGGGAGGTGTCGGGGAGCTGCAGCATAGCATGTCCACCTGACTGGTTCACCTTGTCCACAATATGCAACGATTCCCACGTTGAGGAAAAAACTTGGTCCACCAGTCCCAGCCTGTCGCACAACGCAAGGACCTGGATATGCCTTTCGAAGATATCGAACAGCTGGACATTGGATGGACTTGGGGTGCGATCGACTTCCTTCCCATGACACTGGGATGGGTTCTTCTGGAAAAACTGGGGGGAAACTGAGGGCATTGATTGGGTTTCACCGTGGTTTCACCAAATTTTCGCCGTTTCAACATTGGTGCTATAAAACTGTTATGATGATGTTATTTGTTATATGATGTTATATGATGTGATATGATGTTATATGATGTTATATGATGAACATATGCAACACCATGCTTTTCGGCTGCGTTTGAGCATGAAGGATAGCATAAGATATGGCAGTTGTTAATAGCAAAAACAATGATCAACCATGGGATGGAATTGGGTACCATTGGGTACCTGTTTTCTTTCTGCCAAATCCATGCGGTGTTAAGTTTGAAGAAGGACACGTACTCAATTGAACTTGTAAGATTACACCAAGACCACTGCCTCTGTCACCAATTCTCGCTGATGCTACTTGCGATTTAAGTGATTCCAAGTGAAAAAAAATCACCACAATTTTAGCCGATTCCTATCCATCAAAAATCCAACGGTGTTCGCAGATTTCGTGTCGCAGATGTCACCAAGGACGTCCCATGGCTCGGCTAAGTTGGCCCTGCAACGCTTCAGCGACCCCGCAAATCTATCCCTCGACTGGCGCACGGTGACCCGCGACCTTCCCCGCAACTCACCGCGCTTCGAAGGCTTCGGGGCTCTAGGGGCCCCGTACCTGTGGAGGTTTCGAGGGCTGCCCTTCCGACCCGGGCCGGCGGGATTTCAGGCCGGGGATGGGAGGAGTGGGATTTGGGGGACTTGGGGTCATCTTTTGGGATCATCCCAAGGATTGTCGTTCTTTAATGTGCTCACTTGACGAGGGTGCTTGGATGATCATCGCAAGATTACAGGTAGAAATTACATGAAATTACTATGGTCACTTTGGCCGTGATCATTGTCAAGTATAGACCGGCTATCATGAAGATCATTTCTGAAACCAGGCTGATCACCTCTTATCATCACTGTGTATGGTTTGAATTATGGAACCCCAAATGATTGACAAGATTAGCAATTAATGAATAAGGTTTTTCCATCAATTAACGCTGCTTATGGTACACGCACACACACACACACTGCTGTCACACATACACACACATGCCCAAGAATCATGTATAATTAGTTTGTCAGTTATGGTCAGTTACGTAGTTCTATACCATTATATTCCCATGATGTTTCCATTGTATTCCCGCATGATATCCCCACCATTGTTGGTTAAATTCTTTGTATGGTTCCTTGGACACGTCAAGTTTTCAAGGAAGCTCTTCGCCGCATCCGGCAGCAGCCTGCCATGCAGAAAGCGTTTCTGCCCTACGTCGAGAGGCAGGGGCCTGTTGCCAGCTGCCGGTTACGGCCGTTTACAAGAAACGCATTCACCAGATTTCGCGGGTTTCATTTCATAGTCATGGAGGTACCCCAATAGCTGGATGGTTTATGATTGAAAATCAGAAAATAACATGGATGATGACTGGGGGTACCCGGTAGTACCCCCATTTCATTTTAGGAAACCTCCATTTGGGGTATATCATGGTCTATTATGTGGTTGAGAATTTCAATTTGGAGCTCCAACTGGCTCCGCAAAATGGAGAAAACATATACCGCAAGCTCATGCAAGCTCCAAATCGTTCCCCCCTAACCACTAGTGCGATATCATATTTGTTTGGACAACAACACTTGGTTTTTGTATCCAACCAGCTTAACCCTAGGTTCAGGGCACTGAGAACATTGGAGTTCGGAGTGCGGCATTTGCAGCTGGAAGTTGCCATGTTTGGTCTTCATTCTCCATGGCTGATTTGCGGGTATTGTCCATACTAGCAGTAGTCAGGTTTTCAAACATTGATCATCCATATGCTTTGCATTTTTCCCCTTGGGCGCGTGACCCAATTTGACTGTCATGTTTGGGGGACTGATTGAACCCACCAGCATCCACCAGCATTATTGCTGTTACCAACCTCTGGCAAGTGGATTATTTACCCTGTGGTAATCAAACATATCATATAGCAATGGGGAAATCTCCTGTAAATAGCATGTGCGTTATCATGCATTTTAATAGAAAAATCATCTACATATAAATGGATGATTTTCCAGCACGCCGTGTTTGATTACTGGATGGTTTTGGCAGGTTTACGTCCTTCTTCCAGCCGAGTATCTTGCTCCAGCGCTGGACTTTTTTTGCACTCAGCAGTGATCGCTGGGACGCTCTGTTGGCAAATTCCATTGAGAATTTGATGTTTCTGCCTTTCTGCCCCTTGAACTGTTTTTGTTGGGCAGATTATATATAGGGCGTGATTATTAAGCATATAACTTACATCCTTTTGCTGGTGCTTAAAATCTTATCTTTTCAAATCAGGGTTTCAGGCTGGTCGCATCCATCATCTATTTGAAGTCATTTGGCCAATATTATTTCGTGGGTTTCCTCCTTGTAAGACCCTCTGTTTCACAGTTCATATGATTGCTGCAAAAATTCACCTTGATGAAACCTTCATTTTGCTGGTTGGACCCTAATGATTTCATAGCTAAAAATCGGTTATAGATACATACATATATATATATATATATTTATAAATACTTATAAATAGATATAAATACATGGAGAGGGCGATGGAGAGAGAGAGAGAGATAGATAGATAGATAGATAGATAAATAGATAGATAGATAGACAGACAGACAGATAGATAGATAGATATATCAAAAAAAAAATATTTATAAATGCATATATAATCATATATAAATGCTATATGTCCATATACTTCCACCATTTTCCAATGGATTTTCCAGGCCTTTTTTTCCACCGCCCAAAGGTTGGAGAGCTGGGCCCCGCGCTGCAGCGGCTCCGTGCCGACCCTGCGCCTTCCGCTGTCGCACCGGAGGCCGTCGAGGCCTTGCGGGAGGAGCTGTGCAGCGTGGACGGAGAGGCGCCCCTTTTTGGACCGTTTTTTCACGGGGTTTTGGGATGGTTAAAACCACTGGTTTTTGATGATTTACCATGATTTACCTATAAAAAATGCTGATTTTAGAGGATTTGATGTGGTTAAACCACTGGTTTTTGATGTTTGTTTTTTTTATGTTCTGAATATGCTTTTGAAGATGCATATTTTTGCCGTATTTTGAAGGGATGGTGAGCTGGGTAATTCTGTGTCACAAGCTTTTTAGAATGTCTTAGCTGGATTTCTGTGGTTTATTCGTTAGTTCAATGGGAATTTCAGGATCCTAAAATGGAGGTACTGTACTATATAAGGCCTTATATATGGTAGGTACCTCCAATTTAGGATCCTGGAATGGCCATTGATTAGTTTATATTAGTTGATTCTATGGATGTTGGCAATAGTTTGAACTGATGGTGATTTTTGGTAGGTTTACTACCATCACACACACCTCATGCCACATATAAACCGTTCCCCCCTCCAAAGTTGGAGGTTTGTTTTTGGGTTTATCACATTTCATGGCTTGAGATATGGTGTTTTATTGATTTATATATGATATGGTGTTGTTTCATGTTTGTGACAGTGATATTATATATTAGGGGCATTGCCATTGCTACTTTTATATTTACCCTCTGGTTATTTAACATAGCCATGGAAAATCACAATTTTTAATAGGTAAACCATCTATAAATGGGCCATTCTCCATGGCTATGTTAAATTACCAGAGGGTATGTTATTTTTGGATGTATGTTGTTGTTTTGCATATGGTGAGTTGGGTGGATAATGCCACAGCTGAGATGTTTCACCACCGCAACGGGATTCACTGGGACCGGCAAATTCCACCCCCCCATGGGCCCCAAAATGAATAGGCTTCTTTACGTGAGGGGATATCAGGGGTTTTGTTTGGATATGTCTTATATGATCGGGGGATATCGGGGGAATGAATATGATTGAATTTTCATAGCCATTTAATGAGATGTTGAGATGTTTACTTACATGAATAAGTGGGGTTGAAGAACTGGTGACGGGGAAGATTTTTGTGGATTTTACTTGGATTTCACCCCGAAAAACACGGAAATTGTCTTGGTTCGAAACGGAAAAAACCATGGGGCCGTGACCGAAACTGTGACGGTGCCAGGTCAATGTGGACGTTGCCTTGTCTTTATTGGGACTCGCTGAGGTTCCTTGGGTCCCTGAGTCTGTCGCTTCGCTCGCCCTTGGTGAAGCGAAGCGGACGCGGTGAGTGCGGTATACGGCTGGGGGGTTGGCGTTGCCATGGTAATATTGGTGGGCCCTTTTTTTGCAGTGTTTCTGAATGACAAACGTCAGACACTTGTAACTAGTAACGGATGTAGGTGTTACAGTATGATACTTTATGGATTTGTACTCAGATTACACGGCCTGTAAGATGCCGCTTTTTTCCAATGCCAGGCTCAGATTTTTATGTCTCCATCGTGGCTTTTTTTTGTTTTCAGTGAGACCTTGGATGGGTTTTTGTATTTGAATCTTTTGCTAATTTATGGGGGTGTATGTGTACTGCCTACTGGTAGCGATGTATACTTATATTGCATACATACATATATATATATATTGCAGGGTATCCGAGATTGGCCATGGTCTTTACAAATTGTTTGGGATATGTTGCCCTGTTTTTTGGGCAACGCGGCAAGCGTGAGCATCCAAGTCTGTACAGTCACTTTTTTGGCTTTTGCCACGTGGCTTCCGCCATTTGATCCGAGCGGTCGCGTCCGTGAAAACAGCACTGTACTAGTCATGGTGGTTTCCTCCTGGGAACCCCCAGTCACAAAACCTGAAGGTTTAGTATTGGATCTATTCAAGACTTGGGGTCGCTAACATTGGAGGTAATGATACATATATATATATACATACCTAGGGAACCCAAAATCGAGAAGAAAATGGTGTTTGGGTTTACTAGGTATATGATAAATAAATAAATATATGTATATATAATAATATATATATATTTTACTGGGAGGGGGAAGGGATGAAATGGATCACTCCTTAGGGGCATCAACGTTCATCCTTTTTCATTGTATACTAGATCTTTGGCAGCTGGTCAACCAGCTCAACAAGACCATGTTTTCCATGGTATCCAATTGTCCCAAAATAGGGTGTGCAGTAACCACCAAAACGATAGGAAAGTTAACGACCACTATTTGAGTAGGAAGTTGCTTGTTGTATCTATTTTTGAGGATTGCTTATATCTCTATAATCCAAGGGTGACACCATTATATGAACGTCCGTATATCCAGGGACTTTTCCATGTCTCGCGAGGTCAAGTGGCCAGACGCATTCTGGGCACAGGCGCTTCACGGGTGGAGTTTTGGAGCGTTGGAAGATCGAAACCAAAACAAGTTCTGGCAGGTTAATGTAGCTATGGAATTCCATCATTTTGTTGGTTTATATATGTTTATATACCGGTAAATTATCATAAATCATGTGTTTTAACCGGATCATTTTCCATAGCTGTGTTAAATAAGCAGATGGTAAACACATGTAAATGTATGTGTTATGTATATACATATATATATTTAGATAGATAGATAGATAGATCGATCGATCGATCGATCAGATAGATCAGATAGATCAGATCGATCAGATAGATAGTTAGATAGATAGATAGATACATACATACAGACAGTCATATACACGTGCGTATGTATGTATGCAATGTAATGCCATGCAATGGAATGGAATGGAATGGAATGCAATGCAATGTACTGTGCTTCAATGTTCTTTACTGTGATGTATGCATAATATATGTATACATATATACATATTATATTTATTTATTGTATATTAATATAAAGTTTAATATATATATATGTGTGTGTATTTATTTATTTATTTATTATTGAACAAACATGTTTGGATTTGCTCTCTTCGATGGCTAAGTTGACACTTTTGGCGGGTTGCATATAATTTGTTTGAGGCATAGCCCTGCTATTTTTTTGGGAACCAAGCGCATTCCAAAAATGGTCGGATTGGAAGGAAAGCTCAGGTAGAAAGTCGTGAGATTCATTAGTCGGTTGCCTCCTTCACACATCGTAAGTGCATGTTTGCAATACGGGCACCATTGACCCTTGATGGCTACTCGGAAGAATGACCTCAAATTACCAACTATAATTCTGGTTGGTGGTTTGGAACATGTTTTATTTTCCACAATATATGGGATAATCCTTGCCATTGACTAATATTTTTCAAGATGGTTATTGCACCACCAACCAGGTAGTTTTGAAGATGGGGGCTGCCAACCGGTAGAAGTTACTTTGCCCACATGACATGCCATGGCTTTATGGGAAGCCAGGACCTATTCGAGACTACACGCTGCAGAATTTGGAGGAAGCTTTCGTGGCTCAGCTTGTTGAGCGAAAAAAATCCTCCCATTTGGGGACGGTGGAACTGTTTATTGTTGGCTTCCCAGGCTATACCCTCTGGTAAACTGTCCCATAACTATGGAAAATCACATTTTTTTAATGGGCAAATCCACTATAAATGGGCCATTTTCAATAGCTATGTTAAATTAGCAGAGGGTAAAATCTATAACGACCCTCAAAAGATAGCCTTGGAAGTCTTCAATATGTTTAAGAGATTCCAGCAAATGAGAGTTCTACAGTGCTGCATCCTTGGATGCATCCCCTCAAATCAGTAACATATCCCAAATAGCATGGGTTCATGTTGTTTCCCCTCACAGTCCAGCAATCAATCCCACACTGGCTTTTGACATTAGGATTATTCCATTGGATACCAGCTTCAAAAGATTAGAACATATCCTTTCAAAGTTCAAAGCTTGCAGAATTGGGACTTTAAAAGCTATAAAAATACGGCAACCGTGCAAAAGGGGAAAAAACATCAAACCTCGACAATCTCCCTACAACAAAACACCCAACAAATGCATGCCATGTAGGTTTCAATCATGATATTTTTGTTATATATGATAAAAAGTATAAATTTATATACACATAGAAAGAGATAGTACTCACACACACATTTATATACAGTATATATATAAATATGTTCAGGTACATTTATATATAGTATATATATATACATATACATACATATACATATGTATACATATATAGATATATACATATATACATATATAGATATATACATATATACATATATACATATATACATATATACATATATACATATATAGATATATACATATACATATATACATATATACATATATACATATATACATATATACATATATACATATATACATATACAAATATACATATATACATATATACATATATACATATATATACATATATACATATACACATACACACATATACATCTGAACATACATACATACATATATACATATGAATGTATATATATAGTATAGACAGGGTATATGGCATATGGTGAGGCAAGAGCAGCACAAACTTAATATGTTCATATGATGTGTTGATACCCCGCATAGATCTGCAAATGATCCGCGGAAAATTGTCACCGGAAACCGATCATTTTTGTTTTTGCAATGAAGTGTAGGTGGTCATACAGTCTTCATGAGTTTCCTCTAGATTTTGCATAGTTTGCCCCCATTTCTGATCATTTCTGAGAACCCATGGATGATTTTCTCCCTTGCGGGGTGGTAATCCCCGAGTCACAAGTTGGCTTATTGACCCCCATGAATCATGAACTACAAAATACAGATATATCTCCCATAAACCCAAGAATCAACAGCTATATTAGTCACAGAAACTAACTCAGCTAACGATTTGGGGCATTAAATTCATTTCCTGCTATCAATTTCCCTTAAATCCCATTAAGTTCCCTTAACCCCCCTTAACCATCCAACGTCTTTACTACCCGTTGTTTTTTCAGCCGTGGGTATCCGTGGCAGGCGGAGATGGACAGCAAGAAGCGCGGCGTCTTGGAAGCTCCAGAGGCCCTGCAGCTGTTGCAGGTGCTGGCCACACCGGGGCTCACCTGTCAAGGGACTCAGGGGACCCCTGGGGGACCGGCCGCTGGGTGGAAGAGATGGACATTTTGATGATGGCTATTATACACATATACATATTATACCATATTATATACAAATATATATATATATACAAATATGTATATATATATACACCTTTCACATATATATACAATCATATACATACGTATATATACATTATTTATATATACACATTATATATACATATATATATATATATATACATCATATCTCTATATATATATATATATTTAAATTATAGTATGCTGTCTGTATAGAAGTGTCAATACATAAATAAATATATATATATAACGATGGACATCACCCCTGCAACTATGGTTCTATACGTTATATGACCACTCCTTTAGTGTCACTGTATGTTTTCTGTCGAGGGTAGAGTCTTTTTTATATCAAACATCGTATAATGGTATCATTTATTGTTTGAGAATCTCAATTAACAGGTCATATCATAATATCCCCCGGTTTGCGTGAAAACAGACCACCCCTATGTAAATCCATTGGTTAGTCTCATTATCACATTTCTCCTTATGAAAATTGAAAATTGGACAATTTTTCGGGTCACATATGGGGATTGACCAAACCCTATGAAATACCATGACTTCGATAACAACCAGCTATTTTGGGGTTAACAGGAGGTCACACACACATGTCTTGGCCCATAGCCATGGCCAGGGTTATATTTAGATTTGTACATGAATTGTACAGGGTTATACATACATATATGTTGCATTTTGCATTAGGTTGTATATATAAACATATGTGTATGCATTATATATATATAAGGACAATATTATACCTATATATATTTATATATTACACATATTTGCCTGTTTATTTCCTATATTATATAGGTAGAAACAATTTGCTTGGATGCACATCCAAGGGTTGCAAGGGTAATGGATCAAGCGAGATTTTGTTTTAACGGTTATATCGTCTTGTAATGTCTTGTACGCATATACAGTGCACACAAACAGATCTATTTACATTGGGGACTGTTCAGTGTCAGGTTGAATTACTACAGAGCAGGAAGTTCAGAAATCTAGCCGAAAATGGTGCGGGGTTGGGATTGGGGTACTTTCAGTAGCTTCTCGCAGGTTGAGATTGAAGCTCCCATAGTACATGGGGATATATTTCGATGTGCATTGGCGAAAAGTCAGTGACAGTCAGTGGATATAAGCCATATTTCATTGCATTGGTTTCAGGGAATATCTAGAGTCTAGAGGAAGGCACTGTTTTTACCAGTAAATGTAGAAAGTTCCTGCACATGTTCTCTCAAAACAACATATATTCCGTGTGACCATGTTATGAACTACTTGCTAAATGGTATGCACTCAGTGCAGGGATGGCGTCATGGAAAGAGGTGGAAAGAGGTGAAGTAAAAAACATGGGGGAAACTGAGTTCTACAAGTTTCCAGAAAATCCCAATGTTTGATCTCAACATGTTTCAACAACAATTTTGGAAGTTGGTATTTTCCATGGTTTTGTAGAAATGATGGGAGGGCATCAGGACGGGAATCAAAGTTGAGCTAGTTGCAGCCTACAGAGACGTTTGGGGTTACTGTGAATCGCGGATCATCCGACTGATGTGGGTTACCCTCTGGTAAATTAACATAGCTATGGAAAATTAATGGAAAATCACCATTCTTGAAACTTAACATAGCTAAATCATGCTAAATCAACTATGTAAAATTGCATATAAATTGCCCATGTTCCAATAGCTACGTTAGTCATTCCCAGAGGCTTAATTCATTCCAGTTACAAGTGGATTAACCCAAAAAAAATGTCCCAGTGATCGCCAGATTGTGGGATGAGCCACCGTGACTTGTCAAGCCTCCAAACAGGTGGCGCTTCACCTCCAGTGAACAGAACTCCAATATACTACACCAGGATTGATGGTAGATGTATCTATGTCTATATCTATATATATAATATAATTTGATATTTAACATTTAATACTTAATATAACAACATATATTATTTAATATAACATAACATAATATAATATAATATAACATAATATAATATAATTTGATATAACATAATATAATATAATTTATATAATTTAATTTTCAATACATTATGATATAAAATATAATATAATATAATATATTTTCATATAATTTAATTTATTTTCATATAATATAATAAAATTTAATATAATATAATATTTAATTTAATTTACTATAATATAATATAATTTAATTTAATTTATTTATATATGGGTAAATCATTACGACCTCACTGCGACCTCACTGGAATCATGGTTAGTAAGGGAAATCATCCCCAAATAGCCTTAATTCAGGTTAGTGAATTATTACAATTTACTTATAATATATGGGGGTTTCCATAAATGGAGGTACCCTAAAAGCTGGGTGGTTTATTTCATGGAAAATCCCAATTTAAAATGGATGATTTAGGGGTACCCCCATTTCAGGAAACCCCCATCTTTTATAAAATAGTTAATGGGATTTATAAGCATTTCGAAACCAAGCCACATTTTTTGGGGTGGCAACGCTGTAGGTTCCGACTTGAGCCACATGCTGGAAAATGAGCTGGGTTTACATGTGCGCCTGCCGAAGGATTGGATGTTGATGTTTCTGTGGTGGAAAGGGATGGGATGTGGTGCCAAATCTTGGCGGGGCGGGCCGTGACTGTCAGGTTCCGAAGCCCGAGTTGCAACGCTACTTTGCCATGACGCTGGGCTGCTGGTTCTGTCGGAATGAGTTGGAACAAAACGCAAGATTTACAGAGTATATGTCCAAAAGAAAGTGGCAACATAAACACAACAGGTACATTTACAACAATTTATACAACAGGCAGCTTTTGCTGGTTTGTGTTTCCAAGGCCGATGCATGTTCAATCTTTATCATTGTCATTACTTAGGATGCATATGTCATATGTGTTTTCACCAAAGCCTTTGCACAATGAACCTTGTGGGAAGCAATGGTTATCAATGGTTTCTTGGTTGGAACACGAGTAAAACATGACTTCAGACTGCAGGCATCGTACTTGATTGGGATAGGCATCATGGCGCTGCACTTAATTCAATTAAAATATCACAGTGCTTTAGACTTAACATGTTTTTAATCTTGTAATACATTTCGGACACATGCCTTCGCGTGGCTCGCGCATGTTTTTTTGTCGAAATCCATCATTTGTTGTGCCGATCCGAGCGGCAACTGTGATGATCCGAGCAAAGGATGGACATCAACAATGATGGGGTGCTGCAATGTGAGGAATTTGTGCAAATGATCCGTTTCTTGATGTTTCTTGGTTGCAGGGCGTTCCCCCAAACCTTCATATGTGTTTCTCGTTCAATAGGGAAATAATGCTGAAGCATTGAGCATATCAGTCGCGAGAGTTTCCATCAACTTTCTTTGTTGTTTGGGGCTGCTGCGAGACTGAGGTTGGATTTCTATCCGCACCACATCTTGAAGCACCTCAATTTGCCAACCTGCTATGTTTCTGAATGAATTCCCCTCTAGTAATCAAACATGGCAATGGGAACTCCCCCAGAAGCGGGCATTCATATGGGAAAATAATCTACAGAGATGATGTAAATATCAAATGAACAGTGGACTTTCCAGTGCCATGTATGATTACTAAAAGGTAAAATTATAGTGTTTATGTATATATATATATATATACCATTTGGTTATTTACCATAGCCATGGAAAATCGCAATTTTTAATAAACCATCTATACATGGGCCATTTTCCATGGCTATGTTAAATAGCCGGATGGTATATATATATATATATAATTAAGAATGACCCAGCACATCAGATATGGGGAATTGCTCTCCATGAGGCCGTTTTGAGCAGCGAAGCGTTTTTGTGTGATTTGTCACGGCCGGCGATTGAGAACAGCAGATGGTCTTAATTTGTTCCTTTTCATCAAGATGAAGACACCAAAAATATTGCACAACTTCGGCTTGCTCTTGATGCGCATCCCTAGCAAAATGAAACACTGGCTTCAGGTCATTCCTATTTAGTTCCATCCCTATATGTTGAGATGATGATCCAAGTTGATATATTATATTTGACATTGCTTTGTGGCTTTTAAGCCATTGACGTTGCCATGTTCAATGCCTCACCCAGCAACTTCTATGCCGAGTTCGCTTCGAAAAGGCTCAAGAACTGCCAAGAAGACGCGTCGCCACGGCCACCCGAGCCATGCCGTGCCAATCGTTGGCGCTTGCAACGATGACGATGTTGTCGTGGCCTGTGATGTCTGCACCAGTTGCAGTCATTGGCTGCAACCCTTATGTGACTGGGACGACTGGGTTGCTGGGAGAATGAACACGTATAATTACTTCAAATCTAACTATAACATAACAATCATAACACACACACACATATATATATATATATCCATTTTGTGGCTGGGACGAGCTGAGACTTGTGGCACTTTTTGCGGCTTCTATCATGGGGCTGGCGGCTGTGAAAGGGCATCCATGACATTCCATAGCTCTTTGGATCTAAGCTCTGTGAAATTCCTGTTGGTAATTCATGGTAGTTCCATATCCTATATTCTTTTTCCACGTGGATGTCAATGGATTGGTTTAAGGGAAGATCTATAGGAAACCATAGTTTTTTTGCAGAAAAAATATGGGGCTTTCCTGTAAAAAAAAAATCCCAAATCCAATCCATTGAAGATGGGGAAACAATACCCACCAGCTGGTGCCCCCTTTTTTCTAGTTCTAAACTGGTTGATAAATTTGGCTACAGTTTTGATCACCATGAATCCTAGTTAACCAAGTTATAAACCAACTGAACTATCCTGATCCAGCTATAACTTCCATTAATTTCCCACACTTGCTGGTTACCCTACTTCTGTTTAGGGCACCCTGGAAAAAGCTGCCCTTCGCAATTCGCCTCCGAGTTGCACCCCACGAGATTCATCCAGATTTCCAACGGCGGCGCCACCTCTGTGCCTGGTGGATGGGTGAAGGGTCGGAAATTGTGGGCACTGGAGCCACAAAAACTTGTCATACTTGCTGCTTGAGTTTTTTTCAACCGTAGACATGAAATGATGATGATGATGGTGATGATGACGATGATGATGATGATGACGATGATGATGATGATGATCCTTCATGTTTTTATTTGTTTGAGGGGTTGAAACCACCAACCAGGTTACCACCAATAAGAAACTCCACAACGAATAAATCCCAACTAGATCAGGACTTTTACGGGTTAAGGATGTCCTTTTGAAAATCATTTATGACACATTATGAAACAATTATTTTGTTGCAGACCATTTTAGGGGTCCGATGATTTAGTTGCATGCCCTTTTGTATTAGAAACCATGTGGCCACCTGCAAAGCTATTCCAACATGGCCATCTGGAAAGCAAGCAATTTCAATGAGAAACCATGAGAAAACCATCTCTAAATGGTTATAAGGGTTGATGTTCTATTGCTATGTATATTTTTTTTATTTATATACAGTAATTAGGTTGATAATTTATCCATCTATAAATATTATAAATGGTTACCTGGTTACCGGAAGGTAACCCAGTATGGCAAATCATCCACAGGGCTTCCCTTGAAATTTCTGCTGCCCCGATGGCATCCGATGGCTTGCCCGATGGCTGGCATCCGATGGCTCTCAGGTGGAGAGTTGCACAGCAAGTTGGGACCTCCACGAGGTGGAATTCTACGATCGCAATGGCAACAAGCTGGTGGCTGCTTGGAAGATCAAGGTCAAGATAGGAAGAAAATGCTGCTGGTGCTCTCCAGGCAAATGTTTGTTGCAGGCAAATGTTTGTTGGTTTAAAAAAAAACCATGAATACTATAGAGACATAGAGAATCATAGAGATACTATATAGAGACATGATAATCTCTCATAGACCATAGTTAACCTAGCTAAAAATCAGTTTATCTTTTTTCGGCCCACCTGGTGAGGGTGCAGGACGTATGCCTCTGTAACGCTGTCCGCATCCGGTTCAAGGATCTGAAAATATGGTTTCCAGAGTCAGGGGGAAGATCTCACAATTGAACCTTCAGCCTGATATAGTGAGGCAATGTATTACATAGCTATGGTAAATGGCCCAATGAGATTGATGATTGACCTATTCAAGCTCGTGATTTTCAATAGCAAACTGAACAAACGTTAACTTGCCAGAGGGTTTTTTGTCCAATGTCAGTACGGAACTCTGGACGGTGTTTCTTCACGATTTGGACAACAAATTTGAGCAATACCTCGGGGTTGAAGGGAGACGTTCGACTTGATTTCGTCGGAAAAAATGACGCATTCGAAGCGAGAATTAAGACTAAACTGGAAATCGGTTGGTACCTGCATGTCAACCTGGCAAGAGAAAATCTTCCATTGTTTATATATATATATATAGCTGGATACCCTCCGGCAATTTGACATAAGATGGCCCACTGAGATCGGTGATTTACCTTTTTTTATTAATTAATTGTGATTTCTCTAGAAACAAAGTACCAAAGATGACAACATATTGTGCAAGCTTCATTGCAAAATCTCTAATATTTCCTTTTCCATCCACCTAGACCTTCCAGATTGCCCCAAACAGGATGTAAAAAGGATGTAAACCTACTAACATTCTGGGAAAAGCCCCACTTTTGATGGGTCCTGGCATCCTTCGGATCTTTCCAAAGGTCGTGGCACCCAGGTCACGGCGCATAGCATAACGGAAACCACGGAGCCTCACGTGGCCAGCAACGTGGTCGACGGAGATTTTTGGCGGATGATTCCCATGGGTACCATTTTAGGACACCTCCATATGTTGAGATGGTGATTGTTGCACTTGGGGCTGCAGTGGAACCAACATTTTTTCTGCGTGATATAGATGAAATAATATATACATATATATATAATAATATAATATAATATAATATAATATAATATAATTCATAATAATGTTAAATATATATATATATATTATTATATTATTATATATATATATGAAATATATTATATAAAATTATATAGGTTATATTATTATATGTCATGATATTTTACCATAGATTAATTTTCGGGGTGATATGGCAAGTTATGGCAGGTTAGAATCCCATAGTTCTACTCAGTTGTTTAGCCCCAACTGGACCCCCCCAAGTATCAATGGCGATTTCAGGAACCTAAATTGGAGGTACTTACCAGATATAAGGCCTATATAAGGCCTATGTAAGGGGATATCCCTAGAAAATATGGCCTTATATGGTACAGTACCTCCAATTTAGGATCCTGAAATTACCATTGAAAGTAGATGTTCCAAATTCTCATTGGTTGCCCTTAAATTTTGACAATGCATTGATGGTGCTCTTAAATTTTCCTCCGGGTTAATCCAGCACTTTGTTTAGAACAGATGGAATAGGACTTTGAATACGGCATTGGTTACTAAACCCTCCATGATTCCACAATGGGCCGGAAATAAGCTCCAAGGATAAGTCCACTTATTGGGCCGGAAATGATGAGCATGGCCTGAGTTGCAGCTGTTGCTGGGACAGGTGGTGGGTGACATAAGATCCCTGAGTAGGAATATCTAGGACATCTTACCAGACGTTACCATATTTGGTTGTTGTTTGGAACATTTTTTTATTTTTCCATATGTTGGGAATAATCATCCCAACTGACTAATATTTTTCAGGAGGGTTGAAACCACCAACCAGATATACACTTTAACAAAAAGAATACTGCAATGAACATTTGATTGAAGCGGGAGGTTCGAAAGACGTCTTCATCACGTTTCATCGTGCCTAGAGCCTCCAAGTGTATGTATGTGTATATATATAATTATATATATATATACAATATTATATATATACATACATATGTATATAGTTAGTGTGTGTGTGTTTTTTTCTGACCCAAACATTTTAGTACATTTACCGTTTTGGAGTCTTCGGAGGGTCCAGGTACCAAAAAAAAGCACCGTTGGGGCACCATAGCTTTCATCAACGCATCAACTCCAAAGACTGTTTGGATGACCATGGCTGGGCCCCACAAGTAAATAGAGTCAATGGTAGGCAAGAGTTTCGATTGGTGGTATTTAAACCATTTAATATTACACACACACACACGTATCTCTATCATTATTTATTTAATATTATATATATATAAAGGGATGGCTTAAACGATGTACTGATCAGATGAATTTAGATCATATATAGCAATCCCCCAAACAGATAGAAACTTGAAATACTACCATGTGAAATTGATCTTCCCGGAGGTTGCTACAATCACTTGGCCAACAAAAAAACAACTTGCTCATGTTCTTTGAGTCAACATGGATGTCGCAGCCTGGTATCCTAAAATGAAACTCATTTGGGTTCCACACGGTCCAAGATAACTTCAATATCGGTTGAGTTTATATTATATATTGAAGTATATCAAACATGGCAATAATATAACAACCAATATAACCCATATCGGTTACCCTCTAATCAAACATACCATGTTTGATGTGCAATATTAACATATAACTTCAATATAACCCATATCGGTTACCCTCTATTCAAACATGGCAATTGTACATCTCCCCATTTATAGAAAAAAAAATCCCACTACGTTGACCCGGCCGGGTGGCGCCTCCCAGGTTGGAATTCCTCCAAAATCAACAAGCAGGTGTGGGTGTAGCCCCAAAATCAGTGCCTACTTTGGGACCAAAGAAATGAAACGATTTGGATCCCTGAATTGGTTCGCTAGATGATCTAGATGGACAAAAGATCACAAGCTGTATAAACTCAGCCAATGTTCCCGAGGTTTTTTGAGCTACTCAACCTGGCCCAAGATTTCAAGAGTATCCTGATCTTCAGCCACTACCCAACTCCTACTTGGGATGGTCTCCATCAACGTCCATATTATTCTTTGAACGCCTTGAACAAAAAAACAAACACATCAGCAATGCTGCGTATGTGGTTACATGGTTGGGACCCTCTGGTAAACGTTTACAAAAAACTATGGAAAGATCCACCATGCTATTAAGGGGTAAATCCACGATTTCGACTGGGCCATTTTCAATAGCTATGTTAGTTTACCAGAGGGTAATAATTATATCAAGTTATCATGGATCAATTGGTCCCTAACCATCCCTAACCCCACCAAAGATCAGGGTATAGATGATCGGCAAGGATGGCTCAACCAACCTTGGGACCCACAGGCCATCCAGTTTGTGTTGCCGGAAACCTACATCTCACGCATCGAGGTGCAGAAAAATGGGAAAAAACATCAGGGAACTTGTGTTTTTTTCTTTGGAATCATCTGCAAGTATGCTTAGACCCTCCAAGTACCCATAAACATATTTGTTTACTGTGTTTTACCTCATATGTCACATATGTTTTTATATATATATATATGTTTACATACTTTTACAGTTTTTTGGGGGAGAATGGTCTGGGAGGTGGTTTCTAATTTGTCCATGTGTGGGGAGTGTATTGGATCGCCAATACCCCAGTATTGGCGAGTATTAGGGGCAATCCATACATAGCGGCAACCCCTGTATTATATTATTATCGTTTTCTGCAATTTTACAAAGCCCGTCAATGAATCCATGTGAATATAGCCTCAATGTTGAAGGCTGGTATGACAACATTGGCAAAACTATTGTGTTTGACTATTGTTTGCGAACTACCCTCAGGTAATCAGACATGGCACTTGATTCGTTTTTTTTAATAGATGATTTTCCCACTAAAATCTCTATTTAAAGATGTTTTTAGCGATTTCCCATTGCCACGTTTGATTACCAGATGGTATTTTATGAGAGATGAGTCTGTTTTGATCCAAGATTGATGTTGAACAGCGACTTACGGTACTGCAACCCCCCGAGCTGCTCAGTAAAGGTACAGTCAACTTATCTGTAGAAACTAAGACAAGCGTTGCAACCAAGCCTTTGTGTAACGAAGTCAATATCGGTGTCTGAAACAGAGGGATAGCGGGATACCTGTAAAATGGCCTTCTGAATGGAACATATAACGAGTATATAACCTTGGGATGGAATGGGGTACCCTATTGACAAAGCCATATCGAAACGTGGTAACGTTTCGCGAACCGCGACCTGGCCCGCCACCCTGGAAGATCGGTCATTCTATGTCCATGGACCATTGTTCCAACAGGACTTGTCCAATTTCACAAAAACTGCCTTCTCATACTTAGCGCTCGTAAACCTATATACAGGCACAAACACGCACACACATAATATTTGTACACACACACATATTATATATACGTATGTAATCTGTAACTGCATATGTATATACATAGGCACACACACATACATATATAATTATATAATTATACATATACGTATTTTTAACACACATACAATATGTTTGAGAAATGACATCATGCAAATCTAAGTAAATAAATATGTATACTTATGCACAGGCGTATCCAAAAAGGCCATGGGCGTTGACCTGTTGCGTATCCAGTTTCGCAGGTCTACCAGGGCAACAACGCACGGTCCATGGGACACTTCCGGGTCCATTGTGCTGGAGCTGGTGGCAACTACCGAACAGATGATGCCGGCCGAATGCGATGATTCGGGGAGGGGTGTGGATGAATTTGGTTTCTAAGAATAAGCAATGTCTAAAACCAAGCATCGATTCCATAGATTGATTCATTTGTATATGTTTTCAATATATATATATAATACAAATACATGATATACATATACATATATATGTACATGCAATACTGCTTCTAAATTGCATATGGCCATGCATCAACGCCATGGTATTTTGGACCTCCGCCAGCAAGATGTGGCATCTTTGGGCATCAAGATTTTTAATTTTGTGTGTGTGGACGCCACTACAAACCACTTATATACATAACACATATAGGTATATTATATCTATATAACACGCACACACACATATGTACATATATATATATACATATATATTTACATACATATATACATATACATATATATATATACATATACATATATATATATATACATATTTACATACATATATATATACATGTACACACACACATATATATATATATACATACTAACTTCTGTTAATTGATACGGTGTTTAAGCCAAGATACCAGGTCCAACTATGTCTAAGGCTAACATGTCTAAGCCATATCTTTGCCGTGGAGTCGGGTCGAATGGCCCATCTCAATATCCTCTAGCTTAAACTGGTAGATAGATCTACAGTTAATATGGCCTATGGATGTCTATGGTCTATCTGGTGGATAGTCAAACTATAGTCATAAACCCACTTAGCAGTTTAATTCGTCATAAACCCACCCAAAAAGCCCCCTGGTACCATGCCATGCATGAGGTGTTGGAAGTTCATGGCTCTTTGGACCAAACGACACTCACCTTTTCGGATGCGGGTTGCTTCGTGACCGGTTCTACAGCCGTGGCTGCTTCCTCTTGTGGGACGATCCTTGCCGCAATGGGGGCTATCATTGGGTTCGTTTAAAGGGTGATGAATGGTGATCTAATGGTGATTAATGGTAATTTAATGGTGATTTAATGATGATTTAATGATGATTTAATGTGGTGATTTAATGATGATTTAATGGTGATTTAATGGTGATTTAATGGTGATTTAATGGTGATCTAATGGTGATTTAATGGTGATTTAATGGTGATTTAATGGTGATTTAATGGTGATTTAATGGCGATTTAATGGTGATCTAATGGTGATTTAATGGTGATTTAACAGTGATTTAATGGTAATTTAATGGTGGTTTAATGATGATTTATTGGTGATTTAATTGTGATTTAATGGTGATTTAATGGTGATTTAATGGTGATCTAATGGTGATTTAATGGTGATTTAACAGTGATTTAATGGTAATTTAATGGTGATTTAATGATGATTTATTGGTGATTTAATGGTGATTTAATGGTGATTTAATGGTGATTTAATGGCGATTTAATGGCGATCTAATGGTGATTTAATGGTGATTTAATGGTGATTTAATGGTGATTTAATGGTGATTTAATGGTGGTTTAATGGTGATCTAATGGTGATTTAATGGTGATTTAATGGTGAGTTAATGGTGATTCAATTGTGATTTAATGGTGATTTAATGGTGATCTAATGGTGATTTCATGTTGATTTAATGGTGATTTAATGGTGATTAATGGTGATTTAATGGTGATTTAATGATGATTTAATGGTGATTTAATGGTGATTAAATGGTGATTAATGGTGAGTTAATGGTGATTTAATGGTGGTTCAATGTTTTTTTTGTTACTGGTGATTTTTATGGTGATTCATGGTGATTTAATGGTGATTAATGGTGATGTAATGGTGATTTAATGGTGATTTAATGGTGATTAATGGTGATTTAATGGCGATTTAATGATGATTTAATGGTGACTTAATGGTGATTAATGGTGAGTTAATGGTGATTTAATGGTGGTTCAATGTGTTTATGTTAACGGTGATTTTTATGGTGATTCATGGTGATTTCATTGTGATTAATGGTGATGTAATGGTGATTTATATAATGGTGATGTAATGGTGATTTCATGGTGATTAATGCTGATTAATGGTGAATTAAAGGTGATTTAATTGTTATTTTTTTATGGTGATTCATGGTGATTTAATTGTGATTTAATGATGGTTAATCGTGATTTAATGGTGATTGATGGTGAATGATTGTGATTTAATGGTGATTAATTGTGATGTAATGGTAATTTAATTGTTATTTAATGGTGATTTAATGGTGGTTTTAATGGTGATTTAATGTTGATTTAATGGTGATTTAATGGTGGTTTAATGGTGGTTTGATGGTGATTAATGGCGATTTAACGGTGATTTAATGGCGATTAATGGTGATGTATTAATGATTTAATGGTGGTTTAATGGCGATTTAATGGTGGTTTAATGGTGATTGAATGGTGGTTAAATGGTGATTAAATGGTGATTTATTGGTGATGTTAATGGTGATTTAATGGTGATTTAATGGATTTTTAATGGTACAATGATGGTTTAAAGTTTTTTTAATGATGATTTTTATGGTGATTGAATGGTGGTTTAATGGTTTTTTTTCCCCACATGCCAGGTGAGGGCTGTTAGATTTTATCAGAGCTGTTGTCCTCCTCCTCCGCCTCCTCCTCCTCCTCCTCCGCCTCCTCCGCCAGTTTCTCCTCGACCATGTCTGCATCAACTTCCACCTCCACTTCCGCCTTGCCAACTCTTCGCCAAGCTCTTCGCCAACTTCCCAGCTC